>ENA-OWLM01000214-OWLM01000214.1-metagenome-genome-assembly--contig:-NODE-214-length-22058-cov-3.335227_pt1 | contig 22058 bp, 16 predicted proteins | sample MGYA00245349_ERZ651102 | MGnify/ENA primary metagenome ERZ651102 (study PRJEB26857, sample SAMEA4031759) | metagenome | biome: human; feature: oral; material: saliva | place: Philippines | collected 2014... | reverse complement strand
TGTTGGATTATCTAAATGGTACTATGTGTTTAGAAATAAATAGCTTTCTGTATATTTTTCTCAATATTTTTTTATAATTTGCGCGAGTTTTTTCAAGCCCCTTTTTAGATGTTCCTAAAACGACTTTACATATTGAATTTCAAGAATATAGAAAGCCGAGACTTTTCTTTTTCTCCCTCTCTCAATTGCCTAATTGGTGACAATGGAGTGGGAAAAACGAATTCTTTGGACGCTATTTACCACTTAGGAATGACCAAAAGCTACTTCTCTTCGTCTACTTTGATGAATATTCGCTTAGGGGAAGACTTCTATCTTATCGAGGGAAATTTCGAAAAAGAGGGACGGGAGGAGACGGTCGTTTGTAGCGTAAAAAAAGGTCAAAAAAAAATACTCAAGCGCAATGGCAAGCTTTACGAGAAACTCGCCGATCATATAGGCGCCTTCCCTATAGTAATTATCTCGCCCTCGGATCGTGACCTTATTCATGAAGGAAGCGAGGCACGTCGCAAATTCTTGGATGGACTCCTAAGCCAGCTATATCCGAGCTACCTCGACACATTACTTAGGTACAACAAGGTCTTAGCCCAGCGCAATACCCTACTCAAATCCTTTCATGAGAGGCAATACTTTGATCCTGATACACTCGATATCTATGATGACCAGCTTTCACTATATGGGAACAAGATCTTTCAGGTGCGCTTGGCTTTTCTTGAGTCTTTCCTACCTACCTTCCAGGAACAGTATACACACCTCTCCCAAGGAAAAGAAGAGGTAAGCATCCGCTATGAGAGCCGCTTGCTTGGACAGGATTTCAAGAGCCTTCTTAAGGAGAGTTTCCCTCAGGATAGTGCCGCTCAATACACCACTATAGGAATCCATAAGGATGACCTGCTCTTGGATATCAATGGACAATTGGTCAAGAAGTTCGCCAGCCAAGGCCAACAGAAATCATTCCTTATCGCACTGAAATTAGCTCAGTTCCATTGTTTGTATAAGCAGACAAATACCACTCCTATTCTTCTATTGGACGATATTTTCGACAAACTGGATTCCAAGCGTGTCGCACAGCTGATTTCCTTGGTTACTCGTCCACCCTTTGGACAGGTTTTCCTCAGTGATACCGACAAAGAACGTACGGAAAACATAGTAAAAGAAACAACCTCTAATTACCATCTTTTTTATTTGTAGAAATTTATCTACAAATATTTTTGTGTAATTAAAAAAATTCCTATATTTGCACCCTCAAACTGCATATTAGAATGAAAGATAAAAAACGCGATCTAAAAGCGTATGATATTCACTTTGCAGGATTAAAAGATGGCGAACATCTCTTTGAGTATCAAGTAGATAATCATTTTTTTAAGCTCTTTGATTATCAGGAGTTCAATAGTGTTAATCACTTAGTACAGGTGCACTTACAGAAGAAAAGTACACTCTTAGAGTTGGATTTTTCCGCTCAAGGCACTATCAATGTCAATTGTGATATCACTGATGAACCTTTTGATCTCCCCACTCAGGCTCAGTCTCACTTGGTTGTCAAGTTTGGGGAAGAATATAATGATGATAATGAAGAGCTGCTTATTCTCCCTCAGGGAGAACACACTCTCAATGTGGCTCAATATATCTATGAAATACTGGTACTATCAGTGCCTGCAAAGCGTGTGAATCCTAATACACAGAGTTTTGCACAAGCCATGGAAACTCTTGAGGCACTCAGTCCAAAAGAGCTTGACGAGGCTGAAGATGATTCCCAAATAGATCCTCGATGGAACGAATTAAGAAAATTGTTGAACAAATAAAAAAATAAGAAAATGGCACATCCCAAACGAAGACAATCCTCTACACGCAGAGACAAAAGAAGAACTCATGATAAAGCTGTAGTTCCTCAAATAGCTAAAGATGTAACTACAGGTGAGTTCCACCTATACCACCGCGCTCACTGGTTCGAAGGTAAGTTGTACTACCGTGGTCAAGTCCTTATCGACGAAACTCCTAAAGAAGCTCAAACCGAAACAAAATAAACAAGAGGTTTTTTATAAGAATGTTATAGGAACTCTTCCCCTTTTTAGGGAAGGGTTTTTTTATGTAGATATACAAGGGCTATTTGTGGTATTTTTATAAAGATACCTTTTTTTGCATAAGCGAAGTATCTAAAGCAATGCTCCCTTACCAAGAGAATCGCTACAAATTTATAAAAATCAAAAGACTATCCTCTAAAGAGGATAGTCTTTCTTTATAAATTATAAAATAGACATTTCTGCTTATTTGTACATCACTTTCTTCACAGCTTTGATTACATCCTGTGCATTAGGCAACCATTCTTGTAACAAGGCTGGTGAATAAGGTGCTGGAGTATCAGCGGTAGTGATACGTTGGATAGGAGCATCCAAATAATCGAAGATATGTTCTTGTACTTGGTAAGTAATTTCTGAAGATACAGAACCAAATGGCCATGCTTCTTCGAGAATCACCAAGCGGTTAGTCTTTTTCACAGAAGCGAAGATAGTTTCCCAGTCCATAGGGCGAACTGTACGAATATCTATGATTTCACATTCTATTCCTTCTTTAGCCAATTCCTCTGCTGCTATGAAGGCTTCTTTGATAATCTTACCAAAAGAAACAATAGTCACATCTTTTCCTTCTCGCTTGATATCAGCTACACCAAGTGGAATAGTGTATTCTTCTTCTGGCACTTCTCCCTTGTCGCCATACATTTGTTCTGACTCCATGAAGATCACAGGATCGTTATCACGGATAGCTGATTTGAGCAATCCCTTAGCATCATAAGGAGTAGAAGGCACCACTACTTTGAGCCCTGGACAGTTCGCAAACCAGTTTTCGAAAGCTTGTGAGTGGGTAGCTCCCAACTGTCCTGCAGAAGCGGTAGGACCACGAAATACGATAGGAATATTAATCTGTCCTCCAGACATTTGGCGCATCTTGGCTGCATTGGAAATAATCTGATCCATTGCGACCAAAGAGAAGTTAAAGGTCATAAACTCTATGATAGGACGGCATCCATTCATGGCTGACCCTACTCCGATTCCTGAAAACCCACTCTCTGCAATAGGGGTATCTATGATTCGCTTAGGACCAAATTCGTCCAACATCCCCTTGGAAGCCTTGTATGCTCCATTATATTCTGCTACTTCCTCTCCCATGAGATAAATAGAAGGATCACGACGCATTTCTTCACTCATTGCTTCGCAAACAGCTTCTCTAAATTGTATTGTTCTCATTGTATTTATTTTATATCAATCTTTTAATGACTAATGGTTTATGATCAACAGTTAGCTACTAAAACCTTAGAATTGTGCAAAGTTACGTATTTTTTTATTTTACACAAAATCTGTTATCAATTTTGTGATAAAATTTATTTGTTCTTTGTCCAATTCTGTGTGCATAGGCAAGGAGATAACTTCCTGTACCAGCTCATTGGTAGCAGGAAAATCCGCTTCACGATAGCGACTATCCTCATAGGCTTTCTGCTTGTGCAAAGGTATCGGGTAGTAGATACCAAAGGGTACTCCATGCTTTGTGAGGTGTTCGGCCAAGGCATCTCGCTTACCGCCTAATATGCGTATGGTATATTGGTGAAATACATGCGAGGTATCTCCCTGAGGAATCTCTGGGGTGATGATATTTGGATTGCCTTGCAACCCCTCTGTATAGAGACGAGCGGCTTCTCTTCTCTTTTGGTTATAGCTATCCAAGTGTGGTAATTTGGCACGAAGCACACAGGCTTGTAGAGAGTCCAAGCGAGAATTCACCCCTACTACATCGTGATGATAGCGTATGTACATCCCATGATTGACTATACCTCGTAGGATATGTGCCAACTCATCATCATTGGTAAAGATAGCTCCCCCATCTCCATAACAACCTAAGTTCTTGGAAGGGAAAAAGCTGGTAGCCCCTACATGTCCTATAGTCCCTACTTTCTGTTTGCGTCCATCACTCCAAGTGAAATCAGCCCCTATGGCTTGTGCATTGTCTTCTATGACATAGAGGTTGTACTCCTTGGCTATCTGCATGATAGCTTCCATATTGGCCGGACGACCATATAGGTGTACTGGTACGATCGCCTTGGTCTTAGGAGTAATAGCTTTGCGAATTGCTTCTATATTTATATTAAAGGTATCTTTATCCACATCTACCAGAACAGGGGTAAGTCCCAATAGGGCTATCACCTCCACTGTAGCCGCAAAAGTAAAATCAGCAGTGATTACTTCATCGCCTCTTTTTAGGCCTAAGCCCATCATGGCTATCTGGAGAGCATCCGTACCATTGGCACAAGGAATCACATGCTTCACCTGCAAATAAGTTTCCAATTCCTTCTGGAATGCTTGTACTTGAGGACCGTTGATAAAGGCAGCGGAATCCAATACTTCTGCAAAGGATGCTTGTATTTGTGCTTTCAAGGGTTCATATTGCCCTTGCAAGTCTACCATCTGAATTTTTTTCATGGTCTTTGTTTTTTATCGCCTGCAAAATTACGAAATAATGATTAATTTTTAATGATTAATGATTATTTTTTTTACTATAGGGTCGCATAACCTTCCGCCCTCTATCTTTCATAGGACAAGCGAGCTTTTTCCTATCATTTAAAGAAATGTTAAATATACGAATTAGACCAAATACAAATAATATCTTTGCAACCTGAAATTTTCCTATATGAAGTGTTTTGCAATAGTTCTTTTTTTCTTCTTCTCTTGGAGTTACAGTCAGCAACAACTGCTCTCTGGAGTGGTACAAGATGAAAATAAGACACCATTATTAGGCGTGAGTATCATAGATAAAAATACCAAAAAATGGGCTATCACCGACGAAAAGGGACAGTTTTCCCTCCCTTTTTTAGAAGAATATGATCTTGATATTCAGCTTTTGGGCATGGAAAAGAAAGCACTCAAAGGAAAAGATACTTCTATAACCATCACTCTCAAGGAAGAGACGCTCTCCCTTAAGGAAGTTGTGGTTACTGCTGATAAGGTTAAGGACAAAACCAGCTCAGCCATTACCTTGGACAAATATGCGATCTCTCAGTTCCAATCGCTTTCCCTATCCGATGTACTCCAACAGCTTCCAGGACAGGCGATCAAGAATATCGACCTGACAGCCCCTAAAAGTATTCAACTGCGTTCTGCACTTTCTTCGCTTAACAACGCTTTTGGGGTGGGCTTCATCATAGACGATATGTATATATCCAATGATGAAAATATGCAATCCTATGGCTATACTCGTATAGGTGGAAGTAATACTGCAGCTTTCTCTCATATGAATAGTTCTATTGACCTACGTACCATTCCCGGGGCTAATATAGAGAAGGTAGAAGTGATCAGTGGTATTGCCGATGCTAAGTATGGCAATGCTACCTCGGGGCTTATCATTATAGAGCGCAAAGCGGGAGTCTCTCCCTTGCAGCTCTCGGCTTCTATGGTAGGAGGTGGAAATACGATTAATGTACAAAAGGGTTTTAAGCTACCTCAAAAATGGGGAAGCCTGAGCCTTTCCTTGGATTACCTGAACTCCAATAGTGACCCTCGCAACGATCTAATGTCCTTCAACCGCCTCTCTGCCACAGGTATATGGAGTACTTTCAATGCTTCTCAAAAGCTAAAAAATACCCTAACACTCTCAACAAGCAGAAACTTAGATGGCAGTAAGCAGTATCAAGAATTGGACGAAGCTTTTCGCAATGGTTCTACCAAGAAGGAATATAGCTACTCACTAAGCAATCGTGTCTCTTGGCAGATAGATAACTCTTGGATAGATCTGCTGAGTGGTTCGGTAAGTATATCTTATACAAAAACAGATTCTTCCAAAGAATCCTATGTTAATGGTATTGGCAATGTTGTTCCTTTAGCAGATCGCACTTCCTTTCACCAAGGAGTCTATACCCCCGTCTCCTATATGTCTATCGAACGTACTATAGGAGAACCCCTCAACATCTCTGCATCTGTGAGTGCTTCCAAGACACTCTCATATGGTTATTTCCTCCACTCGCTCTCTGGGGGAACGGGATTCACTTATAGTGACAACATTGGTGAGGGAAAGGTCTTTGATTCGAACTCGGCCTCTATTATGACCTCCCTTATGCCCAACAGAAGTGGGGACAGTCAGCAGGGAGTACGCCCACTGAATTTCAATAGATATGTAATTGCCAATAAGCTCTTTCACTTTTACTTACAGGACAATATCTCTTATACCTTCAATGACCGTCAGTCTCTACTGGCCAATATAGGGCTTCGCTATGAAAACCAAAATGGTTTTTCCTCTCTTAGCCCGCGTATCAATACCGCTTTTGTCCTCTCCCCTTCTGTGAAGTTTCGTGCAGGCGTGGGGCTCTCTACCAAAGCTCCTTCTCTGGTGAATCGCTTTCCTGGTAATGTCTTTTTTGACATCTTGGTCAAGGACTTGCGTACACGCGACTATGCGGTGAACTATATACAGACACATGTAGTTGAGCGCCCCGAGGTGTCTCTCTTGCCTGCCAAAGCGTGGAAATATGAAGTAGGAGCGGACTTCAATCTTCCTTTCGTTCGTATGAACCTTACAGGCTTCCTCAATCATAATTTTGACAACTTTGAGAACACCCCTCACTTAGGACTTTATCCTATTCCTGAGCTGAGCTTTACTAACAATCCAAACCCCACGCTCCCTCCTTCCTATACCATTACAGGATATAAGGATATTGTCTTAGAATACCAGACGATAGGGAACACCAAACGAAGCAAGGATATAGGGGTGGAACTGATGATGCACTTCAACAAAATTGAGGCGCTCAATACCCAATTTACACTCTCTGGCAGCTATGTATACTCTGAGTCCGATAGTACTTTGCCCAATCGTGAAGCCAATGCCAATGTAGCAGATACCGAGCATAAATATATCTTTTATCCCAGAGACATCAATCGTGCTGATAAGCTCAGCCTACGACTTACCACCTCTTACCACCTATCTTTCTTGGGACTGCTCGCCTCCCTAACTATTGAACAATTTACCTTTAGCAATGCTTTTGCCTCCATTAAGGATATTTATCCCTTGGGGTATCTCAATGATCGCTTGGAATATACAGAAATTCCTCCATCGGAGCGTACTAATAATCAATATCAGGCACTACATAGAGTTACTAAAGAAAAAAATAAGGATAGTCGTACACCTATATATCACAATTTCCACCTGCGTCTGACCAAGGAGCTCCAGAATGGACTTTCACTCTCTTTTTATATCAACAATGTGGCCAATTACCGCCCTACCATTATCATTAATGGCAGTGAAAGACGTATGAATGAGGATATCTCTTTTGGAGCTACAGCTACTTTCAAATTTGGAAAATTATAATTAAGGAAGCAATAAGCAGTGGTATGTGATAAAGAATCAGCTGACCACTAACCCATAACACCTAAAACCTTTTAAAAAAATGAGAAAAATTATTTTTGCTTTATCATTAACTGCCCTTCTGAGTGCTTGTCGCAAGGATGACGACAGCTTTGGCAGTGGAAATGACAATGGACAAGTGTCCCGCATCGCCTACACCATAGAGACTACTTATGGGGATAAGTTCAACAACCTCAAGGCCGCTGGATCTGTGGTGAAACTCACCGACACCTCTACCGGACAACAATACGAAGCCACTACCTCCGATGAAGGAAAGGCTATCATACAGCTCCTCCCTGGTACTTATAACATAGAGGTATCCAAATCCCTTACAAAAGAGCAAAACAACAATCTTTTTGGTTTTGACAACGAGGCTAATTTCGCTGCTTCCAAGCAAGGGGTCATTATCTCCACAACAGCTAATTCTCTCTCTTTCAAGATGAGTGCAGCTCGTATGGGCGACTTGGTGATCAAGCAGATATATTATACTGGTTCTGATATAAAAAAAGCAGCCAACTATCATGATAATTTCTTTGAGGTGTACAACAACTCCTCCGATACGATCTACTTGGATGATATCTATTTTGCCAAATTACAAGGAGCTCAAAAGTATATAGCCTCCAATATCGGAAAAAAAGGATATGCTGCCAACGGACAATATAACTGGGCAGAAGCACAAGGCTTGGAAGGATTGGGCGAAAAGGCCAATACCGATTATGTATATGCCAAAACAGTCATCGCTTTCCCTGGCACTGGCAAGGACTATCCTTTAGCTCCTGGCAAGTCTAAGATTGTAGCCAGTTCCGCTCGTAATCACAAAGAACCACTCCCTGGCAAGCCTGCAGTACAGAAACCTGAACTCACCATTGACCTAAGTCATGCCCATTTCGAGGTGTACTTAGATCCTTCTTTTGTAAAAGATGGAAAATCGTTAGACACTGATAACCCTGCAGTTACGAACATGGTCATACTCCACAAAAATGGAGGTAAAGACTTTCTCTTAGACACCCAAGGCAGAGAGGCTTATATACTCTTTAGGGATACTAAGGAAAACTTTGAGGCTTATAAGCGTGTTCCTCTTCCAACTGTTACCAATGCTGATTCTAATACTGCCAAATGTGTACAGATTCCTTTGGATAAAATCATCGATGGGATCAATGCCCAACATAATAATGCCAACAACTCCCTCCCTCACCGCCTCCCTGACAGCATAGATGCAGGAGAACTCAAGGCTAAAAGTGCCTTCTCTTCTGAAGTATTTATTCGCAAAGTCAAAGAGGTTAAGAATGGTTTCACTCGCTATCAGGATACCAACAATTCTACCAATGATTTTCAGCAAAAAGACAATGTATTCGACCTTAGTGCCTTAAATGAATAACCTGTAGGGGCGAATTGCAATTCGCCCTTACATATTTTCATATTGCAATTCGCCCTTTTACTTATTTTTAGCATGAAAAGATTCCTTTTACCCTTGTGTATACTCTTTACACCTATTCTTTATGGACAAATAGCCCCGGATACGGATATGTTTGCCAAGATGTACACTATATACGAGCAGACTCCTATTTTTTTGACAGAAATACCTGTAAAAAATTTTACCCTCAGTAGTGTATACCTCAATCATCAAGAGGGAAATCTCCGCTTAGGACAACAACCCAAGGAACAAACTGACTTTGGCTTACAGTCCTATGGGTTTTACAAACATAAGGAAATACGTTTTTTAGGTCGGCTCAATATGCAGCGTATCTACCAAAGAAACAAGGCTTGGAATCTCTCTGAAGCAGAGGTACAAGCCAATGGTCTCATGCCTGATCCCCACTACTTTGCAGTAAGTCGTCCAGCTCCTTGGGTAAACCAACAATACAATATTTTTGGAGGAGTATCCCTCCCTCTATACCAACAGGTATGGTCTCTCTCACTCTCTACCCATATCAACTATGAGGAGAAATTCCGAGAAACCTACGATCCTCGTCCTAAAACAAGCCATAACGAGCTCCATTTTGCTGCACAAACAGCCTTGCGCATTTTCCCCAAGCACAAAATAGCCCTCTCTGGAGAATATGGATTCAACAAAATGGTCGATAAAATGAAGTTTGCCGATGAAAATGGACAGAAACCACTGAACTTAACTAAGTACAATCGTTGGCAACTTGGCTATGGTAATTTTCAACTCTCTTCCTCCTCCAATAACAAACGTAAGAATGACTATTATGGCTTTGCTCTTGGCTATCACTATACAGGGCTACAGCACAAGTTCTTGGTGGAAGGAAGTTACCGAAATACCCTAACTCATACCTACCTCAATGCCAATGACAGTGAGTCTGATTTGGATATCATTGCCCGCCTATACGAAGATACTTTTATGGCTAAGGCTCATTATCTTAATCAGCTAAAAGAAGACCAAGTACTGAGTCTTTCCATAATTGCCTCCCAACGAGAAGCCTCGAACCGTCTTGTGATGCGGCAAGGACGTTCTTACCGCTCCTACCAAGAGGATATCGCCTTCTCTGCCAATCTGCTAAAAAATATCGGTACTACCACTCGCGAACTCGCCTTTGAAGCTGTTTATCAAGGAGCTTATCAAAAAGATATCATTGCCAAAACCCTTACCGATCACAGTACTTTGGCTCTTTCTCTCCTATGGGCTAAGGAATATGAAGTGGACACTTTCTTGGTTCGTCCGACTGTAAAAGGTACTGTAATTTTCCCTTTGTATAACAAACTTATCAATCAAAATACAGATTATCACAAGCCCTATTCCGAATCGGACTATGCAGCCCGTACCCTACGCCTTTTCTATGAGGAAGTAGTCTACCCTGACCATGAATTTTTCCATACTACCCGCTATCAGTTTTCTTTAGGAACTGACCTGAAGAAGCGTCTTTCCAAGCAAACCTTATTGATCACAAGCATCCATTCGACCTATACGACCTCTTTCAAAGGAAAAGATCGCTATGGAGCGGCTATCTCTATTTCACTACTCAAGTAAAAATCGTATCTTTGCCTCCATAACTATACCCCTTAAATTCTATAACCCTAAGATGAAAAAAATACTTATCTTACCCCTTTGTATGGGAGTTTTCTTCTCTTTCACTCGGCTGAAAGACTCCTTATATGAACCAGAATATATCACCCAACTCCGAGAAGCCTATAGCAGTGGAGATACGAAAAACTGGGAAGCTCCTTTCTTGGACGAAAGTGTCAAGGCTCACTATGTGGAGATAGGTCCCTTACCTAAACTCTCTTTCCCAGAAAACAACCCTTATTCCGATGCTAAAAAGGAGTTGGGCAAACTCCTTTTCTTCGACCCTCGCCTATCGAAATCCAAACAAATATCCTGTGCCAACTGCCATGACCCCGAATTGGCATGGGCGGATGGGCGCAGTGTCTCTTTCGGGCACAACCGCAAGAATGGGGTAAGGAACTCTCCTTCGGTGTTCAATATGGCTTATCATACTACCTTCTTCTGGGATGGAAGAGCAAGCACATTAGAATCTCAGGCTATGTTCCCTCTTACCGATCCGGTGGAGATGGCCTCCCACGAGGCAGTAGCTATAAAGCACATCAAGCGTATCAAGGGCTATCGTCCTTACTTCAAGGAAGCTTTTGGCGATGAGAAGATTACCCTTACACATATCTTCGAAGCCATTGCCACCTACGAGCGTACCATTGTCAGCGGCAAAAGCAAGTTTGACCGCTTTATCTCTGGAGATAAAAATCTCTTCACCGATGAGGAGGTCTTGGGCTTACACCTATTCCGCACCAAGGCACGCTGTGTGAACTGTCACTTCTCTCCCCTATTCTCCGACCAGCAATTCCATAACTTAGGCCTTTCCTACTATGGGCGCAAGCATGAGGACTTAGGGCGCTTCAAGATCTCTAAGGACACTGCCGATGTAGGGCGCTTCAAGACAGCTTCCCTTCGAGAAGTAGCCCGTACCGCTCCCTACATGCACAACGGGCTTATCCCTTCCTTGGACGAGGTCATCCAGATGTATGATGCAGGCATGGCGCACCCTAAACCTCGCAAAGATCAGCAGAAAGATCCCCTATTCCCTACCACAGATCCTCTATTACAAAAGCTCTCCCTTACCAAAGAGGAAAGAGCCGCTCTCAAAGCTTTTCTTCTAACACTCAACTCCCCTGCCAAGCGAGAAAAAATGCCTGAATTACCATAAATTTTGGGTTTTAGGGTTATGCCGATGGTGAATATCACCCTGTATTCTCCCCCGATGGCAAGTATATTGCTCTTGTAGGGGCCCCAACCGTTGGTCGTGGCTGGACAAGCTATGACCCTTTGCAACCCAGCTATGGAGGGGTGCATGTTGTAGGTAACAGCTACGGCTATGTATTTGTAATTCGTGATGACGGCAAACTCTATGACCTTGAAAACGACAAAAGTGGCTTCATTGTGCTCCGCCAAGGAGGAGGCATACATGGAGTACCCTCTTACTTCAGCGGGATGATGTGGCGGTAATGGTCAATGATTAATGATTGATTCTATAAAAAACTGATTCTCTCGGCTCTTGTAGCTATAGCATTATTCGTTTTTTCTTGTTCCAAAGAGGGAGATGGTGGCGGAGGTGGTAAATATTATGATGTTACTGACCCTCAAAACAAAAAAAGAACTATTGCTTGCTGTGAAGAAGGTGATACTTTTGATTAGGTAAAAGAAGACAATCACTAATACAACGTATCTAACAGACAAAAAACACCTATCCCGTTTTAGATTTAGCGAAGATAAACAAACGTTTTTCTTTGGTAATGATAATACTACTTTAGTCTTCCAAAAATAAATCTAAAAATTTCTTGTAACATTCAGGAAAATATTGTATTTTTGTGCGAAAAATTCTTAAATGATAAAAAAATGGATAAAAAAACTACAGCTCTCGTGTCATATATCACTCTTATTGGGTGGTTGATTGCGTTTTTTACAGGAAAAGATGACGCTGATGACTTTGTGAAATTTCATTTTCGCCAGTCTTTAGGGTTACACATTACCTCTTTTGTGTTCTGTATTGTACTGGGAATCATTATTTCCATTGTTCCTGCCTTAAGTTTCTTAGGACTTATTGGTCTTGTATTCTTTGTACTTATGATCTTGGGAGCTATCAATGCCAACAAAGGAGAGAAAACCCCTCTTCCTATCATTGGACAATATTTCCTAGAAAAATAAAATCACAGTTCTCAGTAATCTGTAAAACAACAAACAGGTAATAGTGATTAGTAATTGATCTCTATTACCTGTTTGCTATTTATGTGGACACTCGCTGGCTTTACTCACATACTCGCTCACGCGACTTTATCTATTACCTAACATAAAGATACCCCTTCTTCATATAAGACACTCCCTGTTGGTAATAGTGTATCACGTAAAAATACGTACCTGTGGGAAGGCGCTGCCCACTACCTACCACTCCTCGGACATTAGCATAGCCCCTAAAGACATCACTTCCTTGTTGGTAGTGAGTACTTTCATATACTTTCAATCCCATTTCATTAAAAATAACTACCTCTATAGGAGTGTTATCATCTGTATTCTCTATCTTAAAATAGTTTTGACTTCCACTCTCTGTAGAAATCCCATTATATACGGCTATTCCTTTATTTAACTCTGGCATGGGAGCAGGTACCGGCTTGGGCTCTGGGGTAGGAGCTGGCTTAGGCTCTGGAGTAGGAGCCGGTATATCCTTTTTAGGCTTTATAGTAATAACCTGTGTATGAGTGGCTTTATTACCATTGCTATCACTCACAACCCATTGGTAAGTAATGTGATCAGAAGTTTCTTCCTTAGTAGGAGTGGCCGTAAGAATACCCTCACAATTGTCTTGCGCTGCAAGGGGTGCACCTTCTGGTATAGGATCTCCCTGTAGGATCTCCTTAGGTTGTGGCAATTGTCCTATCCATACAGGAGCTTTGTCATCTTTTACTGTAATAAGCTGTAAGTGAGTCACCTCCCCACAATTGTCTTTAGCTTTGTAGGTTCGCTCTATCTCGTAGTCATTAGGAGCATGTTGTACTTTTATCCTATCCTGATATGTCACTTGGGGAGTACTACAGCCTCCTGAAGTCAAAGGGAGTTGCACTGAGGGTACTTTTCCACTACAATCCACAGTAATGGACTGAGGTAGTGTATGTGCTACAAAAGAGAGCGGTTGTGGGTTGTTGCTCTTTTGTGGGTCAATGGTAATAATCTGTTCATAGCGATTTTCATTATGGGCATTATCCTCTGCAAACCATATATTACGTTCTCCTATCTTTTTACCTTGTTTGTCATAGATAGGCTCAGAACTTGAGGAAACATCTACTCGAGAATCACAATTATCCGTAGCAGTAAGGGTAGGTTTGAAAGGTATTTCACTCTCATCCTTTACGGTTAGGTTGGGGGGATAGGATGAAAATTCGGGACGCTGAGTGTCTCTCAAGAAAATTTGTTGAACATGGCGGATAGCGGGGGCATCAGCCGCATAGGCCGTCCATACTCTGGTGAGCTTGTAAGCATTCTTATCCCCTTCGGTCATTTCTTCCTCGTATTCGATCTCTACTGAATCGCTTCCTTCTGCCTGCAACGTGGCTTTAGGAGGAATCTCTCCTCGACATTGTACATGTATATCTTGGGGAAGATCTCCTACAAAATGTAGGGTCTTGGTAGGAGCTTCTTTCTCAAAATAAATATATTGGACAAAAGTAGCTTTGTTTTTACATTTATCGGTAGCTACCCAACGGCGCAGTATATAGTCAGGATGTGATTCCTCTGAAAAAGAAACCTCTGCATTTTTATTCCTACATTCACCATGATCAGATTTGGCTGTTACCTCTGCTCTTTCAGGTATTTCCGTCCTTTTTACGGTAATAACTGGCTTTGGCAAATTATGGAAGATAATACTCGAACTCAACATATCCAGCATATAGGGCTTATCCGGATAGACTGCATAAGCTATATGATCCAGTACTTCTATCTTGAAGGTACCCTCCACATAACCAGCATAGCCCTTCCATTTTTTTGCTTGAGGAAAAGTAACTGTTGCTTCTCCGCTATTAGGTACCCCTTCTGCCAAGACATAGTCATAGGTCTTTCCATAGTTATCCGAGAAAAGAATACGTACCTTACTATCTGGAGCAAATAGCTTCTTATCTACATTCCAGTGTAGGGTAACATTCTCTCCTCGCTTATATCTACCTGATCTACTTTCTCCTATAATACTTGTAATTCTAAAAGGAGTCCCATCTTTTATTTGTACTTTGGTCTGATACACATCATAGAGAGGTGTATGAGGCTTGCTCGCTTTATAAGCACCTACAGAACCGTCACATACACCTAACCAAAAAGTAAAGTCCCCTGTTTCGTATTCCCCTGTGAATTTGTAAGGAACTTCTTTCCATTCATTCGTGTTATTATCCTTAGTATACGGACGATAGAAAGCAATTTTATTATTCGTAGTAGGACGGTCGGAAGGAAAACGCGCCTTGCCAAACACCTTAAAATCAGCCTGATGAGCCATATAAAGCAAAGGGTCTCCATCAGGATCACTCGCTTCTATGGTAAATTGAAAATAGGTATTAGGGGGTAAGGTATAGCTTTTTTTGAGTTTGCTACGGTCTATCATCGGAGCCTTGTTATCAGAGGGTTCCCCATAAGGTATATTGGGCTGAGGAAGCCCCACGAGCTGGGTACGTGCCTTATCGACATAATAGGCATCATGCAGATTGGTACGATTATGGATAGTATAGATAGAAGGCAAGGAAAAATAAGTACCATAAGGGTCATTGATATAACTCATGATAGAGTTGCCCCTATCGGGTTCGGTAAAAGAAGAAGCTGTCGCACCGCCTATGGTAAAGGTATGAGCAGAACCCAATAGGTGCCCAAGTTCATGCAGAATAATATAGAACTCCTCATTGGCCACACAGCCTCCCTTGAGCTTACCTGTAATCTCTCCCAGATGTGCCAATCCACGATTGTCCTTATATACAGAAAAGACAATACCTGCATCGTAATTCTCCTCCCCTATGAGCTTATTAAAGGCATCTGTAGCCGTATTTACAACGGTACGCACCAATGGCTTATCGGGATAGACCTCTTTTTCCTTAGTATCTCGGATGAGGCGTGGATCATCTACTAATTCAAATTGGTAGCCCAACTCCCGTCCGCATACCTCATTGAGTTTGGTTTGTACATCCACCATAAAGGCCTTGGCCAGTTCCATACGCCCCTGACAGTGTCCTTTGTAAAAGCTATAATCTATCAGCATGGCCAAGCGGAAAGTCCTCAGTACATGCACATTATACAGTACTCGTTTGTCCTCGGAGGGTAGAGATTCCTCTGCAAGAATTGTTCCTCGGCGAAGAACTTGTGAAGAGGGGTGTATATCACAATCCCCTTCTTGGCAAGTAGCACAGGAAGTAGCTCCTTGGGAGGGACTAACCCTAAGCAGTCCCTTCTCATCTGTGAGAAAATAGGTATGCCCTTCATGCCATATTTCTCCCGAAAAGGTATTGGAAGACAAAGAGATACTTCCTGAAAATACTCCCTCATGGTAGGCTACAAAACTGCGAAAACCTTCTTGAGAAAGCGAATTTTGTCGAGGACGCCACTCCAGCGGGTTCAAGTGATTCTGCTACCTCAGCCTCCCGAGTAGCTGGGATTACAGGCATGTGTCCAACACCACCGTCGGCGGCGCACTGGCCGGCACCGGCGTGGGCGCGGACTCCATCGACTACGTGCTGGGTATCGCCAAGGCCTACGCCACCCGCGTTGGCGGTGGTCCGTTCCCGACCGAGCTGGACGATGAAATCGGCCAGGGCATCCGCGACCGCGGTGCCGAGTACGGTGCCTCCACCGGCCGTCCGCGTCGTTGCGGCTGGATGGACATCGTCGCGCTCAAGCGCGCCGTCGCGATCAACGGCATCAGCGGCCTGTGCATCACCAAGCTGGACGTGCTCGACGGCATGGAAAAGCTGAAGGTCTGCATTGCCTATGAATACAACGGCAAGCGCACCGAGTACGCCCCGCTGGACGCGCAGGGCTGGGAAGACTGCACTCCGGTGTACCTGGAGTTCCCGGGCTGGAGCGAAAACACCCACGGCATCACCAACTGGGACGAACTGCCCGCCGCCGCCCGTGCCTACCTGCGTTCGCTGGAAGAGCTGGCCGGCTGCCCGATCAGCATCGTCTCCACCGGCCCGGACCGCGACCACACCATGGTCCTGCAGGACCCGTTCGCCTGATCCGGTAGCGCCGGCCGTTGGCCGGCCCAAGCGATGTTCGGATCCGCACGGAACCGGACGCGCTCGGAAACGTAGTGCCGGGCTTGCCCGGCAAAGAAGCCCCGCGAAAGCGGGGCTTCTGCTTTACGCGCCCAGCCACGCAGGGCGTGGCTCTACGTCGCCTGAATCACAATGTAAAGAAACCGTGAAGGCCGGCCGATAACCGGTTTCTCCCCCTACATTCGTGGATCACTCATGGATCTGTTACGCAACGTCAGCGTCGTCTGGCGTCTCGGCTTGGGCTTCGGCCTCTTACTGGTTCTGGTAGTCGCCGTCGTAGCCACCGGCGCAGTCGGTGCCACTGTCCAGAAGCAGGCCATGCAGAAAGTGGTCGACGAAGGCGTCGCCAAGGTCCACCTGCTCTCCGACCTGCTCGACGCCAACAACCAGATGCTGGTCGTCCGCCGCGAAATGCTGATCCGCCAGGGCCAGGAGCGCGAAGCCGACGAAAAGCGCATCGCCGACCTGGTCACCCGCTACGAGGCGAGCTGGGCCGCTTACCAGGCGCTGCCGCACAACGCCGAAGGCCAGCAGGTGATCGACAACATCACCGCCAAGCGCGCCATCGCCCGCCCGCTCAACAAGCAGTCCGGGCAGATGATGGCTGACGGCGACTTCGCCGGTGCCGTCGCCTTTACCCTGAGCGAAGTGCAGAAAGCCGCCAACGGCTGGAACAAGGCGCTGGCTGACGGCGTTGCCTACGAGGAAGCCGAAAGCCGCAAGGCCGCCGCCGAGGCCATCCGCGTCGGTGAGCGCACCCAGCTGCAGTTGCTGGTACTGGGCGGCATCGCGCTGCTGGTCGGCATCGCCGCCTCGGTGCTGATCGGCCGCAGCTTCACCGGTCCGCTTGGCCGTGCCGTCACCCTGGCCGATCGCATGGCCAAGGGCGAGCTCGACCAGAACTTCAACCTGGGCGGCCGCGATGAACTGACCCGCCTCGGCGAGGCAATGGGCAGCGTGCGCCGCAATGTGCAGGCCGCGATCACCGCACAGCTGGACATGGCGCGTGAACACGAAGCCGGTGCGATCAGCTACCGCATGGATGCCGAGGCACTGCCCGGCGACTACGGCCGCATGCTGCACGCCACCAATGAACTGGTCGGCTCGCACGTCGCCGTGCAGAACCACATGGTCGATGTGATGCAGGACTACGCCATCGGCGACCTGCGCCGCGATCTGGACAGCTACCCCGGTGAAAAGGCCGTGCTCACCCGCACCATGGCCACGGTCAAGGCCAACCTGACTGCCATCAACCACAGCATCGACACGTTGGCCGCCGCTGCCCGGGCTGGCGACTTCAGCGTGCGTGGTGACGAAGCGGTATTCCAGTTCCAGTTCCAGGCGATGGTCGCCAACCTCAACGGCATGATGGCGGCTTCGCAGTCCAGCATTGCCGACCTCTCCACCGTGCTGCGCGCCATCTCCACCGGCGACCTGACCGAGCGCATGAGCGGCCAGTACCAGGGCGTGTTTGCGCAGATGCGCGACGACGCCAACGTCACCGCTGCGCAGCTGACCGGCATCGTGCAGCAGATCCAGGGTGCCGCCGGCAGCATCAACAATGCCGCGCAGGAACTCGCCGCCGGTCACAGCGACCTGTCGCGCCGCACCGAACAGCAGGCCGCCAACCTGGAAGAAGCCGCCGCCTCGATGGAAGAGCTCACCTCCACGGTGCGTCAGAACGCCGAGCTGGCCAACCAGGCCGACCAGGAAGCGCATGCCGCCGGTGCCGCCGTGCGTGCCACCGAGCAGGCCATCGCGCAGATGGCCGCGGTGATGGGCGAGATCGATCAGTCGTCCGCGCGCATTTCCGAGATCTCCTCGGTCATCGACGGCATCGCCTTCCAGACCAACATCCTCGCGCTCAACGCGGCCGTGGAAGCGGCGCGTGCCGGTGAGAACGGTCGCGGCTTTGCCGTGGTCGCCAGCGAAGTGCGCACGCTCGCCCAGCGCGCCGGTACCGCTGCCAAGGAGATCAAGGACCTCATCGACGTCGCCAGCGACAAGGTCAAGACCGGCCTGAGCGTCACCGTCGAATCAGAAGCCGCCATCGCCCGCTTGACCCAGGCCAGCTCGCGCACCAACCAGCTGATGAGCGACATCGCGGCGGCTACCAAGGAGCAGGCCGCCGGTATCGAGCAGGTCAATCAGGTGGTCGTGCAGATGGATCAGGTGACCCAGCAGAATGCCGCGCTGGTCGAGGAAGCGGCCGCGGCGGCGTCCTCGCTGGAAACGCAGGCGCAGCGGCTGCAGGGCGCGGTCAGCGCCTTCCGCCTGCCTGCGCAGGCGCAGGCGCGCAATGGCGGACTGCCGTCAGGGCTCGACGACCGCCCGCTCGCCATGCCGTATCACCAGCTTGGGTAGGTCGCCACCGATCCAGTAGGCAAGTTCGGCGGGGTGTTCGACCTTCCAGGCCACGAAATCCGCCATCTTGCCGGCTTCCAGCGAACCGTGCGTCGCCTGCAGGCCCAGCGCCCTGGCGGCGTGTGTCGTGACTCCCGCCAAAGCTTCCTCCGGCGTCATGTGGAACATGACACAGGCCAGGTTCAACATCAGGCGCAGGGACAGGACGGGCGAGGTGCCCGGATTCAGGTCCGTGGAAATGGCGATGGGCACGCCGTGGCGCCGCAGCAGCTCCATCGGGGGCTTCCGCGTTTCACGCAGGGCGTGGAATGCGCCCGGCAACAGCACCGCCACAGTGCCGGCTCGCGCCATGGCTTCGACGCCAGCTTCGTCCAGGTATTCCAGATGATCCGCCGACAGCGCGCCATGGCGCGCGGCCAACGCGGCGCCATGCTGCAACGACAGCTGCTCCGCATGCAGCTTGCAAGGCAGGCCAAGCCCGGACGCCGCCTGGAACACGCGCTCGACCTGTGCCGGCGAAAACGCCAGGTGCTCGCAGAACGCGTCTACCGCATCGACCAGGCCCCCGGCCGCCAAGGCCGGCAGCATGCGCCGCGTGATCTCGTCGATATAGTCGTCGGCGCGCCCGTGGAATTCGGGCGGCAGGGCATGGGCCGCCAGGCAGGTCGTGCGTACCGTCACGGGCAGCGTGTCGGCCAGCCGCCGCGCCACCCTGAGCATCTTGCGTTCGTTGGGCAGATCCAGCCCATATCCTGACTTGATCTCCAGGGTGGTGACCCCGTCGCGCAGCAGATGCAGCGCCCGCCGCCTGGCGCTGCCGTAGAGCTCGTCTTCGGACGCGGCGCGGGTCGCGCGCACCGTGCTCGCAATGCCGCCGCCCTGCGCCGCGATCAGCGCGTAGTCCGCGCCCTGCATCCGTAGCTCAAACTCCTTGCTGCGATTGCCGCCAAAGACCAGGTGCGTATGGCAGTCGACCAGCCCCGGCGTGACCCAGGCGCCATCCAGGTCGTGCTCTTCGTCAGCGCCGCCCGCCTTCAGCGCCGACGCCGGCCCTACCCAGGCGATACGCGCCCCATGGGTCACCAAGGCGGCGTTCTCGATGGCCGTATACCTGCCACCCGCCATGGTGACAACATGGCAATTTCGCCAGATCCGATGCATGCGCGTTCTCCGGTGATCGTCAGCCTGCGGCTCAATCCGAGCCTTGGGCCTGAGCTTCGGGCATTCCCCTGTCCGGGCCGCCCGGACGCACCCATAGACGATAGGCGATACACAGCACCGCAATCCACACCAAGCCGACAATCAGCGCGGGCTGGGTCTTGGGAAACCACCCGAGCACGCCGATGACGAACAGCAGGAACGCGATGGCGGCGATGGGGCCCCACGGCCAGAAGGGGACGGGGAACTTGAGTTCGGAAACCGCCACGCGGCTCATGGTGCGCCGCATGGCGACTTGCGACAACAGGATCATCAGCCACACCCATACGGTCGCGAAGGTCGCGATTGACGCAATCAGCAGGAAGACATCCTCGGGAATCAGGTAATTCAGCAGCACGCCGGCCAGCAGGGCGGCCGACATGACCACCACCGTCATCCAGGGCACACCGCCCTGGGAGACCCGGGCGAAGCCGCGCGGCGCATGACCGTGCTGCGCCATGCCGTACAGCATGCGCCCGGCGCCGAAAATGTCGCTATTGATAGCCGAGATCGCTGCCGAAATCACGACCAGGTTCAGGATGCTGGCGGCCGACGATATGCCCAGGCTGTCGAAAATCTGCACGAACGGACTACCCTGGCTGCCGATCTGCGTCCACGGGAAAAGCGACATCAGCACGAACATGGTCAGCACATAGAACAGCAGGATGCGCACGGGCACCGCATTGATGGCGCGCGGCAGCGCCCGCGCCGGGTCCTTGGCCTCGCCCGCGGTGATCCCGATGATCTCGATGCCGCCAAACGCGAACACCACCACCGACAGAGACACGATCAGCCCGCCCACGCCGTTGGGCATGAAGCCGCCGTGCTCCCACAGATTGCGCACGCTGGCGGCTTCGGCCTGGGCGCCCAGCCCGAAGCCGAAAAGCAGGATGCCAAGTCCGCCCGCGATCATGGCCACGATGGCGCCCACCTTGATCAGCGACAGCCAGAATTCCAGCTCCCCGAACACCTTGACCGTGCACAGGTTCAGGGCGCCGATGAACAACACAATGGACAACACCCAGATCCACCGCGGCACATCGGGAAACCAGAACCCCATGTACAAGCCAAAGGCGGTAACGTCCGCCAGGCAGACAATGATCATCTCGAAAGCGTAGGTCCATCCCGTGAGGAATCCGGCCAGCGGCCCCAGGTAGGTCCAGGCGTATTCGCCGAACGAGCCGGGCACCGGATTGCGCACGGCCATTTCTCCCAGTGCGCGCATCACCATGTATACCGCCGCGCCGGCGATCAAATACGCAATGATGACCGATGGTCCCGCTTCCTGGATGGCTTTGGCCGAACCATAGAACAGCCCGGTTCCGATGGCGGATCCCAAGGCCATGAAGCGGATATGCCGCGCCGTCAGCCCCCGTTTGAGCGCATTGCCCTGTGTATGCATTGTCGTCTCCGTGTTTTTTTCATGCAGCGTGAAGCACCGGGCGCGCGCCGCAGGCAGGCGCGTGCGCTCGGTATGCGTGGGGCCCGGTCCGGGCCAGGAATCGGATGCGGAACGTCAGTAACTGGGGAGCAAACCCGCAGGCGCCAGCACGCTCAGGCTGCGGTTTGCGATGAGTTCGCTGGCCGCAGCAATGTCGGGCGCGAAGAAGCGGTCCTTCTCGTAGTGGGGAACACGCTCGCGCAGCAGCCCGCGCGCTTGCTCCAGCGCCGGCGAAGTCTTGAGGCCCGTGCGGAAATCCAGCCCCTGGCAGGCGCCCAGCCATTCGATCGCCAGGATGTCGCGGACGTTTTCCGCCATGGGCCACAGGCGCTTGCCCGCATTTGGCGCCATGGAAACGTGGTCTTCCTGGTTTGCAGACGTTGGCAGGCTGTCCACGCTGGCGGGATGCGCC
>ENA-OWLM01000212-OWLM01000212.1-metagenome-genome-assembly--contig:-NODE-212-length-22299-cov-5.840496_pt1 | contig 22299 bp, 14 predicted proteins | sample MGYA00245349_ERZ651102 | MGnify/ENA primary metagenome ERZ651102 (study PRJEB26857, sample SAMEA4031759) | metagenome | biome: human; feature: oral; material: saliva | place: Philippines | collected 2014... | reverse complement strand
TACGGCTGATCCTCATGCGGCACACCCACCAGCAACACATCACCATCAAAGAACGCCTGCTCAGCACCACGCATCAACGCCGCCGAAGCACGCATACTACCCAAGCACACGCCCAGCTTCTCCTCCGGCAGGTAACCCATCGCCGAACCCGCCTTCTGCAAACGCTCCAACGTATCCGGCAGGTCAAGCAGCTCATCAGCGGCAGGCTCCGGCAAACCACCCATACGCAGCAGCGCACGGAAGCTCTCCTGCTCATCCGGCGCAGGCACACCCTGCCACTGCTCCGAAGGATACGCATCCAACAGGATTACACGCTCAACCAGCGCACCCGCAGCCTGCGCCAGGGCCGCCACCTGCACCGCGGCAGTACCGCCCACAGACCAGCCCATCAACGCAAAACGACGCGGCAACGAACGCTCCGCCAGAGTCTTCTCAATCAGCTTCAGGTAGCCCTCAGCCAGCTCCTGCAGGCTCGACGCAAACCCAGCCTGCGGGTCAGAGAACGCCTCAGCCTGCAAAGCATACACACCCTGCTGAGCCGGAAGATGCGAGAGATACCCCGCATAGCACCAGCCCAAACCACCCGCAGGCGGCAGAATAAACAACGGCGCGGGGGCATCGGTAGCGTCGTGCGCGGCAGGATGTTCACGCAGCGGCAGAACCGGCGCGAACTCAGCGCCCTCACCGCGCTCCCCCGCAATAGACGCCGCCAAATCCTGCACGGTCGGATGCGCAAACAGCGCACCGATACTCACGCGCAGACCCAGCTGCTCCTCAACCGCGGCAATCACCTCAAGAGCCGCCAGCGAATGACCGCCCGAGGCAAAGAAATCCTCATCCACGCCGAAACGCTCACGACCCAGCACGCCCGCAATAATCGAGCACAGCTGTTGCTCCAGCAGACCGTGCGGACCCTCAGCCTCAGAAGTTTGCGGGGTCAGATCGAGGGACGCCAACAGCTTGCGATCAGCCTTACCGGAGGGGCTCACCGGCAGAGCAGGCAGGGTATGCCACAGGGTCGGCACCATGTAGTCCGGCAGGACCTGCGCACAATGCTTACGCGCCGCCTCCACGAGCTGCTCGGCACGCTCGGCGGGCACATCGCCCACCTCCAGCACCGCCGCCAGGGCAGGCTCACGCAGACCGCGGTACAGCAGAGCCACCGAAGCGCTCACGCCCTCAACCGCGGCAAGAGCCATCTCAATATCGCCCAGCTCCAGGCGCTGACCGCGCACCTTAATCTGGTAATCCGTGCGGCCGCGGTAACCGATAACGGCGCGACCATCGGGAAGAATCTCCCAGCACGCCAAATCGCCCGTACGGTACAGGCGCTGGCTCTCACCGTTCAGCAGCGCGAGCGCACCGGCAGGAGCCTGCTCCACGAAAGCCGCCGCGGTCGCCTGCGGGTTGTTCTTGTAGCCGCGCGCCAGCTGCACGCCCGACAGGTGCAGTTCACCGGTCACGCCCACCGGCACGGGGTGGCCGGTCGGGTCAAGAATCAGGGTGCCGGTGTTCCAGACCGGCTCGCCAATGGGCACGCTCTCGCGCTGCGGGTCGGCGGAGGTCTCCCAGAAGGTCACGTCCACCGCCGCCTCGGTCGGGCCGTACAGGTTCAGCGGGTACACTCCCAGAACCTCGCCCGCAGCCTGTACCTGGTCCTTCTGCAGTGCCTCACCCGAGCAGACCACGTAGCGCAGGGGCTGCTCTCGTTCCCTGCCGAAGCCGGCATCAGCCAGGATGCGGCGCGCCGCCGGCGAAGAGGTCAGCGCCGACAGCATGGTCGGCACAAAGTGCACCGCCGTGACGGACTGCTCGGCAATCACACGCGCCAGGTAGGCGGGGTCGCGGTGCCCATCCGGGGCGGCAATGACCACGGCGGCACCCTCGGCGAGCGGCCAGTACAGCTCCCACACGTGCACGTCAAAGGAGATGGGGGTCTTGTGCAGAACGCGGTCGCCCTCCCCCACCGGAATCTGGTGCTGTTGCCAGCGCAGGCGGTTATCAATCGCGCGGTGGCTGATGGCAACGCCCTTAGGCCTGCCCGTGGAGCCGGAGGTGAAGAGCACGTAAGCGTCCTCGTCCAGACCGGTTTTCACGCCCGGAAGCTCCTCGGCGGCGGGTGCCCGGGTGGAATCGTCAGTGCTCAGCAGCGGCAGGGTATGCTGGGGCAGGTTCGCGTGACGCGCAGGCTCCTGCGGGTTCAGCTCCTGCGCACTCAGCGGATGCAGACCGGGCCCGTGCAACAGCAGGGAACATTCGGCGTCCTCCATCATCACGCCCACACGCTCGGCGGGCAGATCCGGCAGCACCGGAACATAGGTGGCGCCAGCGTACAGCAGGGCGTACAGCGCCACGTACTGCTCCACACCGCGGTGCACACGCAGACCCACCGCATCGGAAGGGCGAACGCCCCAGTCCAGCAGCTGCGCGGCAAGCGCACGAGCGCGCTCATCCAGTTCGGCGTAGGTGAGGGCGCGGTCAAAAGCGTAGGCGCGCTCCGACTCGGGGGTGAGCACCTCACCGGGCGCGGGGGCAGAATCCAGCACGGCGAGCGCCCGCGGATGCGCCGCCACCGCGTCACGGAAGCGACCCAGCAGGGTCTTGTACTCCATCGGGTGCTCGGTCAGCGCCGGGGCGGTCAGCTCGCGCAGGGTCGCAAGCTCCGCCTCGGTCGCCAAACCCAGGTTGTTCAGTGAAGCGCCCTCGCGCTGCGCCTCCGCCGCGTAGGCGGGTAGCCACTCGCTCAGGCGGGCGGCGTGACGTTCCAGCTCCTTAGCGGTGTAGAGCGCCGGGTTCATGTCAATCTCGCAGGAGATGCTGTTGCCGCGGCCGGGCATGCCGCGCAGGGTGAAAGTCGCGTCAGCAACGGGACCGGCAGAGATGTTGTGAATGCGCGCGGTCGGTACCGCGGATCCGGACTCGTCCTTGGAGGGAGCCGCCAGCGGCAGCACCGCGTCAAAGGGCACCACGTTAATCTGCGCACCAAACAGCCTGGACTGGGCGTTACGCGCGGTACGCTCGAGGTCTTCCTGACGAGCCAGCGGATGCTCAGCGTTACGGGCGTACTGCTCCTTCACCGAGTGCAGGGAGTCCGCGATGGGACCAGTTGCCGCAACCTGCACCGGCAGAACGTTCACCGCGGTACAGCCGGTCTGCGCGCTCGCCGCGCCCAGGGCGCGGGTCGCCTCCGGCAGGGTGCGGGCGAACATGCGGTTCATCTGCGGCACGCCGAACGAAGCCTGCGGGTAGCCGCCCACACGCGCCAGGTACGAGCCCACGGCGGCGGTCGCCAGCACCGGCCAGGAGACGGCGTGCTGCTTTGCCGCATCCAGCAGAGCCTGCTGGGTGGGCACGTCAATGCTGAACGCCAGGCGCACAGACCGCGCCGACGGGGAGGCGGTACGACCCGCCAGGGAGGTGTCTTCCTGTTCCAGGGCGCCGCTCGCCTCCCAGAAGGCGACGTCTTCGTCACGGGCGGTGGAAGCGGCATCGTCGGCATCGAGCAGCTGCTGCAGGCTCATGCGGCGGGTTGCCGGAACCGGCTGACCGGCGGACAGGGCACGGTATATCGCCGCCACGCGGGAGAGGCCGTTGAACGCGGCGAAACCGTCGGCAACCACGTGGGAGAAGGAGTGGTAAACCCAGAGGAACCCGCCGTAACGCACCACTGCGCTGCGCACGGTCACGCCCTCATCGGTGGTGAGGGGCTGGGCGAGTAGACGCTGCGCCCAGGCGCGCACCGGCGCGGGCAGATCAGCGTCAGGCAGGTCAGAGGCGTTCTCCTCCCCCGCCTCGGCGGTGCCGCTCAGCTCCCCTTCATCTACGAGCAGGTCAATGCCCGAAAGGAACGCCTCCTCGGTCAGAATCTGCTGGGAGGCGGCACCATCGGCAATGCGGGTGCGCACGCGGAAGCCCTCGTTCTCGCGGTAGAGCTGCACCAGCGCCTCACGCAACAGAGCGAGGTCGGTGTCCGCGGGGCATTGCAGAACCTCCGCGGTGTTGTAGCAGGGGTTCGACGGGTCAATCGCGGCGGCAAAGTAGATGCCGCGCGCGTTCGTGGTCAGCGGCAGCCAGGGACTGTCAGCACTGTGCGATGCGGGATCAGTCGCGGCGGTGCGAAGGTCGGAAGCAGTCCCGAAGCTATCGGGTGCGGTAGTATCAGCTACGCCCATGGTGGCCTCTCAAGGTCTGGAGTAAGGGTCTGGATTAGGGATGATATGCGGTGTGTGAAAGGTAGGCTACTGCCCCGCCGTTTCGCGCTGACTAGTGCAAACATAGCCGGTAAACATAGCCCCGGTAAACATAGTCACAAATACGGCGCGAAGACAGCACAGATCAAGCGGGTCGAGCGAGGGGAGTAGCAAACACCCCGGGCACCCGTCTGCATGCGCGGCAGGCGGGCACTCGGGGTGCGGTAACGCTTAGCCCAGGCGGGAGGCGATGAACTCCACGGTCGGGTTCTCCACCAGCTCGGTAAACTCAATCACGGCGCCTTCTGCGGCAAGGTCGTCGAGCAGGGCGAATGCGCCCATAGAGTCCATGCCTAGGGAGAACAGGTCGGTGGTCGGCTCGTCAAAAGCGGTCTGCAGCGAGTCGGGCTCGACGATGTACTTCTCCATGATGGGGCGCAGGGTCTCAAATGCGGACATTTTTCTCCTCAAGTAGGGGTAGGAATACGGGCGTAAGGTTTAGCCGAAAAGGGTTTAGCCGAAAATTTCGGCAAGCTTGGCGCGCAGTTCGCGGCGAGAAATCTTACCCACGTTCGTGGTGGGCAGCTCCTGCAGAACCTGCACGCGCTCCGGGATCTTGAAGTCGGCGAGCTTCTTCGAGGTGAAGAACTCGTGCATCGTGCGGCGCGGGTTGTCGCCCAGGTCGGCGCCTTCCTGCGGCACAATGACCAGGCCCACGCGCTCGCCCACGGTCTCATCCGGGATGCCCAGAACCACGGCGTCAAAAACGTCGGGGTGGGTCAGCGCCAGCTCTTCGATTTCGTCCACGGCAATCTTCTCGCCGTTGCGGTTGATCTGGTCCTTCGCGCGGCCGGTCACCTCAAGGTACTTGCCGGCGACCAGGCGCACAATGTCGCCGGTGCGGTAGAAGCCGTCCTCGGTGAAGCCGTAGCGGTTCGCGTTCTCCTCCAGGTAGTAGCCGCGAATCGTGTACGGGCCGCGGGTGAGCAGGTGGCCGCTTTCGCCGCGCTTAACCGGCTGGTCCTGATCATCAACAATCAGAATTTCGTCGTCGGGGCTAATCGGGTAGCCCTGAGTCCTCAGACGCATCTCAATCGGGTCGTTCGAACGGGTGTAGTTCACCAGGCCCTCAGCCATGCCGAACACCTGCTGAACGGTGCAGCCGAGCACGGACTCGATCTTGCCTGCAACCGCCGGAGCCAGCTTCGAGCCGCCCACCTGCAGGGTCTGCAGGGACGGCAGGGACACATCGCGCTTCTCCGCGGAGGCGACCCACGCCTGAGCCAGCGGCGGCACCAGCGCGGAGGTGGTCACACCCTCCATCTCAATGAGGTGGAACGCAGTCTGCGGGGACGGATCCGCCGCAAACACCAGCTTGCCGGAGGCGCACATGACGCCCAGAATACCGGGCGAGCTCATCGTGAAGTTGTGCGCGGCGGGCAGCACCACGAGCATGGTCGTGTTGTTGTTCAGCTTGCAGATATCGACCGAGCCGCGCACCGAGTACAGGTAGGCGGCGTGGGTGCGAGGAATCAGCTTCGAAATGCCGGTCGTACCGCCGGAGAGCTGCAGGAACGCCACCTGCTCGCTCGCGCGCTGGTTCTCGGTGTTCTGAACGACGCCGGGCACGAACTCTTCAGCGAGCTCCTCTTCGGTCAGCGGGGTCAGCGGCTCCGCAACGTCAATAGCAACCGGCGGCTCCAGTGAGTTCTTGCGCAGCTCGGCGGCAACGTCCTCGTGCAGGGCGGTGAAATCTGCACCGGGGGTCAGCGAAGAGAACACGTGCGCCGCCGCGTCAGTGCGGGTCGCAAAGTGCACGAGCTCGGTGGTGCGGTGCTGCGGCAGGCAGAACACCGGCAGAGCCGCCGCCCAGAAAATACCCAGCAGGTACACCAGGTACTCGGCGGTGTTACCCAGCTGCAGCAGCACACGGTCACCGGGCTGCACGCCAGCCTGAACGAGGCGCGCCGCAGCGGCACGACCTGCCGCCTCCAGCTCACCGTAGGAGAGGCGAATCTGCTGGGGCTTGCCGTCCTCATCGAGCTGCGCGTGCGAAATCGCCACGAGCGCCGGGAAGTGCGGCTTTGCGCGGCAGGCATCCAGCAGGAACTCGGGGATGGTCTGGTCAATCCAGTAGCCGGCTTCGCGGTACTTCGCGGCAAAAGACTCGGGGATGAGCGGTGTGGGGGCCAGGGGGCTACGTTCTACGGTCATCTTCTCTCGATTTCTGTGTCGTTTGCGGTTTCTATAGCGCTCACGTGCTGCGTGCGTTCGCAGCGTGATGCCATCTCGTCAATGAGGGCGGGTGCACAACCTACGCCGGGTACCTTTCGGTACCCCTCGCGGCGCGGTAGTGTTGCACTCTTCTTAGGCTGTACTTCTCTAGGATACGGGCGCGGCGGTGTTTACCCTAACGGGAACCCCGCACGCCCACCATACGGGGTGTGCTCTACCCGGGCGGAGCCCTAGGCTACCTCTCGCTGGTCCTCTTCAGAGCCTGGCTCAGTGCGTTCAGCCTCCCGGCTGGCAGCAATAATACGTTCCAGGGCCGGCACAATCGCACCGCGCCAGCACGCATAATCGTGACCGCCGTTGAAGGTCGTGCAGTGTGCCCTCTCCAGGCCCAGCTTTTCCAGACGCGCCTTCAGCTCGCGGTGATGAGGCACCAGAACCCACTCCTGCTCCCCCACCTCAATCTCAAGGTACAGGTGGCGCAGACGGTCAATCTCGCCCGCCGCCTCCAGCTCGTCCAGGCGGTCCATGACCTGCGGCTGCCACAGCGACGAAGACTGCGCGATCGCGCCGCCAAACGCCTCCGGGCGGCTCAACACCGCCAGCAGGGAGGACAGGCCACCCAGCGACTGACCGTTAATCACAATGTTCTGCGGGTCGGTCTTAATGCCGTGCACCGCCTCCAAGTGCGGGAACGCAATCTCCACCAGGTAGTCGGCAATCGGGTTGTCACCGTTCAGTTCCTTCCAGCGGTTCTCACGACCGCCAGAGTGCAGGAAGAACACGTGCATCGCCGGAATACGGCCCGCCTCATGGGCGCGGTTGAGGGTCTGCTCCATGCCCTGGCTGAACCACATCTCACCGTCAAACTGGATGAACAGCGGCGCATCCGGGGCGGGATCCCCCACACGACCGAGCACGTACTGGTGACCGTCAGAGGTCTGCATCCATTCAGGAGCGGGCAGCGCGTCAATCTCTTCCTGAGTCAGGATGAACTCCTGCACCGGCGCGTGCTCAAGCTGCACCACACCCATGCAACGACCGATGCGGTTGCACACGGTCTCGGGGTTCAGCGGGTCACCCTCGCCGGAGTCCAGGGCGGCGCGCAGGCGCACCTGGTCGTCATCGCCCAGCCAGGCGGGGCGCTCGCCGGGCAGCGCCGGCAAGAAGTTGTAGGAGGCACGCCAGGTGGTTTCCATCTGCATGCTCAGCTGCCACCAGTCGGTGCCCTCGATGCGGGCCATGAGGGAACGGTCAAGGTTCTTCTCATCGGTCAGGCGGTTGATGAACATGAGCACCTGCTCCGCCTGCTCGTTGTAGTACAGGAAGGTGACGATGCGCTCGTTCTCACTGATGGTGCCGTCGTCAAGATGCACCGGCTCGATAATGGGGGTGCCTTCGGAGACAACCTCAACGATGCGGGCGTTCAGCTCTTCGGGGCTGACCGCCTCGGCGATGAGGGCGCTGATGAGGGGGCTGTCCACGCGCGGTGCCGGTACGGGGCGCGGGATCTTGGGAGGGCTCGGGCGCACAGCCGGCGCAACGGTACGAGGCTGCGCAGAAGCAACCTGTGCAGACGCAGCCTGTTCAGAAGTGCGCTGTTCAGAACTGTTCTGCGCGGGAACGGTCGCGGTGGGTTCGTGCTCGCCCAACGGTTCCTCCTTGGTCTGTGGAAACACTCAATCGGTGAGAATCGGTGAGGAGGCGCATTATCGTTAGTTAGCCTCCACTACCTCACTCTATGGTATCCCTTACCCAAACTCCAGCCAAAGGGAAAAATGAAAGAACCAAAAAATGACAAGAATGACAGCCAGCGCCGCCCAAAGCGGGGTCAAGACTTGGGGCGGTAAAAACAGCTGGCACAAACCGCGCAGTTAAATGAGATGAGGCACCGAGACCGTGCATCAAACCTTCAAAAGAGGAAGGTCTCATGCGGCAGTCTCGGTGCCTCATCTACGGGTTCCCAAAATGGAACCTACCCAGTGCTCGGATCCGTTCATGCGTCAAAGACGGGCGAGCACCGGGTAGGCGCCCTACGCGCAGGGGATCCTGGGTCCCTCAGATCCTAGCGTTCGCTGCTTGGCGCAATGCCGAGCTTTTCCACCCGTACTGAGACGGTTGGCGCAAACTCCCACGCGGCTTAGGGGCGAAAACTACTCGCTTTCGCGGGCCGCCGAAATAGCGTCAGCGGCAATATGAATCGTTTGGTTCTCCTTCGGAATCACCAAAGGGGTACCAGTGCACGGATCAGGAATAATGACCGATTGCAGGTCAAAAACTTCCTGAATAAGTTCCGGTGTAATTATTGCACGCGGATCACCCTGAGCGATAATCCGGCCCTGCTTCATTAACACAACATGAGTAGCATACCTGAAAGCAAGGTTCAGGTCATGCAACACCACGGCTACAGTCCGGCCTTCGGAATGCAATTTCTTCGTCAGGTTCAGCACCTCAATCTGGTGCGTGATATCCAGGTAGGTGGTCGGCTCATCCAGCAGAATCAGCGGGGTCTGCTGCGCCAGGGTCATGGCAATCCACACACGCTGACGCTGACCGCCCGAGAGCGCCTCAATGGGACGCTCCGCAAGCTCCAGCACGTTCGCCGCCTGCATCGCCTCCACGCAGGCTCGCTCGTCCTCATCGGACCAGGAACGCAGCAGCGACTGGTGCGGGTAGCGGCCGCGCGCCACCACATCCGCCACGGTCACGCCGCTCGGCGCCTCCGGGGTCTGCGGCAACATCGCCAGAATCTTAGCGATGGCGCGGGACTTCATCTGCGGCAGCGGGGTGCCGTCCAGGCGAACCTCACCCTCCTTGAGCGGGTTCACGCGGGCAAGAGCCTTCAACGTGGTCGACTTGCCGCAAGCATTCGGGCCCAGGATGACGGTCAGCTCCCCCTCCGGCACCTGAAAATCTACCCCGTTGAGCACCGTATGCTCACCGTAGGCAACCACCATGTTCTCGCCTTCAAGGCGGGTCGTCACACTAGTGTTCACTAGCTCTTCTTCCTTTCGAGGTAAATCAGGTAAATCAGGTACAGGCCACCAATCGCACCGGTCACCACACCCACCTGAATGATGCGTCCGGGAACAGCGAAACGGCCAATCAGGTCGGAGCCGAGCACCATGAGCGCGCCCATGAGTGCCGCGGAGGTGAAGCCCACCCCGCCACTGCGGGCGAGAGTCTTCGCGATGTGCGGTGCCGCCAGGGCGACGAAGGCAATCGGGCCGGTCGTCGCGGTCGCCAGCGAAACCAGAAGCACACCGATGAACAGAGCCGCCACACGGTACGCGTTCACGCTCACACCCAAACCGGATGCCACCTGGTCACCAAAACGAATCGCGCCCAGCGGGCGGACCAGCATCAGCAGCAGCGGAGTCACCACGAGCAGCAGACCCAGCAGCGCGTAGGTACGCTCCCAAGTGATGTCATTCAGCGAACCGGCAAGCCAGGACGCCGCGGTCTGCGCCTGAGTCAGCGAAGCACGCACCACCAGCAGCGAATTAAACGCCGCCAGGGTCGAACCCACGCCAATACCGACCAGCACCAGACGGAAACCGTGCAGACCCGTGCGGCGCGTCAACAACCACACCAGCACCGAGGTAGCCAAGCCACCAACCACAGCGCCCAGAGCAACCTCAACGGGACCGGAATTGAACACAATAATCTGCAACAGCGCACCGGTCGCGGCACCATTCGTGAAACCGATAATATCCGGCGATCCCAGGGCATTACCCGAAATCACCTGGAAAATCGCACCCGACAGACCAAGTGCCGCACCCACCAGAAGCGCCGCCACAATACGCGCCGCACGCTGCTGAGCGAAAGCCACCGTAATCTGCTTGCCCTCACCCAGCAACGCCGGGATCACCTTATCCGAGGCGATATTGTAGTCACCCTGCAACATGCCCCAAAACGCCAGCGCCGCAATCAGCACCACCAACGCCACATTCAGGATCAGTACGCGCCACGGCACCTGAGCACTCACAGGACCGCGCACAGTCAGCACCGGGCGGCCACCCAAATCGCGGCCACGACGACGCGCCGAACGATTAGCGGGGGTGGTGGCGGTCGCCATCGAAAGAGCGGAAGAATTCGACATTAGAGAGCCTCCACCTTACGACGAGTCATCAAGAACAAGAACACCGGGGCACCGGCAAGAGTCGCCACAATACCCACCTGAGTCTCCTGCGGAGCCACCAGCACACGCGCCAACACGTCAGCACACAGCAGCCACACCGGACCCAACAGCGCCGAACCATAATTCACCCAGCGCACATCATTACCGAGTAGGGCACGCACCACAAACGGCACCGCCAAACCCACAAAACCAATCGGACCCACCGCAGCAGTCGCAGCACCGGCAAGCACCGTCACCGCCAGCAACGTCAAATTCTGGGTCGTACGCACACTCACGCCGAGGCTGGTCGCCGCCTCCTCGCCCATACTCAGAGCATTAATCGCAGGAGCCACAAAGAACGCCACCAGCACACCCAGCACAATCACCGGACCCACCGTCGAAGCGATATCCATACCGCGGCCCTCCAGCGAACCGGCAACCCACACACGGAACTCGTTATACGCATCCTGATCAGCCAAAATCAAGCCCTGCGCAATCGCCGACAGCGCAGCAGAAATCGCCACACCCGCCAACGCAAGCTTCACAATCGACCCGTCACGACCACGACCCAGCGTATACACCAGCACCGCAGCCAACGCGCCACCAATCGTCGCAGCAACCATGTACTGCCAAATACCCATCACACCAAAAACCACCACGGAAGCAATCACAGCCACCGCAGCACCGGCATTCACACCCATCAGACCGGGCTCAGCCAACGGGTTACGGGTCAACGACTGCATCAACGAACCGGCAACCGCCAACGCGGCACCCGCCGCAAGACCCACCAGGGTACGCGGAATACGCTGCTCCATCACAATCGTCTGCGCCTGCTCAGAAGCAGTGCCATTGAAAACAGCCAGAACCTGATCCGGCGGAAGATTATTCGATCCGAACAGCAAAGAAGCAGCCACAGCCCCCACCAAAAGCACCGCAAACAAGAACAGAAAAGCCAGGCGCTTACCCAACTTCTGCCCCTGAATCACAGAACCCTGACGGGACGTACTCTCCTGCTGAACATCTCGGGACAATGAGCTCGTGCGGGCCACTATGCTCCTTATGCTCGATACAAGAAAACAGGGAGGCACACCCGGCACCCCACAGGAGGGGCACCCGGCACACCGGTAGATAATGAGAGAAACGCCGGAGCGGGCGAGGTACTCCCCCACCCGCATCCGACGTTAAGTCTTAGCGCTTGCGGGCCAGCAGCAGCGCAGCGGCAGCCACCACGCTCACGCCCAGAACCACCACGCCAATCCACGGGAACGCAGCACCGTACGTCACGGTCTGCACGGTGGATGCGGTGTTAGCCGAAGCCGAAGCGCTCGGGTTCGACGCAGTACCGCGCGCAACAGCCGAAGAGGACGCGCTCGCCGAAGCGGTCGCCTTCTTCTGGGCATTTGCAGACGCCGAAGCAGCGGGAGCGGCGGAAGAACCAGAGGAAGCGGAGGTATCGGAAGAGCCAGCTTCCGCGTTCAGGCGGTCGTACTCCTCCTTGGTGATGGTGTTGCCGTCAGCGTCGGTGTAGACGGTCTCAGCCTCAGCCGCGCCGCCAGCAGAACCATTCGAGGAACTGTTCGATCCACCGTTGGACGAGGACTCGTTGGAATCGCTAGAGCCCTGAGCCTCATCTGCAGAGTCGGAGCTATTAGAGTTCGAGCCGCCATTCGAGGAACCGCCGTTGCTCTTCGAGCTGGAAGAGCCACGCTTCGAAGAAGAACCCGAAGAGTTCGAGGAGGAATTATCCGAACCACCCTCGCCCACCACGGTGAACTCGGGGCTGCGGTTGGTGTACGCCTCGGTACCCAGGTACTTGCCGTCCTTGTCACGCTTCTCGCCGGTCGCAAGGAAACGCAGAGTGTGGGTGCCAGCGCCTACATCCGGCAGAACGAAGGAACCGGAGACGTTGCCGTTGCTATCGGTCTTCTGCTGGTGCACCACGCACGCGCCCTGAGCAGCATCGGAGGGGCACAGGTCGCCGTCGTCCACCTTCACGGACACCACGGTGTTCGCGGGGAAACCGCTCACGCTAAAGGAAATCACGCCGTGCTCGCTCACAGAGGAGGAAACGGTCGAGGAGGTGCCGGGGGTAGATGCCTTCGCACCGCCCGGAGGCAGAGCGGATGCGGTGCCAACACCCAAGCCAAGCGCCAGGGTTGCTGCGGCGCAGGCGGTCAGCGCCTTAGAGGTCAGGGATGCCTTCGGGGCTCCCGAAAAAGGTGCACGCATGGTGGTCCTTTCAAAAGTACCGGGGTCAAAGCTGAACGCTACCGAGTTCGTGCCAGTGCAGTTCAGTAGGTCGGTGCAGTTCAGTAGGTTGCGACCCGAGTGGTTAGTGGGGCACCCGACCCACGCCCTGTTCAAGGGTGCGGAGTCAAGAGTGTGGAGCGTGAGCCGGTGCCGATATGAATGTGTGGTCAGAGCTTACTTCTTGAGAGAGCTTACTTCTTGGAGGTGCGCAACAGCAGAGCCGCAGCCAAAACCACCAGGCCAGCCGCCGAGAGCAGCAGGTTATTGGCGTTGTTGACCAGCCACTTGGTCAGACCGGTCAGCTCGGTACCCTCAATGACCGGGCCCTGCGCCTTGGTGCCTGCAGCGGAGTTCTGAGTTCCCTGCGAGCCCTGAGTGTTCTGCGAGTTCTTCGAACCGGCGGCGGCCTTCGCAGCCTTCTTCGCGGCGCCGTCAGTCTTCTGCAGGCTGGTACCCAGGGACTTCTGCGCGCTCTGAACCTTCGCCTTAGCCTGCACGCGGTTCACAACCGGAGCGGTGCTCTGCGACAGGGCGGCGAGGGATGCATCCACGTCGGTAGCGCGGGTGCTGATGCGGCCACCCGCGTTACGCATGGGCACAGGTGCCGTGGAGGTTGCGGTTGCGGGGTTCTCGTTCAGCTCTTCAACCAGCTGGTCGGAGGCGTCCTGCTCATCGCGGGAAACTTCCTGACGAGGGGTAACAGCACGTTCCACGGTCATGTCTGCGAAACCGAGCACCGCATTGTCAGCGCCCTGGTTGCCGTTGTGCACGACCACACGGTAGGTGGCGGCGGGCATGCTCACGCTGGTTTCATAGCTGAAGCTACGGTTGCCGTCCAGACGCTTCCAGCCGGAGCCGTAGAGGGTCTGCGGGGAGTTACCGAGGTAGGTCGCGGCGTACACCCAGGTGCCCGGTTCAGCGTTCGGCACGGTCACGGTCACGGTGGAACCGTCACGGCTCACCTGCACGCCATTACCAGCGGTCAGTTCGGAGGCGTTGACCGGCTCGGGCGCGTCACCGGGGGCGTACTCGCCAATGGTGAAGGTCGTGTTGATGCCGCCCTGGCTGTTGGCGCCGCCGTAGGTTCCGGATCGGTCACCCTCACGCAGGCTACCGGTCAGCAGTCGCAGGGTGTGCTCACCGGAGGCGTACTTGGCGGCGTCTTCATCATTTTTGAAGGCTGCGTTTGCGCGGGTGGGCAGGTCAATCCAGGTGTCGATATGGCCGTTTTCATCGGGGGTGATGACAGCCCAGATGGTGCGGTTATCGTTGACCGCGGTGGCGTCGTTACGGGATACCTTGCCATCGTCAATCTTCAGGCCGATAACGGATGCCTTCTTGTCTTCGGGGTTGCACCAGCCGTCACCGGTCAGGTGCAGCTTGCCGCCCTGAACCGCCTTGGGGTTCTCGATGGTTAGGCGCGGGGTGAAGGAGTCGCCAGCGGGGGCGCAGGTTTTCGAGTCTTCGCTGGGTGCAGGGGTAGGGTCTGCGGTTGCGCTCGGATCGGGGGTGGGCTCAGCAGTAGCGCTCGGTTCCGCGGTGGGCTCAGCGGTGGGCGCAGCAGTCGCACTGGGCTCTGAGGTTGCAGAAGGCTCAGCGGTGGCGCTGGGCTCAGCGGTAGGCTCAGCAGTCGCAGAAGGCTCTGCGGTCGGTGCGGGGCTCGGAGCCGGGTCGCTCAGCGTAATATTCTGCGCCACAGATGCACGACGGTCGTAGGTGTTACCGTCCGCATCCACACCGCCCAGGGAACCGGAAAGCACCTGGATACGGTGGCTGGTACCCTCCACGGTCCAGCCCTTGTTCTTCAGCTGTTCAGCGGTCAGACCGGTGTTTTCGGGGGTCGGCAGGGATACCTCAACCTCGAAGGTGCCGTCCTCTTTAGCGGTTCCCATGAAGTTTGCGGGCGAGTTACCGCCCTCCTTGGTGAGCGGGTTAATCGCCTGGTGAGCCTCATCCGGCAGGGCGTCGAGGAACTTCACGGCAAACACTGCGCCGCGGCCGGGAGCAGTGCTGGTGAAGCCGGTTCCGCGCAGCACGAGCTTACCTTCGCGCCACTTCTCGGTGGAGATGGTGACGGTAGCCTTATCCGCCTGCTGGGTGGCTGCGGGGGTCTCCGCGTAAGCGATGGTGGTACCGGTCAGAGCGGCTCCGGGGGTGATGAGCGCGCCAGCGAGAGCCACGACGGCACCGTAGCGGGCTGCGGTGCGTGCGGGTCGAGTTTCGGTCATTGTGGTCCTTGAGGATGGTGTGGTGGGTCGTGCATCCCCTTCCCGCCGCGGGTCTAGGGCGCGGCGAGAAGGGGGTTCAGGAAGCTTCAGCGGGTGATTGCTTCACGGGGTGTTTAGAACACGGCGTTTAGAGCGGAAGCGCCTTCTTGACGTCTTCAACAATGCCTTCGAGCAGCAGCGGACCGCCGGTGGAGGTCCACTTGGAGCCGTCCACGAGAATCACGTGGTCGTCCTTGACTGCCTTCAGGTTGGTGAAGCCGGAGGTTTCCTTCGCCTTGTTCAGTGCTTCTTCGGCGCCCTGCAGGCCTGCGGAGCCCTGCGCGTTCGGGTTCTGCTGGCTTGCGCCGCCGAGGGTGCCCAGGAACATGTAGTCCGCGTCGATGCTTGCCAGGTTCTCCAGGGAGACGGGCTCGGAGTGGCCCTGGCCGTTGCGGTCCTGCGCCTCGGGGCGCTTGAGGCCCAGGTCGTTGAGCACCTGACCGGCGGGCAGTTCCTTGAGAATCAGTGCGGGGCCGTTACCTGCCCAGCGGACGATGGAGAAGGTCTTGTCGCCGTACTTGGGGGCGAGCTGCTCCTTCAGCGCTGCGGCGCTTGCCTCGTATGCCTTGATGACTTCTTCGCCCTTGTCGACCATGTTCATAGCGTTGGCGACGTTGCGGAAGTTGATGCGCCAGTCGCCGCCCGCGTAGCCGCAGTAGACCACGGGGGCAATCTTCTTGAGGGTTTCGTAGGCGTCGGAGCGCTTGTCCACGCCGGTGGAGTCGACGAGGATCAGGTCGGGATCAAGGTTGCCAATCTGCTCGTAGTTGACCTGTGCGACGGTGCCGATGATCTGCACGCCCTTGGCGCGGTCGGCGAGGTAGTTGGGTACGCCGGACTGGCCGCGGCCGGAGACGGAACCGACGGGGGTCACGCCGAGGGCGAGCAGGCCGTCGAGGGTGGGTTCGGAGAGGACGATAACCTTCTGCGGGTTGACGGGAACTTCTACATTCTCGTCATCGATATCCTTGATGGTGCGGGTGCCGCTGTTACCGCCGGAGGTGGAACCGCCGGAAGTGGTGGTCGTGGTGGTCTCGCTGCTGCATGCCGCGAGGGCGAGAGCAGCCGATGAGGCGAGCGCCAGGCCGAAGAAGGCGCGGCGGTTAACGCCCGGTGCGCCCTGGTTTTCGGTGTCGGTCAGCTCGGTTCGGTTGAAAGACATAGTTCCCCCTAGATATGACTAAACTATACCTAACCTTACAGATATCTGAGTGTTACATCAAGACGCGTTCTGTTTGTCTTCTCACACCGTCAGAATGCCCGGTTTTACCGCGGAATTCCGCGGGTAATATATTTCACTCTTTGTCACAGTCTTGCTGACACTATGTCGCTTAAATGGGTGGCTCTCCCCACCAGTTTTCGCTATACATCTGCGGCAGTTGAGAAGCTGAGAAAGGGGTGAGAAAGCAGGGCACGCAAAACGCCCCGCTGCGAAGAACCGCGACGGGGCGCAGTCTTCACAACGGGGCGTTGAGGTTTTATAGATGCGGGGTACAGATACTGGCTAGTACCGTTACCGGCGAGTACCGCTAGTGGTGACAACCACAACCGGTGCCGTAACGCTTGACCGATGCAGCCGCCGCACGCAGGGAGGCGATTGCCGCCTCCGGGCCGCCGAGCGCCTCGTCCACGCCGTAGACCGAGCTGCCGGCCACGAAGCAGGTTGCGCCCGCCTCCGCGGCACGCAGGATGGTCTCTTCGGTGATGCCGCCGTCCACCTGCACGGTCACCGGCAGGTTCGCGCCCTCAATCGCCTTGGCGGCGCGGGCAATCTTCGGCAGGGTCACGTCCAGGAACGCCTGGCCGCCGAAGCCGGGTTCCACGGTCATAATCAGCAGCATGTCCAGTTCGCTGAGCATGTCCAGGTAGGGTTCCACGGCAGTTGCCGGGCGCAACGCCATACCCGCCTTCGCGCCCTCAGCACGCAGGGTGCGCGCCAGCTTGATGGGGGCGATAGCCGCCTCCGCGTGGAAGGTCACCGATTCGCAGCCCATGCTGGCGTATTCGGGTGCCCAACGGTCGGCGTCCTCAATCATCAGGTGCACGTCGAACGGCACCGGGGAGATTTCGCGCAGACGCTTGACCACGGGCGGGCCCCAGGTGAGGTTGGGGACGAAGTGGTTGTCCATCACGTCAATATGCGCGGCGTCTGCGGTGGAAATGCGCTCCAGCTCGCGCTGCAGGTTCGCGAAATCCGCCGAGAGAATCGACGGGTTAATGGCAATACCCATGGGGTTCCTTTCAAATCCGTGCCGTATGGCGGATGATGCTAGGCGGTGAAGCGGCTAGTTCTTACGCAGCAGGGCGAGGAACATCGCGTCGGTTCCGTGCACGTGCGGCCACAGCTGTGCAGTGGTCGGGTTCTCCGATGCCTTCACGACCGGGGCGCCCTTCTTGACCTTGATTTCGGGGGTGTGGCCGGGGTCCTTCTCCCCCGCCAGCACGCTCACGGGTTCGCCGTTCGCGCCTTCGGTGTGCAGGGCAACTTCGCGCAGTGCGGCGGCGGAGTCGAGCAGGCTGACCGCGCCGCTTTCGAGCACCTCAGCCACAATGTTCTGGGTTTCTGCCGCGTGCGGGGAGCAGGTCACGTAGGCGATGACGCCGCCGGGGCGGGTCGCCTCAATGGCTGCGTCCAGGAGCTGACGCTGCAGGGGCAGCAGCTCTGCAATATCACGCGGGGACTTGCGCCAACGCGCCTCGGGGCGGCGGCGCAGGGCACCCAGACCGGAGCAGGGCACATCCACCATGACGCGGTCAAACAGCTGACCGGGTTCAATGGAGCCGGGCAGGTTGGAGGCGTTCTTGCGCAGGGTCTCGCGGATCTGGCGGCCGTCGCCGGTGAGTACCGTGTAGCTGTCCTCGGGCAGGGGGCGCATGGAGGATTCCACGAGTTGGGCGCGGTGCGGTGCCGCCTCGTTGGCGACCAGGGATGCGCCGCGCTGAATACCGAGCGCGCCGAGCAGCGCCGCCTTACCGCCGGGGCCTGCGCACAGGTCGAGCCAGGCGGTGTCGGTGCCGTCCAGGGGTGCTGCGGCGAGCGCGCGCGCTACCAACTGGGAGCCGGCATCCTGCGCGCGGACGGTGCCTTCGCGTACGGATTCCAGGCGCGCCAAGTCGCCGGAGGCGTACAGCGCCGAACCTTCAACCAGTTCGCCGTCGACGGCGCCCTGTTCGCGTGCCTCGTCGAGGCTACCCAGGCCGGGTAGCGCAACCAGGTTCACCACGGGGGCGAGGTTGTCCGCTTCGAGCAGTTGCTCAATTTCGGAGGCGGGGCGGCCGTGCGCGACGAGTGCCTGGCGCATGGAACGCACAATCCAGCCGGGGTGCGAGGCGAGCAGCGCCATGCGTTCGGTGTCGTCCTTCGCGTCCTCGATGATGAGTTCGTACCACTCTTCGGGGGTGCGCTCGGAGACGCGGCGCAGCACCGCGTTGATGAAGCTTGCCGGGCCCGCACCGATCTTTTCGCGTGCCAGGGACACGCTCTGGTTCAGTGCCGCGTGGGCGGGAACGCGCATGTTCAGCAGCTGGTGCACGCCCATGCGTAGCACGATGAGGGTGGTGGTGCCGACCTTCTCGAGGGGGCGGTCTACGCAGCGGCTGAGGATTGCGTCGTAGGTGCCCTGGTGGCGTAGCGTGCCGTAGGTCAGCTCGGTTGCAAAGCCTGCGTCGCGGTGGTCGAGGCGGTGGCTACGAATCGCCTTGGGCAGCACGAGGTTCGCGTAGGCGTCAGATTCGGCCACGGAGCGCAGTACGTCGAAGACGGTTGCGCGTGCGGTGTCTGCGGTACGCGAGCGTGCGGAGGGTGCCGCCGCGGAGAATTCGCGGGCGGACATGGAGCGGCGGTTGCGTTCGTGGCCGCTCTTATTGCGCTGGGAGGTGCCGCCGCCACCGCGTTTGGTGTCGTCGTGCTCGGTCTTGGCGCGGCGTGCGGCGCGTTCGACGCTGGTCAGGCCGTCAAAGCGGCGGCCGGTGCGCGATTCGCTGCGGGAGTTGTCGTCCCACTTCTGCGGGCGGCCCTGAAAGTTTTGATTCTGGGAGCGCTGGTTCTGAGCGCGCTGGGAATTCTGGGACTGCTGGCGGTTCTGCTCGCTCACACCAGAGCCGGAGCCGCTGCCAGCGCCGGAGCGGCGGCGACGCTTACGCTTCGCACCGCCCTCACCCTGGCCACTGCCCTGATTGAACTTACCCTGACCGCTACCCTGGCTGAACTTGCCGTTGCCGGGCTTGCCGTTGCCAGCGTGACCGGGCTTGCCGTGTCCTCCCTTGTAGGGGCGCTTTTCGTTGCTCATGCGAGTACCACCAGGCCTTCCGCCATGTCCTTGCCAGCGCCGCGAGCCCACGCGGGCGCATCCATCATTTTCTTACCGGCAGGCTGAACCTGCAGCAGCATCAGCGGTTCGGTACCGGTGCCGACCAGTACCTTCTTCGCGTGCAGACGCACCGCGCCGGGTGCGAGGGGGCCGCCGTTCGCCTCGATCAGGGACTGCACCAGGCGCTCGTCGGCAACCGCCAGACCACCGATCTTGAAGCGGTTTTCGCCCAGTTCGCACCATGCGCCGGGTTCGGGGGTCACGCCGCGGAAGCGTGCCAGAATCTGCTCGGCGGGTTCGGTCCAGGTGAGGCGGCCGTCGGCAATGCTCATCTTGGAGGCGTAGCTGACCGACTCGTCCTCGACCTGCACGGTGCCGTTCTCGCCCGCTTCGAGGCGTTCGAAGGTGCGTTCAAGCAGTGCGCCGCCGCTGGTTGCAAGGCGCATCAGCACGGTGCCTGCGGTGTCGTCGGCGGCTACGGGGGTGGATTCCTGTTCGAAGGTGGGGCCGGTGTCCAGGCCTTCTTCGAGCAGGAAGGTGGTGGAGAAAATTTCCTGCTCACCGGCGATGAGGGCACGCTGCACGGGGGCGGCGCCGCGCCATGCGGGCAGCTTGGAGAAGTGCAGGTTGACCCAGCCGTAGCGCAGGGATTCCAGCGCGGACAGCGGCAGCAGGGCACCGTAGGCGACCACGGCGGCTGCGTCAGCGTTCAGTTCGGCAATGGCCGCGGCGGCTTCGTCGTTCCAGCGGTTTGCTTTCACGATGGGCAGGCCGAGCTCTTCGGCACGCTGCGCCACCGGGGAGGGGGTGAGCACGCGCTTGCGGCCCACGGGGGCGTCTTCGCGGGTGAGCACGCCGACCACGCGCACCTTATCGGAGTTCGCCAGGTAATCGAGCGGGGGCACGGCAACGTCGGGAGTGCCTGCGTAAATGATGTTGAGCATGTGAGCCTACTTTCCGAAGCTACCGAAGGATGAACCAGCAGAACCGGCACCGAACGCGCCGCCGCCACCGAAGGCACCGCCCACGCGGGTTGCACGCTCGGTCACGGTCTTCGCGGCGACCGTGTTGTAGTCTGCGGCGCGCAGGGCACGCATCACGCGCTGGCGGTCTTCACCCACGAGGCGGTCGATGAACAGCTTGCCGTGCAGGTGGTCGGTTTCGTGCTGCAGCATGCGCGCGAACAGGCCCTCACCCTCCAGCACGAGGGGTTCGCCGTGGCGGTCCACGCCGGTCACGCGCGCCCAGTTCTTGCGCGGGGTCGCGGACTTCTGACCGGGCACGGACAGGCAGCCTTCGCCGCCTTCCTGGTCTTCTTCGCCGACTTCGAGCACGGGGTTGATGATGTAGCCTTCGCGGTCGTCAATGCCGCCGAAGGTGAAGATCTGTTTGGAGATGCCAACCTGCGGGCCGGCAAGGCCCACGCCGCCCACGTCGTACATGGTTTCTAGCATGTCGTCGATGAGTCGTGCCAGGTCGTCGTCGAAGACGGTGATGGGGTCGCAGACGCTGCGCAACACCGGGTCGCCTACGGTGCGGATGCTCAGGATGGTCATGGTTCTCCTTTGCCGGCGGGTGCCGGGAATGTGCTTACGGATTTCAAAATGGTGGCAGAACTACGCTGACGGTTTCGCAGCGGGTTTTCCCAGAAGGTTCTTCCTAGCGGGTTCTTTACAGCGGGCCGTGCGGGCGCCGTTCTGCCTATTGTTCTATTGTCGCCGATTCAGTAGCGCGAATCTAGAACGAATCGAGGCGGCAGGGTGAGGGCTGAGCCTCACCTCCCTGGGCTCATCTCCCCGTGCTCACCTCTGCGGAGGTTTGAAGCCTCTCCCCTACGCCCGCTACTCCCCTATGCCACCGGCGGCGGGACTACGGGCATGAGCGCAGGGTCTTCAAATTCTTGAACCTGGCGGTCGAATTCCCAGACGCGGCGCAGGGCGCAGAACTTGTACCAGTTGCGTTCGAGCACGGCGGGGTTCGCCTGCTGCGGCAGCACCTGCGTTTCGCCGAGGGCCACGCCCATGAGGACGGGTGCGTCGCCGTATTTCCAGGGTTCCCAGGTGCCTTCGTCGGGGTCGACGAGGGATTCTTCGGCTTTGAGTCCGGCGACGAGCTGCATGACGACTTTTTCGTCGAGTGCTTTGACGCGGCCGCGTTTGTCGGTGCCTTTGGTTTTGTAGTCGATGATGCAGGTTCGGCCCGCGATTTCTGCGACGAGGTCGAGGGTGCCCGCGTAGCCGACGGTGTCGTTCCAGATGGTGATTTCGGCGGCGAGGGGGCGGGGTTTGAAGGCTTCCCACCATTCGTCGAAGCGGTCGGCGTAGGCTTGTTCGCCGTTGATGATGAGCTGTTCGCGGCTTTCGTCGAGGTTGTGTTCGCGGCCCATGGCGCGTAGGGCGACGGCTTCGGCGTAGTTGTGGACGCGGTCGCCTCGGGCGGCGGCTGCGTCGCGGTATCGTTCGGAGGCGCTGGCTGCGTCGCGGATGATGGCGAATTTGAGGCCGTGGGATCCGGTGGCGCGGTAGGCGCGCTGGTCTTCGAGGGCGGCTTTGGCGGCCATGTACCCGTGCCAGCCGCTGAGGTCGTTGGCGTGCTGCCCGATGACGGTGGTGATGGAGGGGACGAGGGGTTCTCCTCCGCGGACGCGCGCGTACATGCGTCCGTAGTCGGTGGCTGCGGCGAGTTCGGGTGTTGTCACGGGGTACCTCATTCTCGGGTGGTTGTGTCCGCGGCTGGGTTTGTACTGCTTGTGGACACAAATACCGGTGGGCATAATAAAACCCCCGTTCCTTGAAACGGGGGTTATTGGTGCGTGATACTGGGTTCGAACCAGTGACCTCTTCGGTGTGAACGAAGCGCGCTACCACTGCGCCAATCACGCTTACGGATAAGACTATACCGAGGCTTGGCGTGAAGGTCAAATTTTGCGC
>ENA-OWLM01000211-OWLM01000211.1-metagenome-genome-assembly--contig:-NODE-211-length-22324-cov-3.766896_pt1 | contig 22324 bp, 18 predicted proteins | sample MGYA00245349_ERZ651102 | MGnify/ENA primary metagenome ERZ651102 (study PRJEB26857, sample SAMEA4031759) | metagenome | biome: human; feature: oral; material: saliva | place: Philippines | collected 2014... | reverse complement strand
GTACTCATAGAGTCCCGAGACAATGCCGTCGCAGTCCTCGGCAATCCAAGTGTTGAGCTCGCCTTTGGTGCCGTTGAGCCATTCGGCGATCCAAATGTCGTTGTCCTCACGGTGACGCACTTCCGTTCCGAGATTGAAATCGCTGTAACGAAACGTGCGACAGTCCAATCCGGCCTTGACCCAATAGCGATCCATGCCAAAAGCGCCGAGAAAGACGCGCCCATTCCGACGCCGCAACGCGCGGTAGAAGGGGCGCAGGCGCTCAGCGCGCAAAGGAAGGAACACGGGATTGATGAGTTGGACGACGTCGTAGCCTTTGAAACGACGAAAGGCGCGCCACAATCGCCAAAGGAAGGCCATTGTGGAGCGCCAATTCATGCCGTAGCGTTTCAAATCAATGTCGCGGGCGTAGCCTTTCCAGCCATCGCCGTCGGAGGCCAGTGTGACTTCGTGCCCGAGCGCGCGGAGCCCCGCCGCGAGTGTGGCGTGGACATTGGAATAATCGCCGAGGAGTAAGATTTTCATGCAGCGGTCAGTGCGGTTGCATTTGATTAAATTCAGGATCGTCGGGGGACATGATGCGCACACCCGATGAATATTTGTTTTTGCGCGGTGCTCGACTGCCTTTTCCTGCATCGGGCGCCGCAGGTGCCGCGTTTTGCGCCGGGGGATCGGGCAAAGCGGGCGACCGGCTGAGCAACACGCTTCCGCCGTAGCCTTGCCAACGCTTCAAGATGGCTTGAACATAGCCGGCGGTCTCGGTGCCGATCATATAACCGTGCTTCACGACGGGATCTCTGTAGTATTGCGGTGTTTGCAAGCCGAGAATGTAGGGAGCCACCTCGTCCCAGCGGTGCGGGTTGCGCCCATATTTGCGCGCCAAGGCCATGGCGTCGCGCACATGGCCGAGTCCGCCGTTGTAGGAGGCGAGTACGAATTTGAGCCGCTCGTTGGCATCGGGCACATCAGCGAGTTGTCCGGTGAGTTTGCGGATGAGTCGCGCTGCGGCGGCCACATTGATCTGCGGATCGTTGACCTGCTCAGCAGGCACCCCAAGTTCTGTGGCCGTGCGCGGCATGAGCTGCATCAACCCGCGCGCTCCCGCCCACGATCGGGCGTTGGGGTCGAAACCACTCTCCTGATAACACTGCGCAGCGATGAGTTTCCAATCCCAGCCCGTAGTGGCCGAGGCTTGTTTGAAGAGAGGATCGTAGACCGAGATGATGCCTCTGTCGCGAGAGAGGAAGACGGCTTGCATGTGTCGGCGCACCTCATGCACCTGCCGCAGGCGTTTCTTCTCTTCGGCTTGGGCTTCGGCCAAGGTGGCGGGGCCAAACCAAGCGCGGAGGGCTTCGGCGAGTTCATCGGCGTGGGCGCGCACCGCCCAACTCGTGTGCTGCTTGGCATCGTTGACCCCGGCGGCCTGCAAACCGGCATCGGCAATGCGCCTGTCGTCGATGGGCAACGCAGCGAGGTCGGCTTCTCCGCGTTTCACCATATCGAGCAACTCGGTGGTGTCTTTCGCCAACTCCATCCTGACCTTGAGTCCCTCGGAGTGGGCGAAGTGGTCGGCCAAAGCGTATTGCAATCCCATGCCCGCTCCGCGATAGTCGTAGTAGGTCTCGGGGCCGGAAATGGTGGCCACGATGAGTTCTCCGCTTCGTCGTATGTCTTCGAGGTCAGACTCCCCTCCGGCCGCTGTTTTCTCGCGCTCAAAGGCAGCGTTCATGGCCGACGGCTGCGCAGTGCGCGACTTGCACGCGCACCACATCAGCGGAAGCAATAGCAAAAGCAGGTGGAATTTCATTCAAACAACAATGAGACGATGAAGCAAAACGTCGTGCGCTTCGACGGGGACGGCCGGAACGACTTGGAAATCAAAACAAACGCCCACGCGCCGCAGCTGTTGAAGCGAGGATTGTGCCAAAAAACGATCGTAATAGGCTTTGCCGTGGCCGAGTCGCCCGCCCTTGCGATCGAAAGCCACGCCGGGAATGAGGGCGAGGTCTATGCTTTCGAGCGCTGTGTAGGGCGATGCGGTGGGTTCGAGGAGGCCAAACACACCGGCACGGAGGTCTTCGCGCCCCCGATAGGGACAGACCAGCAACTCACCTTGGCGAATGGCCGGCAACAAGAGGGTTTTCTCGGTCTCCCAACGCTCTATGACGGGCCACATCGGCACTTCGTCGGGCATATCTGCATAGAGCAGAACTACCTTGGCGGCTAACCATTCAGCATCGGCGGCCAAGGTTTCGAGCAAGCGTTGTGTCGCGCATTTACGCCGAACGGAATCGACTTTTTCGCGACGTAGGGCACGTTGCGCCGAGCGCAAATTTTGTTTGTAGTCCATATTCTCCGGAAACAACCGCGGGAAGGAAGTCGAGGACGGTGCGTGCAGTCTTTTTCTCGCCCACGGTGGGGAACGCCTTGCCTTCGCGGAAGACATTGAGGGCCTTTTGGAGGAAGGGGTCGTTGATGTTTTCGACTTTGAGCGCCGAAGCGGGATCGAAGAGGTCGGAAACCACATAGGTGGTGAGCATGCGTTCGAGCAAACTGCGGGAGGTGCGAATCATCAGGTTGCGACGCTGCACGCCATGTCGGTCGGCATAGTCGGCAAATAGTTCGACAATGTTCACCCGACGCAGATGTGCGGCCATCGCTTCGGGAGTTTTGACCGTTTTGAGCAGGCTTCGATTGTGATCGGCGTACCAAAAGGCGAACTGATTGAGCATGCCGGACATATAGACCTCTTTATAATAGGAAGTGAGGCCGGTTGTGTCGCGCGGCACGAAGAAATCGGGAATGATGCCGCCCCCGCCGTAGACGATGCGGCCAAGACGGGTCTTGTATTGCTGACCGGAAGTCTTGATGCTGTCGGGGTTGTAGTATTCTCCGCGAGCAGCGCGCGTGAGCAAGTCTGCTTCGTAGTCTTCTTCGTCGCCGGGCGTGAAGGGCTTCTGAACACAGCGGCCGGAGGGCGTGTAATAGCGCGCAACGGTGAGGCGCACCATGCTGCCGTCGCGGAATTCGATGGGCACCTGCACGAGTCCCTTACCGAAGGAGCGGCGACCGATGATGGTGGCGCGGTCGTTGTCTTGCATCGCGCCGGCAAAAATCTCGCTGGCCGAAGCACTCGTTTCGTCGACGAGGACAACGAGCGGCAAATGTTGGTAGGTGCCGCGCCCGTTGCTCTTGTATTGCTCTTGATTGAAGCGACGTCCCTTCGTGTAGACAATGAGTCGGTCTTTGGGCAAGAACTCATTGGCGACACTGACGGCGGCTTGCAGGTATCCGCCGAGGTTGCCGCGCAGGTCGACCACCAGGTTCTTCATACCTTTGGCGCCGAGCGAAGCCATGGCGGCCAAGAAGTCGCCGTAAGTGTTGTCGCCCCACGACGAAATGCGGATGTATCCGGTCGTGGCGTCGAGCATATAGGCGGCGTCTACGCTGTTGACGGGCACATCGCCGCGCACGATGGTGAATTTCTCCAACCCGGGCTTTCCGGCACGGCGCACGGAGAGGACAACTTTGGAACCGCCTTCCCCTTTGAGGCGCTTCATCGTGCCCTCAGTGTCGACATTTTTCCCAACATAGGTTTTTCCGTCGACCGCCACGATGCAATCGCCGGGACGAAGGCCAACATCTTCGGCAGGGCCGCCGGGGATGACGCGCACCACGCGTATGGTGTCCTCATAGATGGTGAATTGCACCCCAATGCCGGAGAAACTCCCGCGCAAGTCTTGCATGGAGGCCTCAACGTCTTTGGCCGTGATGTAAGTGCTGTGGGGATCCAACTCTTTGAGGATTTGCGGCATGGAACGCTCCACGAGATCGGACATGTTGACCGTGTCGACGTAACGATCGTCGACAATATGGAGCAAATCGCTGAGCTTATTGCTCGAGGTGTTGATGAAACTGATGCGATTGCCGGAAAAATGCGTGGCATAAAAGCTTCCGATGAGTACGCCGACAACGACTGCGACGGAGATGTAGAAAGGAAGCAAACGCGATGCGTAGTATTTCATGTGCAAAAACAGGACTTATTGTTCGGGAAGATGCAGCACTTCGATCTCGGCACGCCTCAACAATTCCAAACCGGCGTGCAATCTGTATTCTCTCATATAGACTACACGACGAATGCCAGCTTGAATGATGAGTTTTGCGCACTCGATGCAGGGTTCGTCGGTGACATAGAGTGTGGCGCCGTCGGAGTTATTGCCGGAACGTGCGATCTTGGTGATGGCATTAGCCTCGGCGTGTAGCACATAAGGCTTGGTCAGTCCGTCTTCGTCCTCACAAACATTCTCAAATCCCGAAGGGGTTCCGTTGTAGCCGTCGGAGATGATCATTTTGTTCTTGACGATGAGCGCGCCCACCTTGCGTCTGTGGCAATAGGAGTTTTCGGCCCAAATATCGGCCATGCGCAAATAGCGATAGTCGAGTGCAATCTTCTTGTCCATGGTGACCTTGGATTAAATGCTAAGCGCGCGGTAGAATTCCGTCGCGCTTTAACAGCGCATTGATGGTGGCCGGATGCCCGCGGAAGTCATTATAGAGCTGTTGGGGGTGGACTGTTCCGCCACGGGAGAGGAGTTTGTGACGGAAATCGTTTGCCACTTCGCGATCGAAGAGACCGCGTTCGAGAAAGGCCTCGAAAGCGTCTGCGTCGAGCACTTCAGCCCACTTATAACTGTAATATCCTGCGGAATAACCGCCGTTCATGATGTGTCCGAACTGCACAGACATACAAGTTTCGGGCACAGACGGCATCAACTGTACCGACTTCCAGGCCTCGCGTTCGAAGTTGCGAATGTCTCCTTCGAGCTTTTCGGTGCGCGTATAGTAAGCCATGTCGAGCAATCCGAAACTTACCTGACGAATGCAGGCATAGGCAGCATTGAAGTTGTGGGCTCGTCGAATGCGCTCCAGCAAGGTTTCCGGCATCTCTTCGCCCGTTTCGTAATGATGGGCGAAGGTGCGAAGGAACTCGGGACGGAGCGCGAAATTCTCCATAAATTGCGAAGGGAGTTCCACGAAGTCCCAATAGACATTGGTGCCGCTGAGCGCGGGATAGTGCGTATCGGCGAAAATGCCGTGCAGGGCGTGTCCGAACTCGTGCAGGAAGGTTTCCAACTCGTCGAAAGTGAGCAGAGAGGGGCGCGAAGGCGTGGGTTTACTGAAGTTCATCGTCACACTCACGTGGGGACGACGCGTCTCGCCCTGCAGTGTGACGCCCGACTCGCGATAGGACGTCATCCAAGCGCCACTTTGCTTCGAAGAGCGGGGGAAGAAATCCGTATAGAGCACAGCAAGGAAACTACCGTCGGCATCAAAGACTTCATAGGCCTTGACTTCCTCGTGATAGACGGGGATTTCGGGATTCTCCTTGAAGGTAATGCCATATAAAGTGGTGGCTAATCCGAAAACTCCCTCGACGACTTTCGACAACTCGAGGTAGGGACGCACCATTTCGGCGTCCAAATCGTAATCTCTCAGCTTCAACAGATGTGCATAGTGAGCAAAATCCCACGGCATCAGCTCGAAATCTTCGCCTTCATTCTCCTTGGCGAGCTGTTCGATGGCCGCTACTTCCCGACGGGCGGGGGCTAAATAATGCGCCTTGAGTTCTTCGAGCAAATGGTGCACACGTTCGGGCGTCTGCGCCATACGTTTCCGCAACACATAGTCGGCATAGCACGGAAAACCGAGGAGTTGTGCCAATTCCATGCGCAGATTCACCAAATTGCGGCAAATCTCGAAATTGTTTCGCTCGTTGTCATGCGCACAACGCGTCATGTAAGCGCGATAAAGCTTTTCGCGCAGCGCACGATTCTCGGCATATTGCATGAAAGGTCCGAACGAAGGTGCATGAAGTGTGAACACCCAACCTTCCATTCCGCGCTCTTGCGCCGTTGCCGCCGCTTGTTCGATTTGCGACTCAGGCAAACCCGCTAGTTCTTCGCGTTGCGTCAGATGAAGTACGAAATCGTTGGTCTCTTTGATGTTGTTTTGCGAGAATTGCAGAGATAGTTTCGCCAATTCTGCTTTCACTTCTTTGTAGCGTCCCCGCTTTTCTTCCGGCAAGGCGGCTCCCGAGCGCACAAAACCGTCGTAGGTGTCTTGCAAAAGCATGGCATCTTCGCCGGTCAGCGTAGGGTTTTGCTTCTCGGCCTCGTAGACTGCGCGCACACGACGGAACAACGGCTCGTTGAGCATGATGTTCGCGCTGTGTTCACTCAAGAGTGGCGACATCCGTTCGGCCAATTCTTCCAACTCATCGGACGTGTTGGCCGAAAGTAGGTTGTACATGAGCGTAGTGGCGCGTTCGAGCATCTCGCCGGTGTAGGTCAGCGCCACAATCGTGTTGTGGAAAGTCGGTTGTGCCGTAGATCGCGCGATGGCGTCCACCTCGCTGCGCTCCAATTCCATGCCTTTGTGCATCGCGGCCTCAATGTCGGACACGGAGATGTCAGGAAAGGGGAAAGTTTCGCGCGGAGTGGTAAATCTATATTGGAGTAACGGATTCTTCATGCGTTCAAACGGGATTGTATTTGGAGATTTCCTCAAACTCTTTGCCGAGATTGAGATTCAAATAAACGTCATAGAGCAACGGCGCCCACAACCGCGGGGCATCGGGTGCCGCCTTTCTGAAGCGTTCGAGGTGAGGTTTGGCCTCTTCGTAGCATTTTCGCTGCGCTTTGAAGGCTTTTGTGTAACCGGGCGCCTTAATGGAAGTGGGCAATAAAATGGACTTTGCCCGATGCACATACGCCTTTCCGATAAAGTAATCGGCGCGTGCGTTGTCAGGATCGACTTTTTGCAAATTCTGTGCCGCTTGTAAGCACAACGTATCCTTGCGCATTCGATCATAAGCTTCGGCCTGCGCATCATAAAGCGCGGCTTTTTTGGTGCGCAACGGCAGGAGCGAATCCACACAAGCCAAGAGTTCGCGGTCGCGATTGCGGCGGAAGTATTCTTCTGCGAGTTTACTGAAGAAAAAATCGTCGTTGGGGTATTCGTGTACGCCGCGTTGCAAGAAAGCCAAGAGCTCGTCGGGCTTGCGCGCTGCTTCATAATTGAGTGCCAACGTGTGCAACACCGTCGAACGGTGTGCCGAATCGCGCAGCGCCAGCTCGGCATAGCGCGGAGCCTCATCGAAATTTCCCGAAGCATAGCCGGCATACAGGTAGTCGGCCGCATTTTGCATTTGCAGCGCCTCGGGTAAGGCCGGTGGACGCTGCTTGAATAGCGGAGCCTTTTGCGCTTCCAAGGTCATTTTGGCGAAGCGCGCAGCCTCACTCCACTTCTCTTTACCGAGGAAATAGCGCGAAGCCGTGGCCAAATTGGGATATAAGCGTCCCAACAGCGCAGCATAAGCACCGGGGAGGCCGCTGTTGGCCGACTTTTTATCGGCCTGTTGCGCTCGCAGCAGACTATCTGCGCGGAGCGTATAGGCAAAAACATCATATTGCGTGGCGAAATACGACGTGGTATCGGGGTTACGACGCAGATAAAGCTTTTCGTTTTCCGCCTCGTTCAGTTTTTTGGCCGCCAGTGCGCCCAGTTCGAAATACTGAACATCAGGTACGTACGCGGTGTCGCGCTCCATTTTTCGAATCAACTTCATTGCGTCGGCCGGACGCTTGTTGTTCAAAGCCGTTTTCACCTCTTTGAGCGGATCAGTTCCTCCTTTGCAGGCTCCGCACAGCAGACCGGCGACAAAAATAGTTGCTAAGCTTACGTTCAGTTTCATAATTGAGTAAAGCAGAGACGCGCCTTTTCGGCACGCCCCTGCGTAATGGTTCTTGTGGTTGCGTGATCAACGATGGTTGGCCGCGTCGAGCAGGTCGTCCATCTGTTTGGCTTCCGCTTTGCGAAGGAGATTTTGGTAAATCTGTTGCAAAGTCGGCGCCCAAAGTTTCACACGGTCGGGAGCGAGCTGGCGCACTTTCTCCATGTAAGGCAGTGCCTTGCTGTAGTAGCTCTGGATGTCTTTCAACTCCTTATTATAGAGTGCAATCGCAGCATTGCCTTTCACTTTCGAAAGATTGCTACCGGCATACTTATAGCCGCCGTTCATCTTCTTCGTGATCACTTCGTTGATGTAGGCATAGGCCATGTTGGTGTTGGCCTCTACATGATTGGGGTTGAGCTCCAGCGCCTTGGCGAAAGCCTCGCGGGCTGCGGCGTAGTCCTTCTTCAAGTTCAGATCCACGCAACCCTTGATGTACCAAGAAGAAGACTTGTCGGGGCTGCTCTTCAGGAGATCGCTGGCTGTAGCCTCAGCAGCAGCCACATCGTTGTTCTGATAGTAGACACTGATCAGGTTTTCCAACAAAGAGGCGTTGTCTTCCAAGTTGTTGATCGCGTCCTTCAATGCGTTGACATAAGCCACGGTGTCTTTTTTGCCATCGAGGTAGGTTTGCAAACGCATGAGGTAAAGGTCGCGCACAGGCACTTTGGCCTCGGTAAGTACCGCCTTGTCATATTTGAAAGCCGCATCCACGTTCGACAACACGTCGTCGTACTTCTTCATATCGTTAGCCAACATGGCACGATAGTAGAGGGCTTGCGCATATTCCTTGGCCATCGTGATCTTCATGGAGTCGCGCTTGCTCTCCAAGGCCGGATTGTTGGGCAGATCGACAAATTTGCCGAGATACTTGTAAGCCCCGGGCTTGTTGCCGTTGCTGTTGAGGAAAATACCGGCATAGAAATAGTAGTCACGCGCATTATAAACGACTTGCGTGGCCTCGTTGCTATATTCTTGCTTGGGCATTTTGCCCTTGGCGTCGGGCGTATGTTCGAAAACGTAGCTCTTGGTGTAATAATCCACCATGTCGTCGAGTCGCGAAATGAACTGTGCCGTGTCGAGCGGTTGAGAATTGGCAGCATTCACGAGCAGAGGCTGGAACAAGATGCGCGAGCACTTACCGGCCTTGTTGTAAATTTCGCCGAACTTCGTGGTCTTCGGGTTGTCGAAGGAGGATTTGAGGAGTTCAAGCGCTTCGGCTGCCTTGTTTTGCGTAAGCAGATCGTCTGCCTTGTAGACTACGCTGTTCTGTGCCACACCTGCCAAGGCGAAAGCACCGAGAACGGCCAGAGAAAACATTTTCTTCATGGCTGGGGATGTTTATTGTGGGTTATTAGTTGTCAGTTTCGGGCGTTTCGTCGTCCGTGGTCACCTCTTCCACCTCTACGGTATCGGTTTCGAGGACACCATTTTCTTCGGGCAGCTCTGTGCCGTCCACGGTTTCCACCTCTTCTTCTTCGTCGGTGGGCACCTGACATACACTGCTGATCACATCGTTGCGCTTCTTGAGGTCGATAAGTCGAACGCCCTGCGTGGCGCGACCGGCTTGGCGGATGTCTGCCACACGCAGGCGCAAGGTGATGCCACTCTTGTTGATGATCATGAGGTCTTCTTCCTCCGTCACACTCTTGATGGCCACCACTCTACCCGTCTTGTCGGTGATATTGAGCGTGCGCACGCCCTTACCGCCGCGGTTGGTCATGCGATAGTCGTCCACAATGCTGCGCTTGCCGTAACCTTGTTCGCTGACCACAAGCACCGTTTCGCGCTCTTTGTCGTTGACGCACACCATGCCTACCACTTCATCATCGCCTCCGTCGAGCACCATACCGCGTACGCCGGTAGCGTTGCGACCCATGGTGCGCACTGCGCTTTCGCTGAATCGGATGGCGCGACCGTTGCGGTTGGCCATGATGATTTCGTCCGTGCCGTTGGTGAGTGCCACGCTGATCACGCGGTCGTCGTCGTTGATGTTGATCGCGTTCACACCGTTGGTGCGGGGGCGTGAGTACTCGGTGAGACAAGTCTTCTTGATCACGCCGCGTTGCGTGGCGAAGACCACATAGTGCGACTTGCAGAAGTCCTCATCGCGCAACTTGCGCACGTGGAGGAAGGCATTGATGCGATCGTCCGGCTCGATGTTGAGCATGTTTTGGATGGCACGTCCCTTCGATTGGCGCGTACCCTCCTCGATTTCGTAAACGCGCAGCCAGTAGCAACGGCCTTTGGCGGTGAAGAACAGCATCGTGTTGTGCATCGTGGCATGATAGATGTACTCGATGAAGTCTTGATCGCGGGTCGATCCGCCTTTGGCGCCGACCCCGCCGCGGCCTTGCGCGCGGAATTCGGCCAGCGGTGTGCGCTTGATGTATCCGAGGTGGCTGATGGTGATCACCACTTCGTCGTCCGAATAGAAGTCTTCGGCGTTGAAATTCGAAAGATCGGGCAAGATTTCGGTCTTGCGCTCGTCGCCATAGGCCTCTTTCACCTCCAACAATTCGTCCTTAATCACCTTCTTGCAAAGTTCGGGATCCGACAAAATCTGATTGAAGTAGGCAATGCGCTGTTCGAGTTCTTCGTACTCGCCGCGGAGTTTCTCCTGCTGCAGACCGGTGAGTTGCGCCAAACGCATCTCAACAATGGCCTTGGCCTGCACTTCGTCGAGCGAGAAGCGTTGCATCAAGCGCTCTTGCGCCTCCTGCGTGTTGCGGCTCGACTTGATGATGGCCACCACTTCGTCGATATTGTCCGAAGCGATGATGAGTGCACGCAAAATGTGCTGACGTTCGAGGGCTTTGCGCAGGTCGAACTTCGTGCGGCGAATCACCACATCGTGGCGGTGTTCGATGAAATGGCGAATGCAGTCTTTGAGCGTAAGGAGCTGCGGACGCATCTTGGCGGGGCTCGTTCCGGGAATGGGCACCAGGGCGATGCAGTTCACGGCGAAACTCGTTTGGAGTCCCGTCATCTTATAGAGCTTGTTGAGCACCACATTGGCGTTCTGTCCGCGCTTCACGTCCACGACGATGCGCATACCTTCGCGGTCCGACTCGTCATTGACGTTGGTGATGCCCTCTACCTTGCCTTCCTTGGCCAGTTGGGCGATAGATTTCACCAGGTCGCTGGTGTTCGTACCGTAAGGCACGGCGCGCACCACGATGCGATCGTGCAAGGTGCCGGCTTCGATTTCGGCCTTGGCACGCAACATCACGCGTCCGCGACCCGTTTCGTAGGCACTGCGGATACCGGCGTTGCCGAGGATGTAGGCTCCCGTGGGGAAATCGGGGCCTTTGATGTGCTCCATGAGGCCATCGACATCGATATCGGGATTGTCGACGTAGGCCACACAGCCGTCGATGACTTCACCAAGGTTGTGGGTGGGCACGTTCGTGGCCATACCCACAGCGATACCCGTGGCCCCGTTGACCAAGAACGAGGGGATGCGTGTGGGCAACACCGACGGCTCGTCGCGCGAGTTGTCGTAGTTGCGGTTCATGTCCACGGTTTCCTTCTCGATGTCCTGCATCATGGCTTCACCCACGAGGCTCATCTTGGCTTCCGTGTAACGCATGGCCGCCGCCCCGTCCCCGTCCATCGAACCGAAGTTACCTTGACCGATGACCAGCGGATAGCGCATGGCCCAAGGCTGCGCCATACGCACCAAAGCGCCGTACACCGAGCTGTCGCCGTGGGGGTGATATTTACCCAGCACGTCACCCACGGTACGGGCGGACTTCTTGTGCTTGGAGAGGGCCGACAGACCCAGCTCGCTCATGGCGTAGATGATGCGCCGCTGCACGGGCTTGAGGCCGTCGCCGATATGCGGCAGGGCCCGATCCATGATGACGTACATGGAGTAGTTCAAGTAAGCCTGCTCGGTGAAGGTGCGCATTGGCTGGCGCTCCACCCCGTCCAGACTGAGCTCGATAGCATCACTCATATGTTTTTCTCTTGCTATGGCGCGCCCCTGGAGGACACGCCTGAAATGCGGGTCGGCAGGTGACCGACGGCTTAGATGATGGCGAGGTTGCCCTTCTCTTCCAGCCACTCACGGCGATCACCGGCGCGCTTCTTGGCCAGCAGCATGTCCATCAGTTGCAGGGTCTCGTCAGCCGCATCCCCTTCGGTCTCCCCTGCCGGATCCATGGTGAGCTGCACCAGGCGGCGGGTATTCGGATCCATGGTGGTTTCCCGCAACTGCTTGGGGTTCATCTCGCCCAGGCCCTTGAATCGGGTCACCATCACCTTGCCCTTCTTCTTCTCGGCCTCGACCCGCTGCAGCACGCCGTTCTTCTCGTCCTCGTCGAGGGCGTAGAAGACCTCCTTGCCGATGTCGATGCGATAGAGGGGCGGCATGGCCACATAGACGTGGCCTTTTTCGACCAGGGTTCTGAAGTGCTTCACAAAGAGTGCGCAGAGCAGGGTGGCGATGTGCAGACCGTCCGAGTCCGCATCCGCCAGGATGCACACCTTGCCGTAGCGAAGGCCACTGAGGTCGTTGGAGTCGGGGTCGAGCCCGATGGCCACCGAGATGTCGTGCACCTCTTGCGAGGCGAGCACCTGACCGGCTTCGACCTCCCAGGTGTTCAGGATCTTGCCGCGCAGGGGCATGATGGCCTGGAACTCGCGATCCCGCGCCTGCTTGGCGCTGCCGCCCGCGGAGTCACCCTCCACCAGGAAGAGCTCCCCCTGCATGGGGTCGGCGCAGCCGCAGTCGGTGAGCTTGCCGGGCAGGGCCGGGCCCTGGGTAATCTTCTTGCGCACCACCGTCTTGGCGGCGCGCATCCGGCGCTGGGCGCTGGAGATGCAGAGCTCCGCCAGCTGTTCGGCGAGCTCGGTGTTGCTGTTGAGGTAAAGGCTGAAGGCATCCTTCACCACGCCGGAGACAAACGCCGAGCTCTGGCGGGACGACAGCCGCTCCTTGGTCTGGCCGGCAAACTGGGGGTCCTGCATCTTGATGGAGAGGATGTAGGCGCAGCGATCCCAGATATCTTCCGGGGTCAGCTTGACCCCGCGCGGCAAGAGGTTGCGGAACTCGCAGAACTCGCGCATGGCGTCGAGCAATCCCTGGCGCAGGCCGTTGACGTGGGTACCGCCAAGCGCCGTGGGGATCAGGTTCACATAGGATTCGGCGAGGCATTCGCCCCCTTCCGGCAGCCAGCAGAGGGCCCAGTCCACCGCCGACTGCTCGGAGCTGAAGGAGCCGACGAAGGGCTGCTCCGGCAGGCAGGTGAACTGCTTGACCGCATCGATGAGGTAATCCTTGAGGCCGTCTTCGTAGCACCACTCAAGCCGGATGCCGGTGTTCTTGTCGAGGAACTTGATGGTGAGGCCCGGGCAGAGCACGGCCTTGGCCTTGAGCAGGTGCTCGAGCTTGGAGACCGAGAAGCGCGGCGAGTCGAAATAGCTCGGCTGGGGCCAGAAGCGTACCCGGGTGCCGGTGTTGCGGCGGCCGCAGGTGCCTGTGATGGTCAGCTCCTGTACCTTGTCGCCACGCTCGAAGGCGATGTCATAGACCTGGCCGTCCCGGCGCACCGTCACCTCGACCCTATCGGAGAGGGCGTTCACCACCGAGATGCCCACCCCGTGCAGGCCGCCGGAGAACTGGTAGTTCTTGTTGGAGAACTTGCCCCCCGCGTGCAGCTTGCAGAGGATGAGCTCCACCCCGCTGACCCCTTCCTCCGGGTGGATGTCGACCGGCATGCCGCGACCGTCGTCGATCACCTCGAGGGACTGGTCCTCGTGCAGGATCACCTCCAGATTGCGGGCATGCCCCGCCAGCGCCTCGTCGACGCTGTTGTCGATGACCTCCTGGCCGAGGTGATTGGGCCGGGTGGTGTCGGTGTACATGCCGGGGCGACGACGCACCGGTTCGAGGCCATTGAGGACCTCAATGGCATCCGCATTGTATTGAGTGGACATGGAGGGCCTTGCGAATTGACGTTTGGGGGGAATCTTAACTGCTAGGCGGGGGCAGAACAAACTCCCAGCACAGAAAGCTTGATCTGAATGGGTGCCCTGCCATTTTTCGGGAGAACGCCGGGCCGGTCTTAACGGTCGGCCGGATGGTGGATGCCGTCCAGCACAGGTACCTCACCGAGTTCATAGGGATTGACGCCCTCGAGGCAGGCCAGGTTGTAGCCATACTCCGCCGGGTTGGAGCGACGCTGGTGATGGGTGTAGATGCCGCAGACAGAGCAGAAATAGTGCTTGGCGGTGCGGGTATTGAACTGGTAGCAGCGAAGCGCCGCCTCCCCCTGCAGGATGCGGATGCCGGAGAGCGGCACCGAGGCGACGATGGCCCCCCGCCGCCGGCAGAGCGAACAGTCGCAGCGACGCGGATCCACCACGCCGTCCGGCAGGGTCAGCTCCAGCACCACGGCGCCGCAATGACAGCTCGCCTTGTGCTTCTCCTGGATGGGGGTATTGCCGATACGCTTGATCATGCTGCCTCCTTGCAGACGGTTCAGGTTCCGAGCCAATCAATCGAACAGGGTATCTCGCCGCCCCTGCCGCACATGGTCATGGAGGGTGCGCAGCTGGGATGCCACCACCCGGTGGCGGGAGAGTTCGGGCAACTGGTCTATGGGGAAGTAGGCGGCGCCCAGGGTTTCGTCGGTCTCGGTGAGCAGAGCGCCCCCCGTCACCTCGCACAGGAAGAAGGCCTTGTGGGCGTGGGGCAGCTGGGGCGGATGGGGGTGCCTGAGCTTGTCGAACAGGGCCAGCAGCTGCACGGCCCGACACGCCAGGCCGGTCTCCTCCTCCACCTCGCGCACCACGGCCCCCGCCGGCGAGTCGCCGATGTCGCACCAGCCTCCCGGCAGGGTCCAGCCGCCGTCGCTGCGCTCCTGCACCAGCAGGATCTGTCCGGCCTCATCAAGGATGAGCGCCCGCACGTCCAGCTTGGGGGTGGGGTAGCCACTATCGAGGGCAATCCAGTCGCCGATGGCTTCAGGTGCCAGCTCGCTCTGGCTGGCGATCAGGGCGACCGTGGCCGCGCGCAGCGCCTCGAAGCGGCCGATGTCGAAGGGGTCTTTGGAGTAGGTGAGCCCCGCCTGCGCCGTGGCCAGCACCTGTTCGAGGAAGGCGGCCAACGGCGGTTGCACGGCTAGAGCCCGAGGAAGCGGATGATCTGGGCGGGATAGCGCTCGAAGCCCACGAAGGCGTGATTGCCACCGCACTCCAGGGAGAGGCGGGCGAAGGCGTATTCCTGCAGCGCCTTGCGATAGTCGAGCACTTCATCGTCCTGCTGCTGCAGGATCCAGAGCCGCTCGGGGGCCGTCACCGGCACCGCCAGCGCCCGCAGCTCGTCCATGTGCACCGGCAGCAGTTCAAACTGCTCGTTCGTGTAGGGATTGGTCTGGGGGCCGAGATAGTCGCACAAGAGCTCGTGGGGGCGTACCGCCGGGTTGATGAGGGCGGCACGGCAGCCGTACAACTCGCTCACCCTGGTCGCCATAAAGCCGCCGAGGGAGCTGCCCACGGCGCCGAGGCGCAGCCCCTCCCCATGACGGGCCTGCAGCCCGGCAAGGGTCTGCTCGATGGCCGCCCAGGCCTGCGCCGGAGTATTGGGCTGGGCCGGGATCACCACCTCGATATCGGGCCTGTGCTCTGCCACCCAGGCCGCCATCTGTTGCGCCTTGGCAGAACCCGGTGAGGAGTTGAAACCGTGCAGGTAGAGGAGGACGGGCTTCATGCAGTGCTCCTCAGTAACCGGTGGCATTGGGGTCCGGCACGAACTGCCCCAGCGGCAGGCGCCACACCTGGCTCGCGATCCGGCCGTCCGGATGCAGGGTGAGATAGCGCCAGCCCGGGCCGGACTCGTCCAGGGCGAAGCCATCGGAGAGCGGCTTGAACTGGATGCAGGTAGAGGGGCTCGCGATGAGCCGCACACCGCGATGCACCTCGTCGAACTCCTGATGGACGTGGCCGAACAGTATGGTCTTCTGCTGCGGGTGACGAGCCAGCACGGCAAAGAGATCGTCGGCATTCTTGAGGTTGTGCTGATCCAGCCAGGCGCAGCCCACCGGCACCGCCTGATGGTGCAGGGCGATCAGGGCGTGCCGCTCGGGATGCTGGCGCAGTGCGCTGTCCAGCGCCGCCAGCTGGTGATCCCCCAGCACGCCGTGGGGTTTGCCACGCACCTGGGTATCGAGCAGGATGATCTGCCAGTGCTCCCCCACCAGCTGCTTGGCCTCGCTGATCCCGGCCGCATGGAGGTACTCGGTCATCAGGGGGCCGTCGTCGTGGTTGCCGGGCAGCCAGTAGATGGGGCGCGCCAGGGGAGCCATCATGGAGGCAAAGCGCTGATAGGATTCCGGGCTGTGATCCTGGGAGAGATCCCCGGTAGCGAGGATGAGATCGAACGGATGGTCGTTGCCCTGCACCTGTTCCAGCACGGCGGCCAGGCTCGCTGCGGTGGGCACGGCCAGCAACCGCCCCTCGGCACTGGCGAAGAGGTGGGTATCGGTAATCTGTAACAGGCGCACACTGCCGTCCGGCGCCTGAGGTAGCTCTGTTTCCAAAATCACGCTTCTTTTTTTATGAGTTCGACTAGAGGATGTTGATCAGGCTGGTGCCGTGTTTGAGACAAAATCTTAACCAATCGGCCAGGAACAGATTTACCTGCTCTTTTTCATCCCTGTGGTGCATTTTTTGATTGGGATAATCATAACGTGGTTGCAACATCGAAATCTGTTGCGCCGCACACACTTCCGCCATCCGCACGTCGTGATACAAACGAATCTCAATGCGAGCCTGCAAGTAGCTCGGCAACTCGGGATTGTGCTGGGCCAGGATCACCTGGCTGGTGAAGCGGCTCTCTTCGGTGACGGTGAGCCGGAACTGCAGGCCGTTGCCCACCTGATAGCGGCGCTCGGCCCCCACGACGCAGTCGGGGGGCAACAGCTTCATCAAGGCCATGTAATTCACCTCGCAGGTACGCTGCAAGGACATCAGATCAGGCACATAGCGCTTCATCGGGCTCTGGATTAATGGCATATCGCAGCTCCATCAATCAGGGTCCATGAAGAGTGGACCCGCTGCATGGTGATCAAGTCGGCCACTCGACACCGGCCCCCGGTCTGAACGAGCGCCACCTCAGCGCCCCGCCAGCCAGCGGGCTTGCAGCTCGCCGTGATTGAGGGCCAGCCACTGCAGGGCGATGACGGAAGCGGCGTTGTCGATACGCCCCTCCTTGAGCCAGGCATAGGCTTGCTCACGGCTCACCACGTGCACCCGGATGTCTTCCCCCTCTTCCGCCAGACCGTGGATCCCCGAGGCCCGGCTCGCATCCACCTCGCCCACATAGACCTCGATCCGCTCCGTGCTGCCACCCGGGCTCACCAGGTAGCTGATGGCATGCTCGCAGCGGCCCACCTCGATGCCGGCCTCTTCCACCGCCTCGCGGCGCACCACAGCCTCGGCGGTCTCCCCTTCGTCTATGATGCCGGCCACCAGTTCAAGCAGCCAGGGGGTGGCGCTGGTCTCCATGGCACCGATGCGAAACTGCTCCACCAGCACTATCTCATCGCGCACCGGGTCATAGGGCAGCAGGGCGGCGGCATGGCCCCGTTCGAACAGCTCGCGTACTATGGGCTCATTCCAGCCACCGGCGAACAACCTGTGTTGCAGACGGTAGACGTTCACCTTGAAGAAGCCGTTATATCCAGCTGATTTATCGATGATTTTCACATCATCACTGGCAAAGTGGGCGGTTTGAGGCAAGGCTTGCTGTGACATTCGAGACTCCTGCCAGCTTGACTTGGCTTGGTTTGACCATAATATTCGGGGTCATGAATGAACATTCATTCACTCGTGCTCGCCGACGATGAGGGAAGGATTTTAGCAGTCACAGGACATTTGGCTAGGCGCCTTGCCGAGAAAACTCGCCCCAAACCTTGACGTTGCCCCTGCTGGAAAAGAGACAGTTCGCAATGAAATCTGCTTATAGTAGAGTGGTTAAGCTGAAATCAAGCTTGGTCGGTGACAATCCCTCTCTTCATCCAGCGGACAGCTTTGGGTTGATACAAAAGGTTAAAACTATCATATGAAAAGAACACTCTTGTCAGTCATGGTGATGCTGGGTGTGAGCGCGACCGCTCATGCCGAAAACCTGCTCGATATTTACCAACAAGCCCAGCTCAAGGATACCCAACTGCTGGAGTCCAAGGCCAAGCGCGACCAAGCCTTCGAGAAGATCAACGAATCCCGTGCCGCCCTCTTGCCCCAGATCAACCTGGGTGCCGGCCTGAACTACCTGCAGAACAAGGATGACACCCAGACCAACACCGGCGCCACCGGCTCCCTGACCCTGGATCAGTCCATCTACCGTCGCAGCAACTGGGTCAACCTGGACCTCACCGAGAAGAGCGCCACCCAGTCCGACGTGGCCTACAACCTGGAATACCAGACCCTGATGTTGCGTACCGCCCAGGCCTACTTCAACGTGCTCAAGGCGATGGATACCCTGGAGTTCGTGCGGGCCAACAAGACCGCAGTCGAGCGCCAGCTTGAACAGACCCAGCAGCGCTTCGAGGTGGGCCTGACCGCCATCACCGACGTGCACGAAGCCGAGGCCGAGCGCGATCAGGCGCTGGCAGACGAGATCAACGCCGAGAATACCCTGGACAACAGCTACGAGAGCCTGCGCGAGCTGACCGGCATCGATCACCGCCAGCTGGACGTGCTCAACACCGATCGCTTCAGCCCGCAGAAGACCGCCTTCAACTCCGACAAGTGGCTGGAGCTGGCGCTGGACAAGAACCTGGAGCTGCACAGCGCCCGCATCGGCAAGGACATCGCCAAGGAACAGATCGATCTGGCCAAGACAGGCCACGAGCCGACCCTGGATCTGGGCGCCGGCCTCAGCGCCGGTTACAACGACTACAAGGACGAGATCCGCAACCCCGAGAGCAACAGCAACCAGGGCAACATCGGCCTGAACTTCAACCTGCCGCTCTACACCGGTGGTGCCACCACCTCCCAGGTCAAGCAGGCGCAGTTCAACTACGTGGCCGCCAGCGAGCAGCTGGAGCGCAGCTTCCGCTCGGTGCAGAGCACTGTCCGATCCTCCTACAACAACGTGAACGCCAGCATCGGCTCGGTGCGCGCCTACAGCCAGTCCGTCATCTCCGCCGACAGCGCCCTGAAGGCGACCGAGGCCGGTTACGAGGTCGGTACCCGCACCATAGTCGACGTGCTGGACTCCACCCGAAAGCTGTACGAGGCCAAGCAGAAGCTCTCCGAGGCTCGCTACAACTACATCCTCAGCATCCTCTCCCTCAAGCAGGCCGCCGGCATCCTGGAGCAGAAGGATCTGGAAGAGGTGAACCAGGGTCTGATGCCCGCCCCTCAGGTCACCAAGCAGTCCTGAGCCAGACGCACCCCATGAAAAAAGGCGACCCTCGGGTCGCCTTTTTGCTGCCTGCTTGCCAGCCCCTTGCGGGGCCGGCCATGGGCAGGTTCTCTTGACTCAGCCGCGCTCGCGGATGGTCTTGATGATGTCGGTGGTGGAGCAGCCGTCCTCGAAGTTCAGCACCCGCACCTCGCCGCCATTGGCGGTCACTTCGGCGTAACCCGCGATCTCTTCGGGCTTGTAGTCGCCGCCCTTGACCAGCAGATCCGGCAGGATCTCGGCGATCAGGCGCTGGGGGGTGTCTTCGCTGAAGGGAACCACCCAGTCCACGGCGCCCAGCGCCGCCAGCACCGTCATGCGGCGCTCGGTCGGATTGACCGGACGGCCCGGCCCCTTGAGGCGGCGCACGGACTCGTCGGTGTTGACCGCCACGATCAGGCGATCCCCCAGCTTGCCCGCATTGGCCAGGTAGGAGACGTGGCCCGCATGCAGAATGTCGAAGCAGCCGTTGGTCATCACCACCTTCTCGCCACGCAGGCGTGCAGCCTGGACGGCCACCTTGAGCTGGGCCTCGGACATGACGCCAAAACCGGTCTCCTGCTCGGTGTAGAGCGCGTTGGCGAGCTCCACCGGGCTGACGGTGGAGGTCCCCAGCTTGCCAACCACGATGCCGGCGGCGGTGTTGGCCAGGGCACAGGCCTCGTCCAGGCTCATGCCGGCGGCCAGCGAGGTGGCCAGGGTGGAGATGACGGTATCGCCGGCACCGGTCACGTCATAGACCTCGTGGGCCTGGGCCGGCAGGTGCAGCTCGGGCCGCCCTTCGCGGATCAGGGTCATGCCGTTCTCGGAGCGGGTCACCAGCAGGGCGTCCAGCTCGAAGCGCTTGACCAGATCCAGCCCCTTGGCGACCAGATCCTCCTCCCCCTTCACCTTGCCCACCACGGCCTCGAATTCGGACATGTTGGGGGTCAGCAGGGTGGCGCCGCGGTACTTCTCGAAGTCGGTCCCCTTGGGGTCGACCAGCACGGGAATGCCGGCGGCGCGGGCGCGGCGGATCATGCCGGGCACGTCGTTCAGGGCACCCTTGCCGTAGTCGGAGAGGATCATCACGTCCGCCTCGGGCAGCGCCTGCTCGACCTTGCCCATCAGCAGGCTCGCATCCACGTCGTGGAAGGCCTCTTCGAAGTCCAGGCGCAGCAGCTGCTGGTTGCGCGACAGCACCCGCAGCTTGGTGATGGTCGGGTAGTCTGCCAGGCGAACGAAATCACAGGCGACCTTGACCCCGGCCATCTGGCCGGCGAGGGCATCGGCAGGCTCATCCTGACCGGTCAGTCCCAGCAGTACGGCCTGAGCGCCGAGGGCGGCGGAGTTGAGCGCCACGTTAGCGGCGCCACCCGGGCGTTCCTCGATGTGCTCGACCTTGACCACGGGCACCGGTGCCTCGGGGGAGATCCGGCCGGTGGGGCCATGCCAGTAGCGATCCAACATGACATCGCCAACGACCAGGACGCGGGCTTTTGCAAACTCGGGCAGGGTGATCTTCATCTGTATCGGCTCTCAAAACCTGAAAAATTCAGCGGCCGATTTTATCACACTCTTTTCTCCGACGTGAAAAAAGCGCTGCCGTGGTCACCGGCCCCATCCCTCCCGACCCCTCTGACCAGGCGACGGTGATTCGCACCCGTCCTGCTTTTTCGGATAGAATCCCCAGATTGCGAGTGGCACCATCCGCACGGCTAGGCACAAGCACGGCCCGCCCCGTTCGGCTGGACTCCCCTATTTTGCGTTTGTGAACAAGAGACTCTTCATGGCCCAAGAACAAGCTCCCCGACTCGAACCCCGCCTGTTCCATCCCCGTTACTGGGGCAGCTGGCTGGGCCTCGGTCTGCTCTGGCTGCTGGTGCTGCTGCCCTGGCGCAGCCAGATGTGGCTGGGTCGCCAGCTCGGAACCCTGGCCCGCAAGGTATTGAAATCCCGCGTCAAGGTTGCCCGCCGCAACCTGGAGCTGGCGATGCCGGAGCTCAGCCGGGATCAGCGCGAGGCCCTGCTGGTGCAGAACTTCGAGAGCGTGGGTTGCGCCATCTTCGAGGTGGGCATGGCCTGGTTCTGGCCGGACTGGCGGATGCGCCGCCTGATGACGGTGGAAGGGGAAGAGCACGTTGCCCGTGCCGTGGAGCAGGGCCAGGGCATGCTGCTGCTCTCCTGCCACTTCCTCACTCTTGAACTGAATGCCCGCTGCTTCGGCCTGGTGCGGCCCGGAGTCGGCGTCTATCGCCCCAACACCAACCCGGTGCTGGAGTACGCCCAGTACCACGGCCGCTGCGCCTCCAACAAATACCTAGTGGACCGCATGGACGTGAAGGGCATGATCAAGGCGCTGCGCAACGGCGACGCCCTCTGGTACGCGCCGGATCACGACTACGGCAGCCATGCCAGTGTCTTTGTGCCCTATTTCGCGGTAGAGCAGGCGGCCACCATCACGGGCACCGCCACCCTGGCCCGGGTGAAAAACACCGTCACCCTGCCCTGCTACAACATCCGTACCGCCACCGGTTACACCCTGCACATAGGGGCGCCGCTGGCAGACTACCCGAGCGGCGACGACGTGGCGGATGCCAGCCGCGCCAACCGGGAGATAGAAGCCGCCGTGCGCAAGGCCCCCGAGCAGTACATGTGGCTGCACCGCCGCTTCAAGACCCGTCCCAATCCGGAAGATCCCGGCTACTACTGATGGCCGGCCCGTCACTCCCGACGCCGGAGGGTGACACTGCCGACAGCGCCTTGCCACCGGCCCTATGGAAAAGCCCTCGCACTGCGAGGGCTTTGTGTTATCTGCCTGGGTGGTCGTTATTGACGAGTCAGGCGGTAGATGGCGTAGCCGGGGTGCTTGGCATCGTCCGTCGGCAGGGTGGACTGGTAGGCCAGATCCGACCCCGCCAGGGCTTTGGCCTCGTCGGTCGGCGAGGAGTAGAGCCGCACGTCCACACTGGCGGGCAGGGCCTTCATGTGCCAGTTGTTGTTGGCCGCCGGGCTGAAACCGGCCGGGTTCTCGGCGGACTGGGCCTTCAGGTACTGGGCGATGATCTCGCGCGTCTCGAAGGGATCTTCGTGCACGATGTTGCTGCCATCGATGCCCGGGAAGTGGCCGCCGCCAC
>ENA-OWLM01000210-OWLM01000210.1-metagenome-genome-assembly--contig:-NODE-210-length-22337-cov-5.829952_pt1 | contig 22337 bp, 19 predicted proteins | sample MGYA00245349_ERZ651102 | MGnify/ENA primary metagenome ERZ651102 (study PRJEB26857, sample SAMEA4031759) | metagenome | biome: human; feature: oral; material: saliva | place: Philippines | collected 2014... | reverse complement strand
TTAGAAAGCCTTGTTTACCAGCGTAGCAAGACCGGACTTCTTGTTTGCAGCGGTCTTCTTGTGCAGAACACCCTTGGAAACAGCCTTGTCCAGCTTACGGTTCACAAAACGCAGAGCCTCAACAGCTGCTTCCTTGTTCTGTGCCTCAACAGCAGCCTTGACCTTGCGGGTCGCGGTCTTCAGCTCGGACTTTACAATGTTGTTGCGCAGACGAGCCTTCTCGTTGGTGAGGATACGCTTCTTCTGAGACTTAATGTTAGCCACAATTAAACTTTCTGTTTTGTCTTATTGGTCGGTGAGGGCGACGCTGGCCGATCATCGACTGAGCGGCGTGGGGATGCCTATGGCAACCGGCCAGCAGTGCCCGATGACCATCGGACACTCAACCACACATAATACCAGATGAACAGCCTCCACGACAGACCCTCGCGGAGAGAAAAATACTGTGAAAACCGCTACACGCAGCCCCCACATCTAACGCCGGACACCCTCAGGTTCCCGGCATCAAGCATCCCGGCATCAAGCACAAGGGTTAGCCGTTATGGCGAGTCCACGCACGCTCAATCAGGCGGAACGTATCCTCCGGCATAATGGCACCCTCACGGCGCATCGCATCCGGGCGAACACGAATCACACGGTTCAGCTTCACCTCAGAGGCGCGGCCCTGCGGATCCCACGGGCCCGAACCAATATCAAGGTAATTCGGATCAGCGTGCTCACGGTTATTGTGATCCTTGCTGGTCATCATCAGCGCCAGCAGGTACTCACCGTCACGACCCACCAGAAGCACCGGGCGGTCCTTACCCTGCGAGTGGTCCTCCTCGAAAGGAACCCACGTCCACACGATTTCACCCGGGTCAGCGTCGCCGTCCAGGGAGGGCGAGTACTCAAAGTTGATCATGTCGCGGTAATCGCCCGGGTAATCCGAACCGTTCGATGCGCCGGTCGAAGCCGGTGCGGAAGGCTTAGGTGCCGAGGAATTTGCCGCAGACTTTGCCAAGGAAGACTTCGGGGCGCTCGGCTTAGGCGCCGAAGAGCCGGAGGTACGAGCCTCACCCTGACGAGATTCGCGCTGACGAGATTCATCCCCGCGGGACTCGCTCTTCTGGGAGGACTCGGAGCCGCCCTTAGACGCAGTAGCGTCGTTGAGGGCATCCTCTGCCGCCTTCTGCAGGAAGGGCAGCAGGGCAAAGAAAATTTTCTTCAGAATTTCGAGCATGGGCTCTATTATGCACTACAGGCGCGGAGGTAGAGCAATCGCCAAAACAGCCTGCTCCACCGCATACACAGCATCCTGCGACTCGCCCTTCAGCTGGGCGTCCGCATCAGCCAGAAGCTGCACAATATGCGCCAGCTGGGCGCCGGTAAAACGGCGACCGTCACGCTGAGCCTGCTCAACCTGCCACGGTGACATACCCACCTCACGCGCCAGCTCGTTAGCGCTCATACGCACGTGATGCACGCGCGCAATATTGCGGATACGCATAGCGAGCGCGCCAAGCATGGGAATCGGCTCCGTGCCGGTGGCAAGGGAGTGGCGGAGCAGACGCAGAGCCTCCGGGGCGTTACCGGAAATCGCGGCGTCACTCACACGGAACGCGGTGACTTCGGTGCGGCCGCCGTAGTAGCGGTTCACCGCCTCCTCGGTGATTTCGCCGGGTACGTCTGAGAGCAGCTGCTGGCATGCGGCGGCAAGCTCAGCAGTGTCGGAGGCGGCAGCCGTCAGCAACGCCAGGGCGCCGCCAGTAATGGGACGCTGGGCGGCGGCGAACTCCCCCGCCAAGAACTCGCTCTTCTCGCGGTCGGTCTTGAGCGCCTTGCAGTTGATGAGCACGAACTGGGAGCGCACCAGGTCGATGAGCTTCTTGCCGCGGTTACCGCCCGAGTGGTTCAGAATGAGCATGATGTCCGGCTCGGGGGCGTTCAGGTAGGCGAGCGTATCGGTCAAAAACTCGTCGCTCATGGAGGCAAGGTTCTCAACCTCAATGATCTTTGCCGAACCGAACAGGGAGGGCGAAGCGTGCAGGATCAGCTCCCCCGCCGTGTAGGTGGCGGCGTTAATCTGAACGCGGTCCACCTCCGGGTGGATGCTGCGGAACAGCTCACGCAGGCGTGCCGCGGCGCGGGAGGCGAAGTATTCCTCCGGGCCGTAGAGCATGACGGCGGGTGCCGGGGTGACGGTACGCCACGCGGTGTCGAGGGCGGGGCCGCCTCGGCGGGCGTAGCCTCGGGAACCACCACGCTGGGTTGAACGCTTACGCTCGGACACGCTTATCACTCGCCTTTATCTGCAGGGTACGGGCTGAACTCGGCTCCGCTGCGCACGGGGGTGCAGCGCGGGTAGAGTCTCGAGTATCCATCATAGCGTTTTCTTCTCAGATGCCTCCTAGCGTTGGTCAGGGATAGTTGGTTAAGAACGGGCGGGCTGCTGGGTGTGCTGATAGGAGGGCGCGGTGTGCGGTACCACCCGCACATACTGCCGGTGCGTGACCGCACGGTAGCGGCGCGCATCCACCCACCAGAGAGCAATGCTCAACGCCAGCACGCTAAGGGCGCTACACACCACCGCCGGGACGCTCGAACCGGGCTCCCACGGGTTACCCGGCGCGTGCGCGGCAGTGTGCGCCGCCCACTCGATACCCTGCGCGGCAAGACCACCAGCACGAAGGCACACATCCGCCAGAGTGGGCAGACCCAGTAGCATGAATCCGAGCGCCACCAGCCCGGCGAGCATACTCAACGGCGCCAAAGGAGCCGCAATCAGATTCGCCGGAACAGAGTAGAGCGGCACCTTACCGCTCATCGCCAAAATCAGCGGAGTACACCACAGGGACGCCACAATCGGCGCGGCGAGCATTTCCGCGCAGAACACCGGCATGATGCGCATGAGCAGGCGAATCAGCGGTGGACCCAGCAGAATCAGCGCGGAAGTTGCCGTCACCGACAGGGCGAACCCCATATCCACGGCAAGGTGCGGGGCAGCAAGCAGACATATCAGCACCGTCGTTTGAAGCGCCGCCAAGGACTGGCGACCCGAACCGCGCAACATCGCGTAAGCGCCGAGCAGACCCATGGCAAGGGAACGAATCACGGACCCCTCAGAATCCAGCAGCATGGCGTAGGCGAGCACCGCCGCAACCCCGCACAGCACCATGACGCGGTGCGGAATGGCGAGGGTGCTCAGCCGATGCACAAGCGGCGGCAGGGCGTGGGCGTTTGGCGGGGTAGGTTGTTGAAGCTGGGCAGGTTTTTGAGGCTGGGCTGGTTGTAGAGTATGGGCGGCGCGCCGGGGGTACGCGGGGCGGTGAGAATGACCCGCACCTCTGCCCCGCAACCGCCGCGTCCAGGAACGAATCAGCAGGTACATACTCGCGAAACGGTACGGGCGAATCGCCAGCACCAGCCGGTACGCACCCAAAAACACAATGGCAATATTCGCCCCGGACACCGCCGTAATATGGCTGAGTCCGCTGAGCTTATACTCCTCCCGCGCGGTGGAACTCATCAGCGAATCATCCCCGTAGGCGGTGCCCAAAACCAGCGCCGCCGACTCCGTGTCGAGGGTGTCCAGGGCGCGGGTGCGCAGCTGCTCCTTGAGCGTGGACAGGTACGGCTCCTCCGCAGCGCGAGTGGCAGTGTTCGACCCGGCACCGTAGGTGGGGGCGGGTGCGGGGAAAATAGTTGCGCCGCTCAGCTTCGCCGTGGAGCCGTTGAACTCTACGGTGCCGAGGGCGGTCACCTTCATGCCCGGATAGATTACCTGCGGGCGCGCGGCGCCGCTCCCCCGCTGCTGAGCCGCCGATCTCATCCCCACGCTCGCCTCCGAACTTGCCTCCAGACTGCGCGCGGCACTCTTTGCCGAACCGTCACGACGGTACACGCGCACCCGCTCATTCACCAGCGCACGCACGCTCCGCCCCTGAATTTCCTCCAGCTTAATAACCACCAGAGTAGTGCGCGAATCCACGCGGCGAACCTGCTCCACCGTGCCATTCAGACGAAGCGAGGCACCCTGCGCCTGCTGTAGCGTGGCGCGGGATGCATCCACCCCCGTAGCGCACAAAAGCACCGCCTGAACCGTCACAATACACGCCAGAAAAACCAGCTGACCCGTCGTGCGAAAGAGCAGGCTGTAGGGCATCATCGCACGCGGCGGAAAGAAAAGCAGAATCGCCAGGCAACCCAGCAGAGCAATGAGCACGCACGCCAGCGGATGCACCACCCGCCACGTGCCCACGGTCAGCGCCGCCGCGGTAAAAGCCCACAGCGCCAGCACCGTGAAACTCAGGCGAAAGTCCAAGTGAATGAGGCTTCCCTGAGCGCGCAGCTCCTGCTCATCACGGCGGGTACGCCACCGTTCAGCGCCGATGCTCCAGCGGTAGCGGGCGCGGCGATACGCCGTAGCCGCGGACCGGGTGAGGTGCCGGGTGAGGCGCGAGGCCCCGGGGAATAGCTCCCGCTCCCCTGCCTGCTGGTGCTTCTGTTGGCGGTTCAGAATGCGGTTCTGCTGGCGGTGCATTAGACCGTCACCAGCGGGCGCAGATTCTCCAGCATCGACGGACCGATGCCGGGCACCGCATCCAGCTCATCCACGCTACGGAAACCGCCGTGCGCCTCACGCCAGGCAATAATTCGCTGAGCCATCGCCGGACCAATACGCGGCAGGGACTGCAGTTCCTCCGCGGTGGCGGTGTTAATGTTCACCGGGGATGAGCCCTTCTGGGCGCTGCCCGAAGCGGTCAGCGTGCGGGCAGGCTGAGGCTGAGTACCACCCTGAGAAGCACCGTTCTGCGCTGCACCATTCGCCGAGTTACCCTGACCGGCATTCGCCGTGCCACCATTGGGCTGAATCTGCGCCGGGGCGGCCGTCTCACCACGATGCGGCACATAAATCTGCACCCCGTCACTCAGCGTACCGGCGAGGTTCACGCGGTCCAGGTCAGCATCCGCGGCGGCACCGGAGGCGGCGGCAATCGCATCCACAGTACGGCCCTGCGCGGGTAGCGTGTACACGCCGGGGTTGTTCACGGCACCCGCCACGTGCACCCGCACGGTAGCCTCATCGGAGGCGCCACCCTGCGCAGATTCACTCGGGTTAGCACCCGGCTGGGCAGTAGACTGGGTGCCAGGCTGAGCACCGGGGCTCTGCTGGGAGCCCACCGCCTGCACCGACTCGGCGGTAGCACTCGGGGAGGCAAGCTGCTCGGCACGCGGCGCCGCCGAAAACTGGGTCACACCCCACACCACGGCAACCAACGCCAACACCGCCACCAGAAGCAGCACGCGCGGCGACAAGCCCCAACGGGTACTGCGGGTGGTGCCGGGCTGATCAGCTTGCTCCCACTCCGCCCAGTCGTCCACCTCGTTCCAGTCGGGCTGCTGATCCCAGTCAGCCCAGCCATTCGACTCCGGGCGGGATACCGCTGGCTGAGTGGTAGATACATGCTGGCTGGCAGGTACGGGCTGGGCGGCAGGCGCGGGCTCGGCGGGTGTTTCTTCGGCGGGCACCTCCGCAGGCGTTACCTCAGCGGCAATAGCCAGCGGCACGGTGTCCTCAGCATCCGGCGTACCGTTCTTGCGGGCGCGCGGGCTGCGGTAGAGGCTGTTCATCAGGGAGCGGGCGCTACGCTGCGCGCCACTCTGCTGGGTTGCGCCGCCCTGCTGAGGTGCGCTGTCCTGCACAGGGCTCTGTACAGCATTCTGGTCGGGGTTGGGGGTCATGCTCGTCATACCCCTACCCTAGGCTCACGCGCGCGAACGCACGAGCGCACGCAAAGAACCTGTGGATAACTCCCCTCGCGCAACGCGAAAGGAGCCATCCACAGGCTCATTTTTGAAAAATATACGGTTTTTGTTCAAAAATAGCGGGTTGCGGTTTGTCACAAAACCGTCACAAACACCTCAGCCACACGAGCTTCCCACGCCGTTTGAGAGCAGAATCTAGCCTTCGCCTAGTCCTCGCGCGGAAGCTCAGTACCCGGAACGCCCAGCTCCGAAGCACGCTTATCAGCCATCACCAGCAGGCGACGAATACGGCCCGCAATCGCGTCCTTCGTCATCGGCGGATCAGCCAGACGACCCAGCTCATCCAACGACGCGTGCTTATGCAACACACGCAACTCACCGGCATAGCGCAGATGATCCGGCGCCTCATGACCCAGAATCTGCAGGGCACGCTCCACGCGGGCGCTCGCCGCAACAGCCGCCTGAGCGCTACGGCGCAGGTTCGCATCATCAAAATTCGCCAGACGGTTCGCGGTCGCACGAACCTCCTTGCGGGTGCGCGCCTCACGCCACGTGGTCAGGGTGCTAGTCGCGCCCATACGCTCCAGCAGCTGCGAAATGGTCTCGCCATCACGCACCACCACACGGTCGGTGCCGCGCACCTCGCGTGCCTTCGCAATAATCTCCAGGCGACGAGCCGCACCCACCAGCGCGAGCGCCGCCTCCGGACCGGGGCAGGTAATCTCCAGGGAGGAGGAACGACCCGGCTCAGTCAGCGAACCGTGCGCCAAGAACGCACCGCGCATAACCGCCTCGGCGTCCTGCAGGGAGCCGTTCACCACAGCCGGCGGCAGGCCACGCACCGGGCGGCCACGCAAATCCAGCAGACCGGTCTGGCGAGCCAGCGCCTCACCGCCGTGATCCACACGCACAATGTAGCGGCCGCCTCGACGCAGGCCACCACCGCTGACGCTGGTCAGCTCAGAGTCGTGGCCGTAAATCTCCGCGATGGTGCGGCGCATGCGGTGGGCGGTTGCCTCGTGGTCGACCTCAGACTCCACCACGATTCGCCCCGAGACGATGTGCAGGCCTCCGGTAAAACGCAGAATCGTAGAGATTTCCGCCTTACGAGCAGAGACTTTCGTTGCCTCGTAGTTGGCGAGTTCGTCCTTGACGAGCGTGGTTAATGCCATGAAAGGTCCTTCTGGGCGTAGTGTTTAAGTCTAAAAATCAGGAAAAGGGCGCACAAAACAGCCAGCTCAAGCATCACGCCTGAGCCGCAAATCCAAGCCAGTCAATCTAAGAGCTCAGCTCAAACGCTTCGTTATACGCAGCCGCAAGCTTCAGCGGGTCGTGCACATTCGGCTGGGAGCTCGAACGCAGATGCGCCCACACAACCTTCGCACCCATCGCGGAAGCCTCACGCTCCAGCTCGGAACGGTGATCAGCCTGCATGTCAGCGTCAGCAATCACCGCGTCAAGGTGAAGCTTCGGGGCGTACTGGCGCAACAAATCCAGGTGCGTTGCCGGGGTGAAGCCGACCGTCTCCTTGTCGTCGGAGAGGTTCATGACCACGCAGCGGCGCGCCTCCGTGCGGATAATCGCCTCACGCTGAGCGTCCAGCAGCAGATGCGGCAGAACCGACGTACGCCACGAACCCGGACCCAAAACAATCCAGTCGGATTCTTCAATAGCGGAGAGCGCCTCCGGGCAGGGGCGAGCATTCTCAGGGGTCAGACCAATATCGTGAACGCGTTCCTCCTTCGAGAGGTTCACCTGGCCGACCACCTTCACACGCTCAATACCGCCACCGTTATGCTCACGCAGCACGGTGCCGTAAATGACCATCGGGTCCAGCGCCATCGGCAGCACGCGGCCGCGCGCATTCAGCAGGGCACCCGCCCAGTCCAGACCGGCAACCGGGTCATCCAGCAGCTGCCAGAGAGTCGCAATCAGCAGGTTACCGAGAGCATGGTAATCCAGCGGGAACTCACCCTCATAACCTTCGGGTGCGCTAAAACGATGCTGCATCACATCACGCCACGTGCGACCCCAATCGGTGTCATCACACAGCGCAGAAAGCGCCATACGCAAATCCCCCGGAGGGAGAATACCCATCTCCTCACGCAAACGACCCGACGAGCCGCCATCGTCAGCAACCGTCACAACAGCCGTCAAATCAGGCGTGACGTGGCGAAGCGCAGACAGGGAACCGTACAGCCCGTGGCCACCGCCCATCGCCGTGACCTTCGGCGAACGGTGCGTGGTCTTCAACAGGCGCAAAGCCTGAGTCGGCAGAGCCGGCAGGCGCGGAATACCCTGAGTGTCATAACTGGTCGAATGGGTGGACATAGTAATACCTCACATACCCGGAAGGAATGGTATGCCGGCCCCACGGTGCGGGGCCGGACGGCGGCTAATGAATCACGACGCGGTGGTTGGGACGCGCCGGGAAAAACTTACTCGCGGCCCTTGTCACGGTGCTGAACATTCACGTTCAGCTCACCGAAAGCAGAGAGACGACGAGCCAGTTCCTCCGTCACAGCCACGGAACGATGCTTACCACCGGTGCAGCCAATTGCGATGGTGGCGTAGTATTTGCCCTCACGGCGGTAGCCCTCAAGCACGGGGCGAAGAGCCGCAAGGTAGTTGCTGATGAACTCCTCGGTGCCCGCGTGCTCCAGCACGTAGTCACGCACCGGGGCATCCTGACCGGTCAGGGGGCGCAGCTCCGGAACCCAGTGCGGGTTCGGGATGAAACGCATATCAGCCATGTAGTTAGCGTCCGAAGGCGCACCGTACTTGAAGCCGAAGCTCATCACGGTCAGGTTCAGCTTCTTATCCGCACCCTCAGCGAACATTTCACGCACGGTACGAGCCAGCTCGTGAACGTTCATGCCGGTGGTGTCAATGGTGCGGTCAGAAGCGATGCGCAGACCTTCAAAGAGAGTGCGTTCAGCGCGGATACCGTCGAGGACGCGGCCCTCACCCTGCAGCGGGTGCGGGCGGCGCTGAGCCTCGTAGCGGGCAATAATGGTCTCATCCTTGGCGTCAAGGAAAAGCATGGAGAAGTCAATATCGGACTTGCGCAGAGTCTCAATCGCAGCGGGAAGATCGGAGAACAGGGCGCGGGCGCGAACGTCAATACCGAGCGCCACCTTCGGAACTCGCGCACCGTCGCGGGTCACCAGCTCAGCCAGGGAACCGAGCATCTGCGGCGGGATGTTATCGATAACGTACCAGCCCTCATCCTCCAGTACATTTGCGACAGTACTGCGGCCTGCACCGGAAATACCGGTGATCACCAGAATCTGAGGGCGCTCCTCACTCTGGGCGGGCTGTACCGTGGCGGGCTTGCTCTGATTCTCGGGCATGGTGCTTCTTCCCCTTCGACGCGAAATACTCTCTATGCCATGATACAAGACCTTTATCTGACGGTTCAGGGGTACGGTCAGAAATTTCACCAGTATGACAGAAATATGAGATGCTCCCCCGAGCGAACCCCAGAAGAAAGAAACCCGCATCACAAGTGCTTGCGCATAATGCTCTCCAAGGGGGCTACAGGAGCAGGCAGGCAACAGAGTCGTAAGGGTACAGCAAAGCCCGCACGATACCTCCCACAGGAGGCACCGCACGGGCTCCACGCTACGAACGTTTCGAACTATGAACGCTCCGCAACTATACGCGGATGCGCCAGGTTGCCTTAGACAGAAAGCTCAGGCCAAAAGCTTAGGCAGAAAGCTCTGGCAGGAAAGCCGCCACATGCTCCAACAGACGCACCGACAGCTCCTTCTTCGAACCGGAGAACACCGGCGCCTCATCATTCAGAGTCGACAGCAGCGTAATCGTGTTATCGTCCGTGCCGAAACCACGATTCACACCCACCGCATTGACCGCCAAGAAGTCCGTACCCTTACGCTGCAGCTTCTCACGACCCAGCTCCAACGGAGTCTTCTCCGCCGAACCGGTCTCCGCCGCAAAACCAACAATGAGCTTCGGACCGAGGGTGCTCTCCCCCGCCTCACGAGCCTGCTGGCGGCGCACAACGACCTCACGCAGAATATCCGGGTTACGCACCAGCTGAATCACCGGCGCATCCTCAGAATCGGCGCTCTTCTTAATCTTGAACTCGGCAAATTCGGCGGGCCTAAAATCAGCCACCGCCGCAGACATGATCAGCACATCCGCCGCCGCGCTCGCCTCAAGGGTCGCCTCACGCAGCTCCAGGGCGCTGACCACGCGGGTCACCTGCACGCCCTCCGGCGCGGGAACCTCAAGGTTCGCACCAATCAGGTGCACGGTCGCGCCCAGGTCGCGTGCCGCCTCCGCGAGCGCCACGCCCTGCTTGCCGGTCGAACGGTTGCCGAGGAAGCGTACCGGGTCCAGCGCTTCACGGGTGCCGCCGGCGGTAATGACCACGAGGCGGCCGGACAGCGAACCAGATGCATCTACAGAAACGTTAGCGTCCTGACCGAGTAGCGCCGAGGTCAGCGTCGCCGTACGTGCCGCCGCCAAACGCTCCTGCTCCGTGCCCGTGTACAGGGGCTCAGTCGGCGCGTAACCGGGCGTGTACACCGGGTGCACCTGACCCTTCGGGAAGCGCGCAATCACATCCAGAGCCACCGCGAAAATATCCTCCGGCTCAGGCATGCGACCGGGACCAGAATCCGGGCCCGTCAAACGCCCAATCGCAGGCTCAATCACGTGATAACCCCACGAACGCAGAGTCTGCACATTCGCCTGAGTCGCCGGATGCTCCCACATCTGGGTATGCATCGCGGGCGCCAAAATCACCGGGGCGTGCGTGGTCAACACCGTGGAGGACAGCAGATCATCCGCACGGCCAGCCGCCAAACGAGCCAGCAAATCAGCGGTCGCCGGGGCAATCACCACAGCGTCAGCCTGTTCAGCCTGACGCACGTGGTTCACCTCCGGCACGCGGTCAAACACGTCCGTTGAGACGGGGTTGCCGCTCAGCGCCTCCAGGGTGGGAACACCCACGAACTTCGTCGCGTTCGGGGTGGGCATGGCGATTACCTCGTCGCCATTCTTCGCAAAAAGACGAAGGAGCATCGCCGCCTTGTACGCAGCAATGCCCCCTCCAATACCAACGATAATGCGCATGGTACGTCAAAGAATCCTTGTAGAAGCAGATTACTCAGCGGACTCGTCGAGGATAACCTCTTCGATAGCGATAACCTCTTCGCTACCTGCGGGGATGTACTCCTCCTCGATAGCGCCGGGGAACTCAGCCGCGCTGAAATCAATCACAGCGGACAGATCCTCGGGAATCGGGTAGCCGTCCTCGTCGAACTTTGCGCCCGGGCGGTGCTCCGCCACAACACGGTCAGCAATGATTTCACGCATTGCCACCGACAGGGACTTCTCGTTCGACTCAGCGTCAACCAGCGGGCCAACGTGCGCAGCAGTATTGTCCTGCAGGTTAGCGTAGTACGCGTTAATCTGGCGTGCACGGCGGGCACCGAAAATCACCAGGCCGTACTTGGACTCCGCCTTCTCAATCAGCGCGTCAGCGCTGGGGCTCACGATGCCCTCGGGAGCGACACCGTCAACGAAGTTGTAGTCCTCGTGTTCCTTGATTTCGTTTGCCACTAAAAACTCCAAATAGCTTGATGGAATGTACGTACCGAACGCCCCCGCACACCGTTCGCGCTATGGCGCAAACCGGGCACACTGAGGGCACGGTCAAAACTAAAGAACCATTCTACCCTCTCAACGGCTAAAACGCACGTACCAGCCCAGACAAAAGATGTCAGCTCGGACAAAAAGGTATCAGCCCAGACAAAAAAGGTGGGGGCTCCGAAGAAAACTCTTCGAAACCCCCACCCTTCACAACGCCTCACGGCAGAACTACAGGTCGGAAGAAACTCTAGCCCCACCGCAAACGCAAAGCATGCAGATTAGGCGGCGCCAATCAGCTCAGCAATCTCCTTCGCTGCACGCTCAACAGTGTCGTTGACGACCGTGACGTCAAATTCCTTCTCAGCAGCCAGCTCAACCTTCGCGGTTTCAAGGCGACGAGCCTGCTCCTGCTCACTCTCGGTACCTCGACCCACCAGACGCGACACCAGCTCATCCCAGCTCGGAGGAGCCAAGAAAATCAGGCGGGCATCAGGCATGGTCTCGCGAATCTGGCGAGCACCCTGCAGGTCAATCTCAAGGATCACCGGACGGCCAGCGTCCAGGGCCTCCTGGACCTTAGCGCGCGGAGTACCGTACTTGTTCTTACCGTGCACCACAGCGTACTCAAGCATCTGACCGTCAGCAATCATCTGGTCAAACTCTTCCATCGAAACGAAATAGTAGTGAGTACCGTCAACCTCACCGGGGCGAGGATCACGAGTAGTAGCGGAAACAGAGAACCACACGTTCGGGTAGTTCTCACGAATGTACTGGCACACCGTACCCTTGCCAACAGCAGTGGGGCCAGCCAGTACGGTGAGAGTCGGCTGAGACATAGCTTCCTTACTGCGCCTTCATCGGCTGAAGGCACGAGGTATTAGGACTGAGAAGACTCGGAAGACTGACCAGCAGTCTTACGACGTGCACGGTTCAAATACCGCGAATTACGGTTGAAGTACTCCACCATCTTGCGACGCTGGTGTACACCCAGGCCGCCAAGGCGGCGAGTAGGTGCAATATGAAGTTCTTCAATGATGCGTTCAGCTCGAACGGCACCAATGCCCGGAAGTGCGCGCAACATCTGCCCCACCGGCATTTTAGCCAGTGCAGGGTCGGAATCGACCATGTCGAGCACCTGACGCACGGAAAGTTCACGGTCACTCAGTGCACGCTTAATTTCCTGGCGGTGTGCTCGGGCAAGTACTGCCTTCTCGCGGGCGGAGGCGCGCGCATCCTCAGTTAGCGGAGTCAGCGGCATGGTTGGGTCCCCCATTTCTGCGAGTTATAGAATTTTACTTATCAACTAATGTAACACGGATAGCACGAGAACCCTCGTTCTACCCGCGGCACTCACCCTCACACCAACAATGCGTCTACGCACGTCAGCACGTAAATATCAGGGAGTACCCCTATAGCATAGCGGAGTATTCGCCCTATCAAAAGTGGAGCCACACACGCACCTTGCAGAGCGGGCGCACTCCCCCACCGCAGAGGTGAGCAAACTCGCATCGGTGCGAGTATGCGGCGGCACAATATGCATCAGAATGTACCGGAAAATTGCGCCAAAACAGGCTCACAGAAGGGTTGCGAAAAAGGGCGCGCGCCCCGAGCAGACTCTCAACAGAATCCACCCGGAGCACACGCCCCTCACGCAACACGCGAACTATGCGCCGCGAGCCGCCAACAGGTCATCACGAGCCGCCTGCGCAGCCTTCGCCAAACCCTCAACCGACGGGCCAGCAGCCAGCACGCCACGGCTGGAATTCACCAGCACCTGCGACTCAACGCCAGCAAACACGCGGTACAGATCAGCCGCCGAAGCGCCCTGCGCACCATAACCCGGCGACAGAATCGGGCCGTTGAACACGCTCAGGTCAATACCCAAATCAACCAGCGCCTGACCAACGGTCGCGCCAACCACCAGGCCGCACGGGCCCATCTGCTCCCACTGGCGGGAAGCATTCTCAGCGGTAGCTGCAGCGATAATACGCTTAGCCACAGCGCCCTCAGATTCCGATGCTCCCACGTGCTGAACGCTCTTACCCTCAGGGTTCGAGGTCAACGCCAGCACGAAAGTGCCGCGGTCATTCTTATCCGCCAAATCCAGCGCCGGACGCAGCGACTCAAAACCCAGGTACGGGCTCAACGTCACCGAATCGGTACCCAGCGGCGAGGAGGAGCCGAGCCACGCATCCGCGTACGCCTTCATGGTCGAACCGATATCGCCGCGCTTAGCGTCAGCAACAATCAGCACACCATCAGCGGCAGCGCGGGCAAACAGCGCCTCCAGCACAGCAAGACCAGCCGAACCGTGACGCTCAAACAGCGCCACCTGAGGCTTCAACGCCGCCGCAAACGGGGCGCAACCCTCATAGACCGCCTCAGTAAAAGCAGCCAGGCCGGCAGCGGAATCCTCAAGACCCCACTGCTCCAGCAGGTTCGGATGCGGGTCAATACCCACACACAGCGGGCCGCGCTCCGCCATCGCCTTCGCCAGACGATCACCAAAAGCAGCGGACATTACGCCTCGCCACCCTCGGAACGAGCATCCACAGCGGCAGCCAGCTGAACGCCGTGCTCCTGCAGGCTCATGATGTCCCAGCTGTGCTCACGCAGAGCATTAATCGCCTGAACAGCCGCAGCGAACTCAGAAATGGTGGTCATGACCGGGCAGCCCACCGAAACCGCAGCGGCACGAATCTCGTAACCATCGCTACGAGCAGCACCACCGGCGGGGGTGTTCAGAATCAAATCAATGTCACCGTTGCGGACCATGTCCACAATCGAGTGGTCGCCATTTGCCTCAGCGAACTTAGAAGCCACCAGCACCGAGTTCAGGCCGTTACGGCGCAGAATCTCAGCGGTACCACCGGTCGAAACGATCTCAAAGCCCAGCGACTCCAGCATCTTCGCGTAAATAATGACGTTACGCTTATCGTGGTTAGCCACCGAAATGAACACCTTACCGGAGGTCGGCAGCGGCGAACCAGCACCAGCCTGAGCCTTCGCGAACGCGGTGTCATAGTGCTTATCCAGACCCATGACCTCACCGGTCGAACGCATCTCCGGGCTCAGCAGCGAATCCACCACAACACCCTCGGGGGTGCGGAAACGAGCGAACGGCAGAACCGCAGCCTTCACAGCAATCGCGGTCTCCTCAGGCAGGGAGGCGCCATCCATGTTCTGCGGCAGGTAGCCCTCAGCCTTCAGCTCAGCAATGCTCTTGCCCAGACCAATCAGCACAGCAGCCTTAGCCATCTGCACGCCGGTAGCCTTCGACACGAACGGAACAGTACGAGACGCACGCGGGTTCGCCTCAATCACATACAGGTTCTCAGACACGTACGCGAACTGAATGTTAATCAGGCCGCGCACACCGGTGCCGCGAGCAATCTTCTCGGTAGCGTCCTTCACCTTCGCGATGATGTCCGGGCCGAGAGTAATCGGAGGCAGAGTACAAGAAGAGTCACCCGAGTGAATACCGGCTTCCTCAATGTGCTCCATGACGCCGCCCAGGTACAGCTCCTCGCCGTCGAACAGGGCGTCAACGTCAATCTCGATAGCGTCCTCAAGGAACTTATCAATCAGAGCAGGCTGCGAAGGCGAAACCTCGGTAGCGTTCTCCAGGTAGCGTGCCAGGTTCGCCTCATCGTAGACGATCTCCATGCCACGGCCGCCCAGCACGTACGAAGGACGAACCAGAACCGGGTAACCAATCTCGTCAGCGATGCGCTTAGCACCCTCGAAAGTGAACGCGGTACCGTTCTTGGGCGAAATCAGGCCGCCCTCCTCCAGCACGCGGGAGAACTCGCCGCGGTCCTCAGCCAGGTCAATAGCCTCGGGGGTGGTGCCCAGAATCGGCACGCCCGCATCCTTCAGGGCGCGAGCCAGCTTCAGCGGGGTCTGGCCGCCGAGTTGCACGAACACGCCCATCAGGCCGCCGGTACGACGCTCCGACTCAACAATCTCAAGCACATCCTCAAGGGTGAGCGGCTCAAAGTACAGGCGAGTCGAAATATCGTAGTCAGTCGAAACAGTCTCAGGGTTGCAGTTGACCATGACGGTCTCGTAACCGAGCGAACGCAGCACCAGCGAAGCGTGCACACACGAGTAGTCGAACTCAATACCCTGACCGATACGGTTCGGGCCCGAACCCAGAATCATGATCGAGGGCTTCTCGTGGTGCGCAACCTCATCCTCCAGGTCGTAGGAGGAGTAGTGGTACGGAGTGAACGCCTCAAACTCGGCAGCACAGGTGTCAACAGTCTTGAAGACCGGGCGGATACCCAGAGCGTGGCGAACACCGCGCACAACATCCTCAGAAGAGCCGATAATCTCAGCAATCTGGGCGTCCGAGAAACCGTGACGCTTAGCCAGCTTCAGGGTCTCCGGGTCCAGGTGGTCGCGCTTAGCGTGAACCACGCCGGCAACCTCATTCAGCAGCACCAGCTGATCCAGGAACCACGGGTCAATCTTGGTCGCCTCGTGCAGCTGCTCCACGGTAGCGCCAGCCAGCAGAGCCTGCTGAACCTGGTAAATACGCTGAGTGGTCGGAACCTTAGTCTTCTCAATCAGCTCAGCCAGCTCAGCCTCAGACAGGGTCAGCGGCTTGAACGAGAAGGATGCGCCCTTCTGCTCCAGCGAACGCATCGCCTTCTGCAGAGCCTCAGTGAAGTTACGGCCCAGAGCCATAGCCTCACCAACACTCTTCATGGTGGTGGTCAGGGTCGGGTCAGCAGCCGGGAACTTCTCAAACGCGAAGCGGGGAACCTTCACGACCACGTAGTCGAGGGTCGGCTCGAAGGACGCCGGGGTCTTCTGGGTGATATCGTTCGGAATCTCATCCAGGGTGTAACCCAGGGACAGCTTGGTCGCAATCTTCGCAATCGGGAAGCCGGTAGCCTTCGACGCGAGCGCCGAAGAACGAGACACGCGCGGGTTCATCTCAATGACGATGATGCGGCCGGTCTTCGGGTCAATCGCGAACTGGATGTTACAACCACCGGTGTCCACGCCAACCTCACGAATCACGTTGATCGCGATGTCGCGCAGCTTCTGGAACTCACGGTCGGTCAGGGTCAGCGCGGGTGCCACGGTGATGGAGTCACCGGTGTGCACGCCCACGGGGTCGAAGTTTTCGATGGAGCAGACGACCACGACGTTGTCGTTGGTGTCACGCATCATCTCCAGCTCGTATTCCTTCCAGCCGAGGATGGACTCCTCCAGCAGGACCTCGCTGGTCGGCGAGTACTGAATACCGGCACCGGCAATACGGTAGAGGTCTTCCTCGTTGTACGCCATACCCGAGCCGAGACCACCCATGGTGAAGGAGGGGCGGACCACCATCGGGTAGCCCAGCTCCTTAGCGGCTTCCAGCGCCTCCGGCATGGAGTGAACAATCACCGAGCGTGCAGACTCGCCGCCGGCGCGCTCCACCACGCCCTTGAATGCTTCACGGTCCTCACCGAGGTTAATCGCCTCAATGTTCGCACCAATCAGCTCAACATTGTACTTGGCGAGCACGCCGCGCTCATCCAGGGAGATTGCCGCGTTCAGCGCGGTCTGACCACCCAGGGTCGGCAGGATTGCGTCCGGCTTTTCCTTAGCGATAATCTTCTCAATCACCTCGGGGGTGATGGGTTCAATGTAGGTGGCGTCCGCGAACTCGGGGTCGGTCATGATGGTTGCCGGGTTCGAGTTCACGAGGATGACGCGCACGCCCTCCTCCTTCAGCACGCGCAGCGCCTGAGTGCCGGAGTAGTCAAATTCCGCTGCCTGACCGATGACGATGGGGCCGGAACCGATGACGAGGACGCTATTAAGGTCAGTACGACGAGGCATTTATGCTTCCTTTGCAGTCTTGGTTGCGACCATCAGGTCGATGAAACGGTCAAAGAGGTAGGCGGAATCGTGCGGGCCCGCAGCAGCCTCGGGGTGGTACTGCACGGAGAACGCGGGGATGTCCTTACAGGTCAGGCCCTCAACCACGTTGTCGTTCAGACCCACGTGGGAGACCATGACCTGACCGAACTCGGCGTTCGGTGCGGTCACGTAGTCGCCAATCGGCGCGTCCACAGCGAAGCCGTGGTTCTGCGCGGTGATTTCAACCTTGCCGGTGGTCTTGTCCATGACCGGCTGGTTGATGCCGCGGTGGCCAAAGGGCAGCTTGTAGGTGCCGAAGCCCAGGGCGCGACCGAGCAGCTGGTTACCGAAGCAGATGCCGAAGAACGGGGTGCCCTTACGCAGCACGCCCTGCAGCAGCTCAACCTGCTCGTCAGCGGTTGCCGGGTCACCGGGGCCGTTGGAGAAGAACACGCCGTCGGGGTTGTAGGAGTAGATGTCCTCGAGGGTTGCGTTTGCGGGCAGCACGTGCACGCGCACGCCACGCTCAGCGAAACGCTGCGGGGTCATCGACTTAATGCCCAGGTCCAGGGCGACGATGGTTGCAACCGGGGGTGCGAACCAGTTGAACTGGTGCGGCTCAACGGTGTAGGCGGTGTCAACCGAAACGGAGTCAGCGAGCTTACGGCCAGCCATCGGCTCGGAGGCGCGCACCTCCTCCAGCAGTTCAGCTTCGGGGCGTTCTGCGTGCTCACCGGAGAACACGCCCGCACGCATCGAACCGCTCGAACGCAGGCGGCGGGTCAGGGCGCGAGTGTCAATGCCCTGAATACCGACGATGCCCTGCTCGATGAGCTCTTCGTCAAGGGTGCGCTCAGAACGCCAGTTGGATGCCACGCGTGCGGCGTCGCGAACCACGTAGCCTGCAACCCAAATCTTGCGGGACTCAGCGTCGGTGGTGTTCACGCCGGTGTTGCCAATATGGGGAGCGGTCTGAACCACAATCTGACCCGCGTAGGAGGGGTCGGTCAGGGTTTCCTGGTAGCCGGTCATACCGGTCGAGAAAACCGCCTCGCCCAGGGACGCGCCGGTTGCGCCGTAGCCATAGCCGCGGTAGACGGTGCCGTCCTCCAGGACGAGCAGCGCGCGGTCCGTACGCAGGGCGCCGGATCGTGTCATGTCAGTCATGCTCTTCTTCCTTTTCTCTGGTGTTCTCCCCCGCTTCCTGTACGGCCTCTACCGTGCAGGTTCCGGGGTAGTCTATGGTGCCTTCGGCGGGGTGTTCGCCTGCCGTCAGGCAAAATCTATGGGTTTCGCGGTTTATCCGGGGTTTAGGCTTCCGGTTCTGCCGCCCACTTCTCAGGCGCATCCACCGCGTTCGGGGCGATACGGCGCAGCTCCTGCAGTACCGCCTGCTTGTCCTCGGCGTAGCGGGTGCGGAAGCCGGTCTGCACGCGGTGACCGTCCAGCGTCCAACCAATCACAACCAGGCCGTTCTTCTCCACAACCTTGCCCGCCATACCGCGGTCGGTGGTGATGACGGCAAGCTTCTTCGCCGGAATCCACAGGTCCTTCGCGCCGTCACGGGTGAAGATGATGCTGTCCGGGTAAATCAGCAGGGTGGACTTGCTCTTGAAGCCGAGCGAATCGAAACCCACACGGTCCAGCCAGTTACCGAAGATCGTGGTGCTGACGTACTCGCCCTCAAAAGCGGCGTCAGCGGTCATACCCTCGTAGCGTTCGGGAACTTCCTTGAGGGAGCCGAACATGTTCGCCTGACGTGCCAGGCGCGAGCGCCATCCGTGCCACATGCCGTAGATGCACAAGGCGACCAGGGCGATGCAGATGACGGCGGTCAGGAACTTTCCCACGAAGGTTCTCTCTTTCGGTTGGGGTCTCGGTCGATAATCTCGGCCTGGGTTGATGGGGCTGGTGGGGTTGGGGGCGGTGCTCCCCGCAAGGCGGTGGCAGGCGTAAACCTACCACCGCCCAAGCACGGTCACCACGTACGTGCGCGGGTTAGCGGCGCGGGGTTGCCAGCTCACCGTTCAGCACGGTCGGGTGGCCAGCGTAGAAGGTTGCGCGAATCGAGCCGGGCACCTCCATGTCACGGTAGGGGTTGTTTTTACCCTTGGTTGCCTGCTCCTCCGGCTTAATCACGCGGGTTGCCTTCGGGTCGACCAGCACAATGTTTGCCGGTTCGCCTTCGGCAAGCGGGCGGCCCTGCTCGTGGTCCAGGCGACCAATCTTCGCGGGCTCCTCAGAGAGGATGCGTGCCACATCGCGCCAGGTAATCATGCCGGTGTCAACCAGGGTCATCTGGATGATGGACAGTGCCTGCTCCAGGCCGGTCATGCCGTTCGCGGCGCACGCCCACTCGCATTCCTTGGTCTCTGCCGGGTGCGGTGCGTGGTCGGTGCCAATCACGTCGATGATGCCGTCAGCAACTGCCTGACGCAGCGCCATGACGTCCTCTTCGGTGCGCAGCGGCGGGTTCACCTTGAAAATCGGGTCGTAGGTGCGTGCGGTCTCGTCGGTGAGCAGCAGGTGGTGCGGGGTTGCCTCCGCAGTCACCTTCACGCCGCGGGACTTAGCCCAACGCACAACCTCAATGGAGCCCTTGGTGGACAGGTGGCAGATGTGCAGCTTGGAGTCCAGGTGCTCAGCCAGCAGCACGTCGCGGGCAATGATTGCCTCTTCAGCGACGGCGGGCCAACCGGTCAGACCCAGGTCAGCGGACACCTTACCTTCGTTCATCTGGGCGCCTTCGGTCAGGCGCGGCTCCTGCGCGTGCTGCGCAATGACGCCGTCGAAGGTCTTGACGTATTCGAGGGCGCGGCGCATCACGGCGGGGTCGTACACGCACATGCCGTCGTCAGAGAACACGCGCACGTTCGCGGTGGAGTTCGCCATGCCGCCGATGTCGGAGAGGCGCTCGCCCTTCAGGCCCACGGTCACTGCGCCGATGGGCTGCACGCGGCACCATGCGGATTCCTTGCCGAGGCGGTCAACCTGCTCAACGACTGCGGCGGTGTCTGCCACGGGCATGGAGTTTGCCATGGCGAACACTGCGGTGTAGCCGCCCAGGGCTGCGGCGCGGGTGCCGGTCTCGACGGTTTCGGATGCTTCGTAGCCGGGCTGGCGCAGGTGGGTGTGGATGTCGACCAGGCCGGGCAGTGCCACCTGGCCTGCCGCCTCGACGACCTGTGCGTCTGCGGCGTCAATGTTCTCTGCGATGCGGCTAATCACGCCGTCCTCGATGAGGATGTCGGCGACCTTTTCGCCGTAGAGGCTTGCGCCCTTGATCAGGTACTTGCTCATGGTGTTGGTTCCTCTCGTTAGGAAGGTCGTTTAGGATTCGTCGCCGGCGTAGAGCTTGGCGCTGGAGCCGTCGGTCAGAAGCAGGTAGAGCACCGCCATGCGTAGCGCCACGCCGTTGCTGACCTGGCGCAGGACCCAGGAGTTGGTGGCGTCGGCGGCTTCGGTGCAGATTTCCAGGCCGCGGTTCATGGGGCCCGGGTGCAGGATCGCGACCGGCTGCGGCTGAGCCTGCAGGGTTGCGAAGCGTTCGGCGGTCAGGCCCCACAGGTCGGTGTACTCCTCGGCGGAGGGGAAGTACGCGGCGTTCATGCGTTCCTTCTGGATGCGCAGCAGCATGACGGCGTCGGGGTTGGTGGCGATGGCTTCGTCGAAGTCGTGGAAGATTTCCAGGCCTGCTTCTTCAACCCAGGAGGCGGTGTTCAGCGGCAGCAGGGTCGGCGGTGCGACGAAGACGACCTGCGCGCCGAGGGTGTGCAGCAGCCAGAGGTTGGAGCGCGCCACGCGCGAGTGCAGGATGTCGCCGACGATGAGCACACGCATGCCGGACAGGTCGGTGCCGCGGGGGCTGTCGAGGCCGTCGCGTTCTGCCTTGTACTGGCGCAGGGATACGGCGTCGAGCAGTGCCTGGGTGGGGTGCGCGTGGGTGCCGTCGCCCGCGTTGAGTACGGGGATGTCGGTCCAGCCTGCCTCGGCGAGGCGCTGCGGTGCGCCGGATGCCGAGTGGCGAATCACGAACGCATCCGCGGCAATCGCCTTGAGGGTCTGCGCGGTGTCCTTGAGCGACTCACCCTTAGACACGGAGGAGCCAGATGCGGAGAAGTTGGTAACGGCGGCGCCCAGGCGCTTCTCCGCGGCTTCGAAGGAGAGGCGGGTACGGGTGGAGTCCTCGAAGAAGAGGTTGACGACGGTCTTGCCGTTGAGCACGTTGAGGGTGCGGTTTTCGGCTTTGACCTGCGCCATGTAGTCGGCGACGTCAAGGATTTCGATGGCTTCTTCGCGGGTTAGTTCGCGGGTGTCGAGCAGATGCTTCATGAGAGCCCTCCCAGCTGGATAATGTCAACTCGGTCTGTTGCGTTGTCGGTTTCAGTCAGTACGACGCGCACGGTTTCGCTGGCGCTGGTGGGCAGGTTTTTGCCCACGTGGTCGGCGCGGATGGGTAGTTGCCGGTGTCCGCGGTCTACGAGGACTGCCAGGCGTACGAGGGCGGGTCGTCCGTGGGCGTTGAGTGCGTCGAGGGCGGCGCGTACGGTGCGGCCGGAGTAGAGGACGTCGTCAACGAGGACTACGGTTTTACCTTCAATGCCGATGGAGGGCATGATGCTCTCCCCTGCGGTATCTGGGGAGGTGGTGCCGTTGGGCGAGACGGGCTGGTCGTCGCGGTAGGCGGTGATGTCCAGGGCGCCGAGTCGTGTTTCTGCGTTGAAGTTCGGCTCGATGGCTTGGATGCGGGCGGCGAGTCGTACGGCGAGGGGCACGCCGCGGGAGCGGATGCCGATGAGTACGAGGTTTTCTACGCCTTTGTTGGTTTCGATGATTTCGTAGGCGATGCGGGTGAGGGCGCGGCGGATTTCGTCCTCGCTGAGGATGGTGCGGCCGACGGTGGTCGCGTCCTCGGAGGTGTCTTGAGGGGTTGCCGAATGGGGGGCTGCGGTTACGTTTCGCCCCTGATTCGCGCCGGATGTGGGTACAGTTGACCCAGGCATAGCCGTCTCCTTCCCCGCCTCACGGGACGGATTTAAAGGTTTTGTGCTTCTAGTAGGGTACCACAGTTCACAGGCTACGTTCAGGTTCGGCGAGAGACCGCTCAC
>ENA-OWLM01000209-OWLM01000209.1-metagenome-genome-assembly--contig:-NODE-209-length-22374-cov-4.332139_pt1 | contig 22374 bp, 24 predicted proteins | sample MGYA00245349_ERZ651102 | MGnify/ENA primary metagenome ERZ651102 (study PRJEB26857, sample SAMEA4031759) | metagenome | biome: human; feature: oral; material: saliva | place: Philippines | collected 2014... | reverse complement strand
GCACCGCGAAGCGGCGATTTACCGCCGGGAGCCCGGGTCGCCAGGGTGGTGGCGATTGAGCCACCCTGGCACGTTCACTGGTCATTCCGTTACAGAGTAGCAAGGAACATGAAGTGAACGGAATGACCACCAGAGCCGTATGTTCCCCCTCACCCCAGCCCTCTCCCTCAAGGGAGAGGGAGCGTCTGTGCAGGCATTATTTTGTGGGGATACTTATTTCACCGCCTCCGGCAGCGTCACAATCCACAGCTCGCTGTCCGACTCCGGCTTCTTCAGCGGCTTCACGCTGAGCGTGGTTTCAACCGGTTTATCATCCAGCGTCAGCTTGCCTTCCGCATTCACCCGATAATCCTTGAGCTTCTTGCCCTCGACCGGGTGTTGCATCGCCACCTTCACGCCAAAGTCGTTATCGTTCGCTACCGCAAGCGTTTTGCTGTCGATCAGCGCCAGCCCTTCGGCCTTCTCCTGCTGCCAGCCCAGCGCGCGGAGATCGACAACCTGCGTTTTAGCCGCAAGCGTTATGCCGCGCTGCGCCAGGGTTTTCTCATCATCAAACTCCGGGTACTCGCCCGGCTTGTCAAAGGCGGAAAGGTCGCTCGCCTTGCTGAGATCCACCTTGTAAATCAGGTTACGCATGCCGTCGTTTTTATCGCTTCCCTGCTCAATCAGCAGGATGTGCTGGTCATCGAGCGCCACAATGTCGCCGATTTTGGCGTCGCTGTTTTTACCGTAGGCCGCGCTGTCGATTGGGTAACCGTACATCGCGGTTTTCCCGGTCGCCGGGTCGAAGCTCACCAGACGCGTAAACAGCGCCTGCTTTTTGCTCTTACCGTCGATATCCAGCGTACTTTGCACGGCGGCGATAATCCGCCCGTCCGGCATGCGGGTCAGGCCTTCAAAGCCCCGATTCGCCTGACGCCATTTGATAATGTTTGGCAGACCGCCCGCGATGGATTTCTCCCCTTCCGCCGCCTGCGGTCCGTGGATCGCCAGGATCTTCCCTTTGCTGTCGACGTTAATCAGGAACGGGCCATACTCGTCGCACAGCCAGTAGCCGCCTTTGCCGTCCGGCGTGATGCCTTCCGTGTCCAGCCCGCGGTTATCGCCCTTCAGAATGTTTAGCGTGTCGCTGAATGCCACTTCATTGGTGGAGCCAATCACGCCGCTTTGCAGCGGCAGACCGTTAATCTCGCCTTTATCGTCATGCAGCGGGCGGGCATCCGTTGCCTCTGCCTTGCCGTTCTGGACGCGGATGGTCATCAGCAGCGGGGCGAAATTTGGCGTGACAAATATTTTGGCTTCGTTTTTACCCATTTTGGGCGCATCGGCGTTGGGACCGCGATCGGTCACGGTCGCAAAGGTCAGGGCGTCGCCCTGCTTGCCGGTAAACAGCAGGCCAGAGCCAATCCCCACCGGGAGTCCGTTCGGAAACGCGCTGGCAAACGCGCCGCTGTATTTCACGTGCGAGCCTTCAGGGAAGCTGACGATATAGCGCTCTGCAGTAGGTTGTGCCGCCAGGGCAGAGAATGAGAGCGCACAGCCAATGAGCACAGGAATGATTTTTCTTTTCATGTTGTTAGCATCCAGTTAGTGAAGCCAACACCGTAATGAAGAAACGTGTCAGAAAAATGACATAAAAGGACGGCGGATCTGCACAAAATTACGTATAGCAACCACCAGAAATGTAAACCTCTGTCTTTATCTGTGACAGCTGAAACACTTTTGGAAATTATTAGAAACTCAATTAATTCATCTCAAATGGCTTTCTTTGCCTCGTTCAGCTGTCGTTTAGTCAACAATCTAAACTGTTCCTAAACGCGAATTTATTTGCCATTGACGACCTTCTAAACAAACAATTTGGCAACAGATAAAGATTAAATACCCAACAAAAACAGTATAAAACCGCGATAGATATCACATTTGCAGTCATAAACATCCGTTGTTAAGGTGCCCTCAGATTAATTTGATAACGAGGAACACTCATGAAAAAGCTTAACGTACTCATCCTTTCCGCTCTGACCGCGGTATCTGGCTCCGCACTGGCAATGGGCGGAAGCATTGAGCAGGGTAAAAACTTTACCAACCTGAATGTGGAAATGGGTAAATCTACCTCCGGCCTGTATACCGAAGGCAACTGGCTGAAAAATACCGATGACGGCACCACGACCGGTGGCGTAGGTGCAGGTTACAACTTTGAAGTCGGCCCGGTGATGTTGAACGCAGGCGCTAAGGCTCTCTACGTTGGCCCGAAAAAAGGCGATAACGGTGTGGCGTTCCCAATCGGCGGCGGCGTGAACGTTGCTCTGACCGACAGCATCAAGGTCTTCGGCGAAGGTTACGTTGCGCCAGACGGCCTGAACAACAGCGTGAAAAACTATGTTGAAGCTAACGGCGGCGTAAGCTGGACCCCAATTAAACCGGTTACGCTGAAAGTGGGTTACCGCCACGTGAGCGTTGACGGCAAAGATGGTCGTCCAAACCACACCCTGATTGACGGTGCGTACGTGGGCGGCGGCGTGAGCTTCTAATAGCGATAAACAAACCTGCCGGATGGCAGGTTTGTTTGTGTCGTACTTGTTTGCATATAACCAGATTGAGAATTACTCTTTCAGCTAACTTGCTTCCGTGCTGGCAAGAATAAATCCTTGCAACTCGTTTACAAAAGCCCGCACGCTATCACCCTCCAGTCCATTTTCATTCATTGTCTTTAGATCTTCAAGAACCTCTCTCAGCCCGTCATTACGGCTTAGGAGGATGTCCGTTTTAGAAATATCATGGAGTAAATCTAGGCATAGCTTTTTGCCTGCCGCAGTTATCCCACCATATGCACTGAAAGCAAAATCATTTGTTGCATAACTCATCCAGGAAATATGGTCATTATATGCATGGTGGTTGCAATGAAATGCTGCTGCAAGTTGGGACGCCACTGGATAAGCACCCGCCGGGTTTATTGCACGCCACCAGACCGCATTACTTTTCTTTAAATTGCAGTCATAGCAGGCGACAGCGAGATTCTTCATCACCAACGAAAATCGAGGAAAATCACTACGTGGTAATATATGCTCAATAGGCCTTGCATAAGCAATATTATAAAGATAACGCTGACAATAGCAGCAACGGTATTTCTGTTTTTTTGCCAGGTAATCTCTTAACATTGACAAAATCTCCTTGCCTTCTATTTTTGGTATTGCTCCCTTCTTTGGAATGTTCAAGTCATATAGTTTCTTCCAAACATCCTTGTTTCCGTTAAATGAATAATAGTAAAAGCGGTTCAGCTCTCGCTTAATTGCCTTTTTCTTTGACTCCCAGAAAGGAAGTTGCGCACAGAATTCATCAAACTGAGTCGTCATTTATCACCCTACCCGCTCATTTTTTTTGTAATTTTGATATAGCTCCCTCACCGCTTCCTGTGCTCTTCGAACCAAGGAGATTTCATTAGTGAACGCATGCGGGTTATTTTCATTAAGCTTAAGCAGCAGCTCGTTAAGTCCTTTTGTTGAGCGTTGATATTGTCTCTCGACATCTAGGTTACTGTTCACTTTACCCATAAATTCTGAAACAGCTTTAGCACAGGTTTCATATACACTTCTGTTATTTTTGGTCACAACATCAAAGCTATCAAGAATAGTAGATTCAACATTCCTTACACTATGTTTATCAATAACCGCAAGACCCGCCTGGGAAGCGGCGTAGCACTTACTCTTGTTCATATCGACACTATTAATAATAATAGGTGAATGTGTCGCCACTACAAAGGATGTATGATACTCTTCTGATATCATATCAAATAAATGAGGAAGTTTTTGTTGCCACTCAATATGCATACTCACCTCAGGTTCATCAATGATGATAACATTATTATTAACAACCTTTGATATTATCCTAGAAAACATGAACAGGAGTTGTTGCTCACCGGAGCTCAGGTTATCGAAAATTACTATTTGTTCATTATTCGTATGCCGCACCGCCAATAAATAGTTATCTATCTTTACAGCCTGTGCAATAAAATCCTCCATCTTATAAACACTACTGTAATCAAATAAATTATTATTACTTGTAGCATAACTGGTTGGCACACAATATAGATTAACTGAGAATCCCAGCTTTCCAATTATCAAGTTAAAAAAATTATGCGTTTTTTCATCAGAAAAAATACCCTGGATGCATTCTAAAATTTCTTTATTTCTTTTTATTAATGAGATATTTTTTTCACTTTGTTTATCACCAAGATAAACCACTCCTTTTTTATTTTTAAGTTGATGAAAACGATCTGAGAACCCAAACGAAACCAATAATAGATGTAAGTTCTCGCTAATTAGTTTCTCTGCAAGAAAACGCAAGAGCAAACTTTTACCCACACCATTATTCCCAATAACATAATGCCCGCCAACTTTATTGCCATTAGCTATTTCATGATAGATACTAGTATAGTCAAGAGGAGAAAAAATAAAATCCTCATCTTTCGAAGAAGAAACAAAATTAGATACACTCATGGATTTATTGTTATAAAGTTCACCAGGCGATGCTCTGCATACCAAACCTGATACATCGTTGTATCCATCAGGGAAAAATCTTTTTATATACTCGTTAATATGATTATTATCTGAGGCTGTCCAATCAACTGAATGCCTATCAGACTCTAGCGCGATCAATTCACTAATAAAAGATGCAAATAGTGAGTCATTTTTCCGGAGAAAAGAATACAATTTATCTGAACTTATAAAAAGTACGCCGGGTAAATTGTCTCCGTAAGAGTCCAGCACATATAAATTCCTGGCCTTTGAGTTATAAGCACGAGGCAGCTCTATAACCGCACGCAAAGCGCCTAAATTTGCCAACTCTACAAGAGCCCATCCGTGACTTCGAGCACTCCCTAAAATGAATGCATGAAACTTCTTTTTCCTCGCGATACTTACAAAATATTTAAAGGCATTGTTATCTTCATAAAAACCATAGCCTGTTTTTTTAAAAAAAATATCATCGATATTTCTAACAAAATAGACTTCTGGATCATCATTTCTTTTAATGACCACCTCATGCAAATACAATCGCATTCCCAGATAAAGATCTATCTCAACCCGTTCTTGCAGAGCAAGACCTTTAGCACCATCGATCGCAACCTGCCCGGTTAGCAACGGTATCTCTTGCACAAAATCATTTTTCAAATATCTTCCTGAAAATCGTCTAATTAATCTAGAAACAAAATCATCTACTTTTTGCCCAAACAAATTATTAAAGAAGAAATCGAAAAACGCCCCTTCATTCTCTAAGTTATTTATATCCCTTGATAATTGAAACACTTCACGAATGACCTCTTCAGTTCTAATGAAATCATCCAAAGCTTTAATATTACTATAGTCACGCAATATATTCCGTATACTACCAACTAACTCAGAATACAAATTAATATACCTTGATGACTCAGAAAAATCCAAAAGCTTTACAAGCTTATCGACTTCATGAATGCGATCGCGATATTTATTTATCTGAATATATCTTTTAGCGAATAAAAAAATCAAAAAACACTTAATAACCTGCGTGTGATCCTCGTTATAATCCTTTGCTATATTTTTAAGCCTTTTTAGGCATTCGTTTGAATGTATATCAAATTCAGTAAATGATTCCATTGCTATGTCCGTATAGTGAAAAAAGATGATTGACAGAAAGAATGATTACAACTTAATAAATTAAACCCACTATAACATCCTCCGAACCATAATCAATTCCATATAACAAAATTTGTTACTTTTATATTCCATTATATCGTTATTACATTTCCCTTGATTCATGCAGCACTGAACCGGGTAAAAGTGACCAATAGTAATGAATACCCGTTATTGGATTACCTCCTACTCCGATTTTCCACCAAAGGGTCAATGGCCTGCTGTATGGATGATTTTTTCCCTATGGCAAATCATAGAAAATTATTGCCCCAGCGCCGATGTTAAACGAACTGGTCGGCCCATCCAGCTTCGCTTCAGATCCGCTGGCACTTTTCCAATTGCCAAATGGCTCCGTCACAGCTGCCATGACAGTGTGCTTCAGAATGCTGTCAGGCACTCAGAATCGCTGAATGCATGTGCCAAAGTGATCTAAGTGGATCAAAGAAAAGCAATAACGGCACCTGTGTGGGCAGCGTAATTACTTCTAATACCGAAAAAAACCTGCCGGTTGGCAGGTTTTTTATTATCTCTTACTTACGCACCACCACCAGCTTCTGGTTCACAAACTCTTTGATCCCCAGGTCCGACAGCTCGCGCCCGTAGCCGGAGCGCTTCACGCCGCCGAACGGCAGTTCTGCCGCGGTATCGGTGAGCCAGTTGATATACACCATCCCGGTCTCAATCCGTGACGCCATTTTCTTCGCGCGCTCAATATCCTGGCTGAAGACAGCCCCGCCCAGGCCATAGTGGGAGTCGTTCGCCAGCGCGACCGCCTCGTCGTCGCTTTTCACGACGTAAATCTGCGCTACCGGGCCGAAGAACTCCTCGAAGTACGCCGGGTTGTCGCGGGAAATATTCGTCAGGATCGTCGGTTCGAAGAAGCTCCCGTCGCGCTGTACAGGCTTGCCACCATGGTGCAGCGTCGCGCCGTTTTTCACCGCCTCGTTAACCTGTTTGGTCAGCGTTTCGAGCGCGTCTTTAGACGACAGCGGCCCCAGCGTGGTGGTTTCGTCCAGCGGATCGCCAATCTTCACCTGCTTAGACGCCTCGGTGAATTTGCTCAGGAAGGCATCCGCAATCTTCTCGTGCAGGATAAAGCGCTTCGCCGCGGTGCACACCTGTCCGGCATTGTTAAGTCGGGCATTCACGCCGATCTTCACGGCTTTATCAAGGTCGGCATCGTCCAGCACCACGAACACATCGTTACCGCCCAGTTCGAGCGTTGATTTCTTTATGTGCTTCGCTGCCTGCGCCGCTACAACGCTGCCCGCTTTTTCGGAACCGGTCAGCGCCGCCCCCTGCACGCGATCGTCGGCAATAATATTTGCCACCTGCTCCGAAGAGATAAACAGGTTGGTCCACGCCCCTTCCGGCGCACCCGCCTCGCGCACCAGATGCGCAAAGGTTTCGGCGCAGTGCGGCACGATGCTGGCATGCTTGGCGATCACCGGGTTGCCCGCCGCCAGATTTGGGGCCAGCACGCGCATCAACTGGTAGTACGGGAAGTTCCACGGCTCAACGGCCATCAGCACGCCGATGGGGTGGTGCTCCACCCAGGCTTCACCGAGTTCTGAATCATATTTCACCGGCGCCAGGAACTGCTTCGCGTTGTCGGCGTAGTAGCGGGCGATCTGCGCGCACAGCTTCACCTCGCCGCGGCTCTGCTCGATGAGCTTACCCATCTCCTGGCTGGCGATTTTCGCCAGATCCTCCGCGCGCGCGTCGATCAGGTCGGCGAGCTTATGCAGCACCGGCAGACGCTGGCTGATGTCGCCTTTCGCCCAGTCCGAATGGTAAAGCGCATCGGCCGCCTTGAGCGCCGCTTCGATATCCGCGTCGGTATGTGAGGGGTATTCTTTGATGAGCTGGTTAGTGGCAGGATTTACTGTCTGATAAGCCATGTCGAATCTCCTTGTTTTACCGCTTAGGGTATTAAGGGTAGTCAACATGACTGGCCGTGGGCGTAAAGTTGGGTATATCCGGAAGGTTCTTAATGAAGCGCTGCCAGAGGGTTCGCTGACGTGGTATAAAAAACCTTCAGAAGGAGCGCCTATGACCGATACCCGATACGTCCGCCAGACTTTTCACCGCGCCTCAGGCCTTGAGCTGCGCAGCACCTGGCAGAGCACGCAGGCGTACAAACGCCATAGCCACCCTCAACTCTCCATCGGCGCGATTGTGGAGGGCCAGACCTGCTGCCAGTGTCACGACAGAGAGTACATCCTTAACCCCGGGGACCTCATCGTGATCCCGGCCTGTGCGCCGCACAGCTGCAACCCCGTCGCCGGACAGCCGCGCAGCTACCATATGCTCTATATCGATACCGGGCTTCCGCTGGCGCTACAGGTGATTCGTAGCCCTGACCTGTTTGCCCATTACCTGGACGTGGTCGAGACGCTGTCTTCAGCAGCCCTGGACACGCTGCTTTCTGCCCTTCCCCGCGGCGCAGATAGCGCAGATGCGCTTCGTTCAACCAGCCAGCAGGTTCAGGAGGCATTTCTTTCCGATCTCACCAGCCCGCCTTCCCTTGACGAGCTTGCCCAACGCTTCTCGCTGCGCAAGGAGACGCTGATTCGCACCTTCAGGCAGGACACCGGCCTGACGCCGGGCAGCTTCCTCAACATCTCCCGCGTGGAATACGCCAAGGCGCGGCTGCGTGCCGGGGATGATATTGCCGACGTCAGCTACCAGAGCGGCTTTGCCGACCAGAGCCATTTTCATAAGACCTTCGTGAACTATACCGCCGCCACGCCGCGCCAGTACGCCACGGGCCGATCAATATCAGACAATAAATAGGTTCTGCAGCGCCGTACTCTGACCTCAGATTGTTAACTGAGGTCGCTATGGAACTGTTATTTCCTTCCGCTTTTCTCGCCCTGGCGCTGGCGCATTTTGTTGCCCTGCTAAGTCCGGGCCCGGATTTCTTCCTGCTGGTAGGCTACGCCGCGCGCTATCGGCTGCGCGGTAGCGCCGGGCTGTGCCTCGGCATCGCCGCGGGTAACGGGATATACATCCTGCTGGTGATTATCGGCTGGAGCGCGCTGCGCCAGTTTACGTGGCTGTTTACGCTTATCGAGCTTTGCGGGGCGCTGTACCTGCTGTGGATTGGCTCGCATCTGGTGCGCAGCCGACCTCAGGCGCTGGCGCTGAATGAAACTCACCAGCGCTTTCCTTCGCTGCGTAAGCAGATCCTGCTGGGGCTCGGTTCGGCGCTACTTAATCCGAAGAACGCGCTGTTCTATCTGGCGCTGATGACGGCGCTGCTGGGGCCGGACGTGACGCTGCTTCAACAGGCGACCTGCGGCGTCTGGATGGTCATGGTGGTGCTGGTGTGGGATCTGGCGCTGGTATCGCTGATGGGGTTACCGGCGGTGCAACAGAAGCTCAGCCGTTCGCTGTGGTGGATTGAGCGCACGGCGGGGGTGGTGCTGATGGGGTTTGGTGGGTGGGTACTGTGGCGGGGGATATAAAAGAATTTCACCCGCCGTTCTCTATGCCCCTAACCGATAATCCCAGTCATCCGTATGGATAACGTTACCGTCACGGTAATGCCAGGCAATCTTTTCATAACGAAGCAGAACAAGCTCAAGATGCCCCTGCTTTTCATGGTAAGTCTCTTTCACGTCATGCATCAATGAAAATAGCGTGACGACCTTCACCGCTTCCAGCGTGATGGTGAAATAGATTTCTTCCTGGCCGGCATCATTGATTCTGTACAGGTCTATAGTCGCTTTCCTGAGCGTGCCTCCCGTGCTCAATGCTTTGTATAGAAAAACGCTCGAGGCATCAATTTCTTTCTCAATAAGGAAGGGACGATGCTGCCGTTTACCCAACACTCTGCCATTATGCAGATCAGAGTTATAACTTACGTTGTGATAAAGCCCCAAAACCTCAATCTGGTTTTCACGATCTTTAACTCTCACGCTGCCTTTTATAGTATTACCCGCATCGTCAGTTAATGACATATATCCCGGAATGGCCATTTAAATATCCTTATCGAATGGAACAGAGTGTTCAACGGTGGCGATCATAACGGCGAGACATCTTTTACCCTTCGGGCTTTTAACCTTAAACATTTCCCTGATGGAATCGACATAAAGCTTATTACTTTCTGCTTCCGTCTTGGGGAAATTGGCAAAAGCACAGACTTGGTCAATAGTAAGCAAAGGTTTTTCATCTTTTAAAATTGCTAAAACACCCTTAGGGTTATGCGGGATGGCTTCTGAAAGCGCCGCCCTTAAATCTTCAGCCGTACTGGCGTCCACTCCGGACTCAAGGGCACTCGCTACGACTAACCATGACTGAGTTCCTTTACCTATCTCTGGAATGACATAATTCCACCATTCCGACACGCCGTTATCATTTGAATCCATTTCACTTACAACGGTCCTGGCACCTTTGTCGTTTATCATTTGCAATATCTGTTCAGGAGTGTGGTTTTTGGCAAATAAACCCACCGGTAAGCACAAGCAGAATAGCGCAATAACATATTTCATTATCGCACCACCAGAATTGTGTCACCCGAATCATAAATCATATGGCGCTTGTCCTGACCGTTCATAATGATGCAACCCGCTGATGCTGAGCCTGGCGGTTGACCTTTTTTATCCCCATGAATCTGGAAATGATCTCGGCCAAAAGTATTAGTGCCAGCTATAGGTTCGAGAATAATAGCTTCTGCACTTTTATGATTATTCCATCCGGCAATAAAATAAATACCTCTGGGGATGGGCCCTCTGTTTCGTTGACTTTCACACTCAGGCTTATCTTTCGATTCACCCGCACCGCTGTAGCAGTTAGCAACAAACTCGCCGTTATGGCTCAGTACGCCTGTCGATACTTTATATTCCCAGGTCATTAATACCGCCTCCTTTTACGAATGGTCCTTTATGTTATGACCAATAAGAAAATGGAAATTACTACGGCGGTCACAAAAGCTTACCGCCGGGAATAAATAAGCACAAAAAATATAGAAAAATGAATAATAGATAATTTTGTTGTATATATATTTTAATATAATAGCCGTTTGTTCACTCAGAGAATGCGTCTCCCCCCTCTTACACCAGCTTTGCACTTTTGGTGCACTTCCCTCTATCCTTACCCCATGGAAAAACATACCGAACTCAAACGCGCCAAGCTTCTCGCGCTGTCGCTGCTGCTGGTTGCTGCCGCAGCGTTTATCACCACCCTGTTCCTGCCGCAGACCTTCTGGGTGCGCGGCGCGAAGGCCATTGCCGAGGCGGCGATGGTCGGCGCGCTGGCGGACTGGTTTGCCGTGGTCGCGCTGTTCCGCCGGGTGCCGATTCCCTTTATCTCGCGCCATACGGCGATAATCCCGCGCAATAAAGACCGGATTGGCGACAATCTCGGCCAGTTCGTGCAGGAGAAGTTTCTCGATACGCAATCGCTGGTCGCGTTGATCCGCCGCTATGAACCCGCCCAGATGATCGGCGTCTGGTTCAGCAAGCCCGATAACGCGCAGCGGGTTGGGCAGCATCTGATTCAGGTGATGAGCGGTTTTCTGGAACTCACCGACGACGGGCGCATTCAGCGCCTGCTCAAACGGGCGGTGCATAAGGCCATCGATAAGGTCGATCTCACCGAAACCAGCGCCGTGATGCTGGAGAGCATGACCAAAAACAACCGCCACCAGGTGCTGCTGGACGCGATCATCAACCGCCTGATTACCCTGATTCAGCGGGAGAGCACGCGGGACTTTATTGCCGATCAGATTGTCCACTGGCTGAAAACCGAACACCCGCGCAAGGCGATGGTGCTCCCCACCGAGTGGCTGGGCGATCAAAGCGCGGAGATGGTGTCGAACGCGGTGAACACGCTGCTGGACGATATCAGCCACGACCGCACGCACCAGATCCGCCAGGCGTTCGACCGCGCCACGCTGAAGCTTATCGACAACCTGAAAAACGATCCGGAGATGGCGGCGAAGGCCGACAACATCAAGCACTACCTCAAAAACGATGAGGCGTTTAACCGCTATCTGGGCGAGATGTGGGCCGATCTGCGCCAGTGGCTGAAGGCGGATATGCAGAGCGAGGATTCCCGCATGAAGCAGCGCGTTGCTAATGCCGGTCAGTGGTTCGGTGAAACGCTGACAAACGACGCTAACCTGCAGGCGTCGCTGAACGAGCATCTGGAGCAGGCCGCGCACCGCGTCGCGCCCGATTTTGCCGCGTTCCTGACCCGCCACATCAGCGACACGGTCAAAAGCTGGGACGCTAAAGACATGTCCCGCCAGATAGAGCTGAACATCGGCAAAGATCTGCAGTTCATCCGCGTCAACGGCACGCTGGTTGGCGGGACGATTGGCCTGATCCTGTTTTTACTCTCGCAGCTGCCTGCCGTGCTGGGGCATTAATCTGCTTGAGGCGGCGCGATGACGTAGCGCGTCGCCTCAAAGCGGTTGAGGATCAGGTGCACCAGGAAGACCATCGTCAGCGTTGCCACCAGCGAAAAGGTGACGGAGGTGATGCGGTAAAGATCGCTGAACACCAGGTCGGTGTCCGGGTGCATGTTCTGCCCGAACATAATGCCGATGGTGGTGATACTGGAAAACCCCACGCCCGCGCCGACTTTTTCCATCACGTGCAGGCGTGCGCCAAACGCCAGCCCGAGGCCGATCAGCGGCATCATCAGCAGCATATGGCTGCTGTGATCGTAGAGGATCAGCTGCACCACCAGAATATAGAGGCAGCCCAGCACCACGCCGACCACGCGCCAGATGGAGCTCATCACCGAACCGCGATAGTGCATCGGGAACAGGATCAAAATCCCCGCCATCAGCGCCGAAAGCGAATCGCTTAAGTCGCTAATCTGAAACACCACGAATATCAGCGTCGCGACGGTGCCGGAGAGCAGCGACTCGTGGCGCACCCGGGCGTCGTCTTTCTCAATCAGCGGCGGCGGCCTGCGGGGCTCCACGTCCGGCAGGAGATAGTTCATCAGCGCGCTCAGGCACACCGCCATCACGCTCGCTTCGATGTTGGAAAACAGCAGCGTGTGCCAGTTGGTGGTGGGGTAGCTCATAAAATTGAGCATCACGCTCTGGCACACCACGCCCATTGAGCCAAACAGGAACAGCGGCCCCTTGCTCATAAAGCGAAAGCGCATCACGTACAGGGCAAACACCACCAGCGTCATGATGACCGGCCATTGCGACAGATAGCCGATGATGAGCACCATTTCGACGCAGTTTAGCGCGGCGCTGAAGATAAACTGCTTCGCCACGTGGCGATTAAAGACCGGCACCAGCGACAGGAGCATGATCGGATAGACCACAAAAAACACGCCGTAGCTGGTGTTGTAAAAGCTGGAGATGCTCAGCGCAATCATCCCGGCAAAGACGATACGCAGGGTCTGGCGAAAGTCGTTTGCCGTGTAGACGATGTTGCCGTGCGGGGTAAACACCCGCGCCAGGGTGCTAATAGACATAGTGAAGCAGGCTCACCAGGTGGATCTGCATCCCGGAGAAGAAGCGCGCAAACGGCCCCTCGCTGTTGTAAAGCTGCACGGTGGCGCGCGCGCCGGTCGGCAGATGCTTCGGCAATTCTTCATCCAGCGCGACGTGAATACGCATGCGTTGGGCGTCGCGCACCCAGCGGTTGGAGGTCTCCGGTTCGGAGAGTTCACCGTTAACCGCTTCTTGTCCAGCCAGGATCCCCGCGTCGCTGCTGGTCACGTGGGCGCGAAACACCTGTCCCGGGAAGGCATCGAACACCACGGCGGCGTCGGTGCCCTGATGGGTATGGCGCAGGCTTTTTTCACGAAAATCGGCGACGATATCGGTCTGGTTGTTCACCAGCGCCAGCGCGGCCGAGCCGGACGAAGCGTAAAAGCCCGGGCTTAACTGCAGGTTACTGACCGTGCCGTCCGCCTGGGCGTAAACCTTCGTCCAGCCGAGGTTGAGTTCCGCTTCATCCAGCGCGTTACGGTATTTTTGCAGCGTCACGTTGCGGTGCTCGTCCCGCTCGCCGCGCTGAATGCGCAGGTTATGGATGTTGGCCTGGATGGAGCTGACGGACTGCTCGCTGCTCTGCCAGGTGGTGCGAACCTTATCCAGATCCGACTGCGAGACGTTCTGCAGCGTGCTCAGCTTCTGGTAGCGATCGAAGGTCACTTTGTCGTTACGCGCGGTCAGCACGGCGGTTTTCAGGCTGGCCTGCGCGGCGGCGATCTGCGCGTCCAGCTGGTCGTTGGACAGGCGTGCCTGCTCAAGCGCGATTTGCGCCGCTTCCACTTTGTTGCGAAACGGCGTGTCGTCGAGCTCAAACAGCAGCTCGCCTTTCTTGACCTGGCTGTTGTTGTGGACATGTACCGCCGCCACATAGCCGGAAACGCGCGGAGAAACCGGCGTCACCACGCGCATTACGGTGGAGTCCGGCGTCAGCGGGATCCAGATATCCGCGACGATAAAATAGACAAACATCAGCAGGAAAGAGGCAATACTCACCCTTACCCAGCGGGCAAACTTTTGTTCAGGAGTCATTATTTTTCGGTCTTGTTGTCTTCTTCGCGGATTGTCCGCAAATTGCAGGCGATTTGATTCAACGTGGCGCTGAAAATGTCGATATGTTCCGGCGCGATGTTTTGCGATACGCGCGCCTGATAGGTCTCAATCACCTGAGTGAGCCGTTTTAATACGGCTTCTCCCTCAGGGGTCAGCGTCAGAAGCCGGATGCGTTTGTCATAAGGCGATACGGCGCGCAGCAGGTAACCCTGCTTTTCCAGCTGTGTCAGGGTGCGCATCAGCGGCGGCAGTTCAATGCCCTGCACCTCCGCCAGCTCACTCACCGAGACGTTATCCCCGAGCTGATGCAGCTGCATCATCACCGTCCAGCTCGACTGGGTTAACCCGGTATCGAGAATGGCGTCGTCAATCACCGCACGCCACTGGCGCACGATCATCGCCATCCGCATACCCATCGGCCTGCGGCAGAACAGATCTTCTTCACTCATGGGGAAACCTCTCGTCACACGCGGTCAAGATAATAGTTATCAGGGTAAGTATCAAGAAACGAGAGGTAAAAGCGCAGGAATTGCGAAAACGATGTTCTCCCTCTCCCCGTGGGAGAGGGTCGGGGTGAGGGCACCAGCCCGCAGCAGAGTTTAGCGGCTAAAATGCTTCCTGACGGCACTTTTCCCCGACGCCGTCACCACCACCTCCCTGTACCCCGCCACCCGCTGGATCCACCCTTTGCTTTCCAGATAAATCAACAGCGCCGCGCCCGCCTCACCGCCAAGATGAAACCGACGCTCGCTCCAGTCCAGACAGGCGCAGCAGGCCTTGCGACGGGTATTGGGATTTAACGTAATGCCGAGCTTCAGGAACTGCTCGCGGCCATACGGCGTCAGCGCTGAACCGTCTGCCTCCAGCCAGGCTTCCGACTGCATAAAATCATAGATTTGGACCGCGACCGTTCCGGCAAGATGGTCGTAACAGGTTCGCGCTTCGCGCATGGCTTTCGGCGCGGTGGTTTCCGGCGGGGTAATGCGGCTCCAGGAGAGCCCCATCATCTGCTCGATCAGCGCCGCCACGTCGTGCCCCGCCAGGCGATAGTAGCGATGCCGCCCCTGAGACAGGCAGGTAATCAGCTTTCCTTCCACCAGCCGGGCGAGATGCCCGCTGGCGGTCGACGGCGCAACGTCTGCCGCCGCGCTCAGCTCGGTAGCGGTCCACGCCCGCCCGTCCATCAGCGCGCAGAGCATCTTCACGCGCGACGGATCGGCCATTGCCGCCGCCACCGCCGCAACGGCCTGTTCCAGCGCCGCGCTGTTATCAGGGGGTAGGCTCGTTTTTAACATATATCGCCCAGGGTTCGGTGATCTCTGCGGCCAGCTTATCATTATCCGTCAGCAGAATGAGGTGAACGTCATACATCCGCGCGCCCTCCGGTTTCGGAACTGTACTCCCGCACCAGCTGCGCCACCCGAATACGGTAAAAAGAAAAAATCGACTCCCGCCCTTCGGCCTGCGCGGCCTGATGGAAGACGTTCTGCTTCCAGCGGCGGACGGCCTCTTCGTCGCGCCACCAGGAGAGGGAAAGGATTTTGCCGTCGGTCGTCAGGCTCTGGAACCGTTCGATATCGATAAAGCCGTCGATGTCCGCCAGCAGAGGCTTGAGTTCGGCGGCGAGCTGAAGATAGCGCGCCTGATGGGCGGGCGCGGCTTTGGCTTCGAAAATGACTGCAATCATGATGGTCTCTCCGTAGTGATGTTGGGGAGAGAATGCAGGCTGGAAAAGCGCAATGCTTCGGCAAAGAGCGAAGTGTTGGGCTGGATGGCGCTACGCTAAACTTCTCATTGAATTATGCTGAAACCGCGCCTATCATTGATGTACGGATTAACGCCGTACAACTCAAACAACGCCGAAAACAATTGAGAAGCACATCATGTCAGCACTGAAGAAACAGCGCATCGATTTGAGGTTAAGCGAAGACGACAAAAGCCTGATTGAAGAAGCGGCGGCTATGACAAATCAGTCAATTTCACAGTTTATGGTCAGTACGGCCTCTGAACGCGCGGCGGAAGTGATTGATCAGCATCGTCGCCTGGTTCTTAACGAATCATCCTGGAATCAAGTTATGGATGCCATCACCAATCCGCCCGCGCCAAATGACCGCCTGAAACGCGCAGCGAAGCGTCTCCAGGATATGGAGTAATACGTGAACGACGTGAAGATAGGGATTTTTTCAGAAGACGTTGAGTACGACCTGAGCCAGTTCGATTGCGGAGAAGAGAGCCTTAACACTTTCCTGACGGAACACCTGAAACGCCAGCATCGTGGAAAGTTTTTGCGCGCCTATGTCCTAACGACTCGCGAGGAAAAACCACGCGTGCTGGGCTTTTACACGCTCTCCGGAAGCTGTTTTGAGAAGGCTTACCTGCCTTCCAAAACGCAGCAGAAACGTGTTCCCTATAAAAATGTGCCGAGCGTAACTTTAGGAAGGCTGGCGATTGATAAACACATTCAAGGGCAGGGTTTTGGAGAATTACTCCTCACCCATGCCATGAAAACCGTTTACCAGGCCTCTTTTGCCGTGGGCATACATGGTCTGTTCGTCGACGCGTTAAACGATAAAGCCAAAAATTTTTACCTTAAAATGGGATTCATACCGCTTCTGGCCGAGAACGAGTACACGCTCTTCCTGCCGACGAAAACCTTTGAAAACCTGTTTGAAGATTAGCTAGCCCAGAAGCGACCTCGGCTCCATAAACGACCGAATCCCCCACTCGCCCATCTCGCGCCCCACACCGGAGTGCTTAAACCCGCCGAACGGCGCTTTCGGTTCATGGGCAAGCGTATTCACCAGCACCCTGCCTGCAACAATCTGCTGCGCCACGCGGCGCGCGCGGTCCGCATCGCCTCCCAGCACCATCGCGCTCAGGCCGTACTCGGTATCGTTGGCAATGGCAATCGCCTCCGCCTCGTCACGATAGGGGATCACGCACAGCACCGGGCCGAAGATCTCATCGCGGGCAATGGTCATCTGGTTGTTCACGTCGGCAAACAGCGTCGGGCGCACAAACCAGCCGTCTCGCGTCCCGTCCGGTCTCCCTTCACCGCCCGCCAGCAGGCGCGCCCCCTCTTCGGTGCCTTTACGGATATAGCCCTGCACCCGCTGCCACTGCTTTTCACTGACCATCGGGCCGACGTCCGTTGCGCTATCGCGCGGGTCGCCGGATTTCACCGCCGCCACGGCCTGCGCCAGCGCGGTTTCGATCTCCGCCTTACGCGCCTGCGGCACCAGAATGCGCGTCCCGGCCACGCACGCCTGCCCGCTGTTCATAAACCCGGCCTGAATGGCAAGCGGGATCGCCTGCGCCAGATCCACATCATCCAGCAGGATCGTCGGCGATTTGCCGCCTAACTCCAGGGTCACGCGCTTAAAGCTCTCCGCCGCGTTGCGCAGGATCGCCCTGCCGGTATTCGTGGAGCCGGTAAACGAGATTTTTGCCACGTCCGGATGGCGGCTGATCGTCTCACCTACCGTCTCGCCGCGCCCGGTGACGATGTTAAACACGCCCGGCGGCAGCGCGGCATCGCGCAGCGCTTCGGTGACAATCCGGGTTTGCAGGGCGCTCATTTCGCTCGGCTTGATGACTGCCGTACAGCCCGCCGCCAGCGCGGCCGCCAGCTTGCCGCAGATAAACCCCGCGTCGCTGTTCCACGGCGTAATAAGCCCGGCCACCCCAAGCGGCGTCATCTGCACCGTTGCTACGCCTGCGGAGGTGACGAACTCAAACGCCTCCAGCGCCTCGATGGCCTGAGCAATCACCTCCGCCGGATAGCTGGCCATCCACGCCGAGCGCGAGGCGGGCGCGCCGTACTCTTCAATAACCGCTTCCAGCAGATCGTCGTGGCGAGCGGCCACGGCGGCGTGCATACGTTTTAGCGCCGCGATGCGTTCCTGCTTTGTGGTCTGCGACCACGCCGGAAACGCCGCTTTTGCCGCCGCAACGGCGCGCTCTGCGTCAACCTCATCCGCCAGACGAACCTGGCCGATGACCCGCGCCGTCGCCGGGTTGTACAAATCAAACCACTCGGTGCCGTGCGGGGTAACAAATTCGCCGTTAATAAAGATCTGTTCGATGGTGTGCATATAAACCTCCTCAGGCTGTGTGAGCACAGTCTGGCACGGCTTCTCCGTTGCGATAATCCACGCTATGCTGCAAGGGTTGTTTCGATTTTCAGGATAATCTATGCATCGTTCAGGTCTGACAGAGCTGGAAGTGGTGATGGCGGTGGTGCGGCGCGGCAGCTTTCGCGCCGCGGCGCAGGAGCTGGGCATGTCCGCCACGGCGGTCAGCAACGCCATCGCCGGGCTGGAGAGCCGCCTTGATACCCGCCTCTTTAACCGCACCACCCGCAGCGTGGCGCTCACCGACGCCGGACAGCGCTACGTGGCGCGTATCGGCCCGGCCCTGCAGGAGATCCGTCTCGCCAGCGAGGAGATCCACAGCGACACCGGGGAACTTACCGGCACGCTGCGCCTGAACGTGCCGAACCATATCGGCACGCTGTTTCTGGACCAGCTGCTGATCGACTTTATGATCCGCTACCCGAAGATGCGCGTGGAAACCGTCAGCGAAGCGCGCATGATCGACATCGTCGCGGAAGGCTTTGACGCGGGGATCCGCCTTGAGGAGTCCGTGCCGCAGGACATGATCGCCGTGCCGCTGACCGGGGAGATCCGCCAGCTGGTCACCGCCACGCCGGACTATTTTGCTCGTCACGGCATTCCGCAGACGCCGGACGATCTGCTTTCACATCAGGGGATCGGCATGCGCATGGCCCACGGCGGGATCTACCGCTGGGAGCTGGCGCATCGGGGGGAAACGTACGCCCTTGCCGTGCCGCCGCGCTTTGCGACGACCGATCTTTTTGCCTCGATCCGCGCCGTGAAAGCGGGATTAGGGGTGGGATTTTTGCCGGAACTGTATATCCGGGAAGAGCTTGAGCGGGGAGAACTGGTGAGCGTCTTAAACGACTGGGCGCAACCCTTTGCCGGACTGCGCCTCTATTACCCCGGCCATCGCCACGTTCCGCCAGGGCTACGGGCGCTGGTGGCGACGATCCGCGAGCGCGGGATTATTCCAGGTTAGCCTTATTCAGCCCGTAAGCCGCGTCGAGCGAGCCGGGTTCCATGCGGGAGGTGATCCCCAGACGGTTCCAGGCGTTGATCGCCACGATGGCGAAGTTCAGCTCTGAAATCTCGACGTCCGAGAAGTGCTCCGCCACGCTGCGGTACAGTGCGTCGCTCACGCCGTGAACGCCAATCTGGGTCAGCGCTTCGGTGAAGGCCAGCGCGGCTTTCTCGCGGGCGCTGAACAGCGGGGACTCGCGCCAGGCCGCCAGATGGTACAGGCGCAGCTCGCGCTCGCCGCCGATTTTGGCCTCTTTCGAGTGCATATCCAGACAGAAGGTACAGCCGTTCAGCTGCGACACGCGAATGTCGATCAGGTGCTTAAGCGCCGGGTCGATGGAGGTTTTTGCCACTTCCATGCTCAGGGCGGACAGGGCGTTAGCGAGGGCAGGTGTAGCTTTATGGTGGTTGACGCGAGTGCTCATTGTCTTTCCTCTTTTTGTGCGGCATATGTCATGCGATGCAGCAAATCTACGCCGTTCATGACATAGTAAAAAGATACAAAAAGCGTGAAATTAGGTAGGACATGAAGCCGGGCTATCACGAGATTTATTCCCGCTATCGCGACAACATCACGCGCGGCGTGCTGAAGCCGGGCGATAAGGTGCCCGCCATCCGCGTGCTGGCGGAAGAGCTGAAGGTGGCGCGTAAAACCGTCGAAACGGCGTACGCCATTCTGACGGGTGAAGGGTATCTGGTGAGCCAGGGCGCGCGCGGCACGCGGGTGAACCCGGATTTACTGTTGCCGGATAACAATGCCCCTGCGGAACAGCCCACCGGCGCGCTTCCGGCATCCCTCATCAGCCAGCGCGAGCGGGCGGGGTTTCTGCGCCCCGGCATTCCCGCCCTCGACAGCTTTCCGTATAAAAAATGGCTGCTGCTGGCAGGCCAGGCGACGCGCGCCATGCGTCAGGAGGAGATGCTCAACCCACCGGTGCTGGGCTGGTATCCGCTGCGCCAGGCCATCGCCCAGAAGTCGCTGGACCTCTATGGCGCGCAGGTCAACCCCGACACCGAAATCACCGTCACCAGCGGGGCCACCGAGGCCATCTTCAACGCCATCCACGCCGTGGTCCGCCCGGGCGAGGAAGTGATCGTGCTCGACCCGGCGTATGACTGCTACGAACCGGCCATCGACCTGGCCGGCGCGCGCGCCGTGCACGTGCCGCTGGACCCGCAGACCTTTGCCGTCGACTGGGACCGCGTGCGCGCCGCGATCACCCCGCGCACCCGACTGCTGATGGTCAACACCCCACACAACCCGTCCGGTGCCATGCTCACCGAACAGGACATGCAGGCGCTGTGCGACGTACTGCGCGGCACCGACATCTACCTCATCTCCGATGAGGTGTACGAACACATCATCTACGACGGTCGCCGCCACGAATCCGCGCTGCGCTACCCGGAGCTGCGCGAGCGCACCTTCGTCATTTCCAGCTTCGGCAAGACCTACCACTGCACCGGCTGGAAGATCGGCTACGCCGTCGCCCCGCCGGCACTGAGCGCCGAGTTCCGCAAGGTGCACCAGTACAACACCTTCACCAGCTTCGGCCCGGCCCAGTACGGCTTTGCCGTGATGATCCGTGACGAACCCGAACATCACCTGGAACTGGGCGCGTTCTACCAGGCCAAGCGCGATCGCTTCCGCGAACAGCTGCTGGGCACGCGCCTGAAGCCGCTGCCGGTGCCGGGCGGCTACTTCCAGCTGGTCGACTATTCGGCGATCAGCGACCTGCCGGACCATGAATTCGTGAAGTGGCTCACCGTGGAAAAGGGTGTGGCCGCCATTCCGCTTTCGCCGTTCTATGAAACCGCGCCGGAAGGCCAGCGCCTGGTGCGCCTGTGCTTTGCCAAGAACGACGCGACCATGGATGCGGCCATTGAACGCCTGAAGGTGCTCTGATGAATGCGCCCACCCGTCCCGACCTGCGCGTCAGCCTGGTGCAGGGCAATACCCGCTGGCACGACCCGGAAGGCAACCGCGAGCACTACGGCGCGCTGCTGGCTCCGCTGGCCGGCAACACCGACCTGGTGATCCTGCCGGAAACCTTCACCAGTGGCTTCTCCAACGACGCCATCTTCCGTGCCGAAGGCATGGAAGGCCCGACCGTCGCCTGGATCCGTGAGCAGGCCGCCAAGCTGGATGCCGCGGTGACCGGCAGCGTGCAGCTGCGGGTGGGCGAGGGCGTGTACAACCGCCTGCTGTGGGCGACGCCGGACGGCGAGCTGCAGTATTACGACAAGCGCCACTTGTTCCGTTACGGCGATGAGCACCTGCGTTACGCTGCCGGCCGAGACCGTCTCACCGTGGAATGGAAAGGCTGGCGGATCAATCCGCTGATCTGCTACGACCTGCGTTTCCCGGTGTTCTGCCGTAACCGCTACGACATGGAGCGGGCCGAAGACATGGACTTCGACCTGCAGATTTTCGTCGCCAACTGGCCCTCGGCACGCGCGTATCCGTGGCAGACGCTGCTGCGCGCGCGCGCGATTGAAAACCTGAGCTACGTGGCAGCCGTCAACCGCGTCGGCACGGACGGCAACAAGCTGCACTACGCCGGCGACAGCGCGGTGATCGATTTCCTCGGCCAGCCGCAGGTGGAGATCCGCGAGGTCGAGCAGGTGGTCACCACCACCCTCTCCGCCGCCGCCCTGGCCGCCCACCGCGCCCGCTTCCCGGCCATGCTGGATGCGGATACGTTCAGCCTCGATGTGAAGGTGTAACCGCGCGGATTCGGCGTTCGGGCACCCTGGTGCCCGGATGCTGTCTGGTGTGGTGGGTTCGGTCGACAGACGAACGCCGTGAAACGGCCAACGCCCGGTAACGCATGACCCTGGAACAACGCCGCTTCACCGGCAACCTCCAACCATCACACCCAACCAACACCCCTCCGCCGACACTGAATCCGCCTGCGGGGGACACGTGAGGCATGAACAATTACCGATGAGGTGATGGCATGTCGTCGCAACCGAGCTCGTCATTGGGCACGCATTCCAGCATGGGATTCAATGGGCAGTTGCATGAGGCGGGAAGTCGCTGGCAGCTGCT
>ENA-OWLM01000207-OWLM01000207.1-metagenome-genome-assembly--contig:-NODE-207-length-22557-cov-4.378633_pt1 | contig 22557 bp, 17 predicted proteins | sample MGYA00245349_ERZ651102 | MGnify/ENA primary metagenome ERZ651102 (study PRJEB26857, sample SAMEA4031759) | metagenome | biome: human; feature: oral; material: saliva | place: Philippines | collected 2014... | reverse complement strand
CCCGCTTCTTTTGTGTGTTGATGCGACAGCAGCCATCCGACAATAGGCGCTTAGCTGGTCACTTGCACAATACATGCATAACACATCGTATAAACAAGAAACTATACAAATTCAGCAACAAAAAAACCGGTCACACAGCGTTTATAATTGCATTTTGCCAAACACGAATAGCAAAACGTCTAAAACGCACACAGAATCCCACTTTTCAAGACAAAAACCACTCAAACGTATAGCAAAACACGACACATTTCAACATTTTGAATTTGACTTCCCTAAAAATGCAAACTTAGAATTAGCATTTCGGACGCTAAAAAGTTAAAACACACCCCCTGTGCTTCATTTTTCAGCGTGTAGCTTTGCCAAAAGTGTGTATAATCCTATATTTGCAAATACATACAATCGCAAGTCACAAAACAGGTGGTTCACTTGCTCGGGAGCGCAGCGATTGCTCTCCCTCTGTAACATAGATCAGCAATCCAAATCAACAATAAGATGAACAAGAAGTCAGTCACACTCGGCGTAGCGCTCTTGATGAGCGGCGTAGCGATGGCACAGACGGCCGTGTTGGGTCACGTATCCGACAGCGAAGGCAATCCCATCGTCAACGCAGCAGTACGCATCGGCACCCGCACCGTGGCCCTCACCGACGGTAAAGGTAATTTCTCGTTAGCCAAAGTGCCAGCCGGCACGAAGTCTCTCACGATCGCCTATGTGGGTATGAAACCCCGCACCATGGAGATTAGTAAGAACGGCACGGTGAACGTAGTGCTCGAATGGGACGACTCCAACCTGAACGAAGCGATCGTAGTGGCTTATGGCACAGCGAAGAAAGCCTCGTTCACGGGTTCCGCTGCCACGATGAGCGCGCAGAAGCTCGAAAATCGTCAGGTATCCGACGTTTCGCGCGCCCTCAACGGCACCGTGGCCGGTGTGCAGACCACCAGCAACAACGGTCAGCCCGGTACCTCCGCCACCATCCGCGTCCGCGGTTTCGGTTCGATCAATGCCGAGATGAACCCCCTCATCGTCCTCGACGGCGTTCCCTACGACGGCGATCTCTCGTCGATCAACCCCAACGACATCGAAAACATCTCGGTACTCAAAGATGCCGCTTCTGCCGCCCTCTACGGTGCGCGCGGTGCCAACGGTGTGATGCTCATCACCACCAAGAAGGGTAAGTCGGGCGATGCCAAAGTACAGTTCGAAGGCCGCTGGGGTGTGAACTCGCGCGAGATTTCGAACTACGACGTCATCCGCGACCCGAAAGCCTACATGACGCACCTCTACCAAGGCTTCTACAACGAAAACATCTATAACAACGGCCACACTCCCGCTCAGGCAACGACCGACGCCAACAAGCGCATCGTCAAGAAGCTCGGTTACCCCGTCTTCACCACCCCCAAGGGTGAACAGCTCTTCGACACCAACGGCACCTTCAACCCCAACGCCACCCTCGGCTACATGGTGCGCGACGAGCAAGGCAACGCCCTCTATTATCTGCGTCCCGACAACTGGGAAGACGAGACCTTCCGTCAGAATACGCGCCAAGAGTACAACCTCAGCGTGTCGGGCGGTAACGAGCGCTTCAACTACTATTGGGGCAGCGGTTACCTCAACGACGAAGGTATCATCGACAACTCGGGCTACAAGCGCTACAGCACCCGCCTGAACGTCGACTACCTGGCCAAATCGTGGCTCAAGGTCGGCGCCAACCTCGGCTATGCTTACAGCAACAGCGCCTACCCCGAGTCGCAGACCAACAAAGACGGCACCAGCTCCGCCAACGCCTTCTACGTGGCCAACAGCATGGCGCCCGTCTACCCCATGTATGTGCGCACCCCCGACGGCAACATCATGCACCACCCCACCACGGGACAGCAGATCTTCGACTTCGGCGACGGCCAATACGTGCCTTACGAGCGCAACTTCATGTCGATCTCCAACCCCGTGGGCGACTTGAAGAACAATGTGCACGAATACCTCACCGACCTCTTCACCGGTCGTTGGTATGCCAACGTGATGCCCCTCAAGGGTCTGACGCTCACGGCCTCTTTGGGTCTCACAGTCGACAACACCCGCGAACACTCGGCCACTTCGCCCCTCATCGGACAGTCCGCCAATTCGGGTGGTGAAGCCGGTCAAAGTCTCACTCACCAACGCAGCCTCAACCAGCAGTATCTCGCCACCTACAAGACCTCCCGGGGTCTGCACAGCGCCGACTTCCTCCTCGGTTTCGAACGCTACGATCGCCACACCGAAGAATTCTACGCCAACGGTCAATACCTCTACCGCGACGGCGTTTGGGCGGTGAACAACACCATCAACCAGCGCAAGGGTGGCGGCAAGTACAAAGAATACTCCACCGCCGGTTTCTTCGGTCGTGTCAACTACGACTGGTCTGAAAAGTATTTCGCCAGCTTCAGCTTCCGCCGCGACGGTTCTTCGCGCTTCCATCCCGACCACCGTTGGGGCAACTTCTGGAGCCTTTCAGGTGCATGGGACGTGGCCAAGGAATCGTTCATGAAGCCCTACCGCTGGGTCGACCTCCTCAAGGTGAAGGCCTCGTTCGGTCAGCAGGGTAACGACGACATCGGCAACGACTACGCTTACCTCAACCAATATAAGTTGACGGGCGCCAACAGCAGCCTCAGTGACGCCGACCTCACCTACAAGGGCAACAAGGACCTCACTTGGGAAAAGAGCAACTCGTTCAACGTGGGCGTGGACTTCAGCCTGTGGAACGGCAAACTCGCCGGTTCGGTTGAATTCTTCAATCGCCAAACCACCGACATGCTCTACAACAAGCCCGTCGCGCTCTCCAACGGCTACGCCACGATGCCCATGAACATCGGTTCGATGCGCAACAGCGGTGTGGAAATCGACCTCAGTTCGGTGGTGCTCCACAACAGCCACTTCAAGTGGACGGTTGCCGCCAACGCCACCTTCTTGAACAACAAGATCCTCAAGCTCCACCCCGACTTCGCCAAGGAGGGTATCAAGAACGGTTCGCGCCTCTACCAAGAAGGGCAAAACATGTTCCAGCTCAACCTCGTGCAATATGGCGGTGTTGATCCCGTCACCGGTAAGGCCATGTACTGGACGGTGAAGAACAACGAACGCGTCCTCACCGACAGCTACGACGATGCTTACAACAAAGGGCGCCTCGCCATGGGCAACCTCCTGCCCACCGTCACCGGCGGTTTGAGCACCACGCTCGAAGCCTATGGATTCGACCTCTCTGTGTCGGCTTCCTACCAGCTCGGCGGTAAGGTGTTGGACAATGGTTACCAAGACCTCATGCACGTTGAGACCCAAAAAACCGGTCGGGCTTGGCACAAGGACATCGCCCGCGCTTGGACACCTCAAAACACCCATACCGACGTGCCGCGTCTCGACGCCGGCGACAGCAACGTCGACGCCACTTCGACCCGCTTCCTCGTGTCGTCCGACTACTTTTCGCTCAACAACGTCACCCTCGGCTACACCCTGCCGCGCCACCTCGTGCGTCACGCCAAGCTCAGCGCCGCTCGCCTCTATGCCGCCGCCGACAACCTCGCCCTCTTCTCTGCACGTCAAGGTGTCGACCCCCGTCAGAGTCAAATTTACGTCTACGGCAACTCTTACACCGCTGTGCGCACGGTATCCTTCGGTGTGAAACTCACCTTCTAATCCTCCAAACCGATTCACAATGAAATCACTATATCAATGGAGCCGGTTGTCGCTCGGCCTGCTCACTCTCCTCGCCCTCCCCGGCTGCACTGATCTCGACACCGCACCACAGGGCAACACCGTCACCGAAGACCAGAAAACGGAACTCTATCGCCGTGTGCCCGAACGTGCCTCGGCCGCTGTCAACGGTATCATGAGTCTTTTCTCGCGTTACGAAGCCACCACCGGTGGCCACTTCGACTTCGGTTACCCCTCCGTGATGCTCGGCTTTGACTGCCGCGGCACAGACGCCGTCTGCATCACCTCGGGCTACAACTGGTTCAGCAACGAAACCCTCCTCGACGACAACACAGTCATCGACCCCTTCCCTCGCATGGTTTGGAGCAACTGCTACGACCAGATCCGTGCCTGCAACGCCCTGCTCGCCGTGGTCAAGAGCGACGACACCAACCCCGTTACGCGCTACAACCGCGCACAGGCTCAGGCCGTTCGCGCCTTCGACTACTTCACCCTCGCTCAGAGCTTCCAGTTCACCTACAAGGGACACGAGCAAGCCAACTGCGTACCGGTGATCACCGAAGACAACCAAGCCGAAGCTGAGAAGAAGGGGCTTCGCCTCTCCACGGTCGAAGAAGTTTACAAGCGCATCAACGATGACCTCGACTCCGCCGCGGTCAACATCAAAGCCTCCGGCACCCAGCGCAGCGACCGCCGCTATGTCAGCGCCGCCGTCGTCTACGGTCTCCAAGCCCGTGTCGCCCTCGTGCAACAGCGCTGGGCCGATGCCGCCGCAGCCGCCGAAGGCATCACGCCCGCCTCTCGCGCAGCCGTGAGCAAGCCCACCTTCACCTCCATGAGCGAAAACAACTGGATGTGGGGTATCAAGATCGAAGAAACCGATCGCGTCGTCACCTCGGGCATCGTCAACTGGCCCGCGCACATGTGCACCTTCGCCTACGGCTACGTCTTCGTCGGTGCCACCAAGAGCATCAACAGCAAGCTCTACGCCACCATCCCCGCCACCGACGTGCGCAAAGGCTGGTTCCTCAATGAGAAAGGCCAATCCCCCAACCTCTCTGCCGCACAGCAGAAGTATGTTACCGGCAGAAAGAGAGGGCCTTACACCAACGTGAAGTTCGACTCTTATAAGAGCGTCCTCCGTCAGTCGACCAACGCCCAGGACATCCTGCTCATGCGCGTTGAGGAAATGTACCTCATCAAGGCCGAAGCCCTCGCCATGAGCGGCCAACCCGCCGCAGGTGTTCAGGTGCTCACCGACTTCGTCAAGACCTACCGCGATCCCGCCTTCACCCTCACCGCCGGCACGGCCGAAGCCGTGCAAGACGCCGTGTGGATGCAGCGCCGCGTAGAACTCTGGGGCGAAGGTCTCTCCTACTTCGATCTCCTCCGCCTCGGCAAGGGCATCGACCGCCGCGACGTAGGCTTCGAACAGAGCGCCAACTACAACGTTCCGGCCAACTCTCCCGTGATGATCATCCCCATCCCGCAGAAGGAACGCGAAGCCAACAAGGCCGTGAAAACCGAAGACTACAACCCCTTGGCCGAGAAGCCCCAAACCGTGCCTCTCACCCAGAAATAAGTTATTCGCGAAAAACTTCCCATTTCTATAAGTGTTTGTTTCGATCCGGGAGCTCAACGGCTCTCCCGCGACTCCCGGATCTTTTTTAGACGCTCACACAATGAAACTCCATATCCTCCCCCTCTTCGCCGCCGGTCTCCTCGCCACAGCCGCCGCCGTATCTTGCAGCCAAGACCCCGCTTGGACCGATGCTTCGGCCAGTCAAGTCAACAAATACAGCTTCTTCCACTCCTCTCGCAGCTTCTCGTTCACCGATGCGCAGCCGCTTCAGGAAGTGAAAGTCACCCTGATGCGCGGCACCTCCGTCGGCGACGCCAAGGTGCCCGTCAAGCTCCTCAACGATACGCTCAAGTCCACTTCCTTGTCCGCCCCCCACGTGCATTTCGCCAACGGCAGCACCACGGCTGAATATGTGGTGAAAGTGAATCCCGCCCTCATCTCCGTCGGCAAGTACGCGGTCGACACCCTCGTCCTCGATTCTACTAATGTTTCGGTCGGCGGTCACGCCCAACTCCTCTTGCAAATCGAACACAAGAAATAATTCCTATCCCATAGGCAGGTTGTCGCCCTCGCTTCGTCGAACGACAACTTGTATACCAAACGAAAAAAGAAAAGCGGTATCTTGGACGCAAAAGTCCAAGATACCGCTATGCGTAAAAAGAGAAAATGACGAAATTACCTCCCGTCTTTTCTCCACCTTCTTTTAATGTAGTCTCGCCTTTTCAAATAGTTCCCCCCTATTCCGGGGTACTTCCGAAAGGCTTCGCTTTCAATCCGCTTTCTTCGTTTCCTAAGGGCACTCTTTATCGCTTTTTCATGTCGTTCTTTCTCTGCGATTTCAGGATGTTTTTTTCTGAAGTCCTCGCATGCCTTCCCATACACGTATAAAATACGTGCGATGAGCAAGAGACCGATTCCACATGCCAAATAAAAGACATCATCGCTGATCATAATAACTTTATTCTGAAAGGTTCGCCATATTTTCTGTTCCGCTAAAATACACGTTTGTATACGAAGTTCCAAATCTTCATTCCCCAATCGTATCTTCAGCGTTGTTGCTTTAACAAGAACTCCCCCTCGCGCCCAAAGGCACGAGGGGGAGTGGTGCGTTTCACTTCTTGCCGTGCAAGCCGCTCCGGGAGAATGCGCTTGCGAAGAACAGAAAGAGAGGGGGACTTTCGATGAAGTAAAATGAATCAACCTATTTAGCAGAAATCAGAACGCCAAATTTGTTGCATTTAAACTTTTTGCGAACAGCAATACTCGACATGATTGCAGTCGAAGTGATGTTGATCTTGCGCTGTGCACTTTGAGAAAGTGAGAACACACAAGTTCAGACAAGTTTTTCGCAAGTATTTGACAAAAACCTTGGAAAGAACAACTAGATTGACTACATTTGCAACTCAAACAAGTAACAATATGTCATCACATGATATTAAGAGTAACAGTTGAGAATTTATTCTCGTTCAAAGAAGAAGCTCAAATCAGTTTCGTTGCAGGTAAAAGCGATAAGCATCCGGAACAGGTTTGTCGCGCCAAAAAGCGTGATGATATTTCTGTACTCAAGGCAGGTATCATATATGGTGCCAATGCCTCCGGTAAGAGTAACATCATCAAGGCAGTTTCCCTTCTTCAGAAGATCGCTTTGGGAGGTGTCCCCAAGAACGAATTGGAGCCTTTTAAGCTTTCAACTTTAGAGAATAAGCCTTCTAAGGTTGAAATAGAAATCAAGGTTGGCGGGAAATACTACGCCTACGGGGTCGAATTCTCTGTTAAAGGTGTGGTTGAAGAATGGTTGTTCGAGATCAACAGTCGTTCAGACACGGCGATCTATACACGTGAGGTGGTGGCCGATGGCAACCTTTTCACCTTTGGTACCAACACGGCCAACGAAGAGGAAAAGCAGCTTGTGGGCTTCATCAGCAAGAGTACTCCTAAGAGTGATAGCTTTCTTTCTGAATATATCAAGCGAAACGGTAAAGGCATCGGTGCAATCAGTGAGGTCTATCGCTGGATGAAGAAGAATCTAAAAATCATCTTCCCTAAGACTAAGTCCAAAGGGCTGTCAATCGGAGTGGAAAAAAACAAGCAGTTTGCTGCCGCCACAAAATCACTTCTTCAATATTTCAACACCGGTATTGTTGATATAAGACGAATTAAGGTAACAAAAGAGAATTTAGAATTACCAAAGGAACTGGTAACGGACCTACTCACGGAAGCAGAACCCGGTAAAGGCATTGTTGTAGCTTCTTCATCCGGTTCTGCTATCTACTTCTTCGAGTCTGATGAAAATGGCGCAACGACCATCTATAAGCAGAACACAATCCACAAAGGTGAAGGTGATACAGAGGTTGCATTTGAGATGAATGAGGAGTCTGATGGTTCTATAAGAATTATGGATTTCATCCCTATGCTCATTGATTTACGTCTGAATGATACCGTCTATCTGATCGATGAAATTGATAGAAGTATGCATCCTATGCTTTCTCAGAAGATTCTTGAGTATTACTTCAGACACCTCAAAGCAGACAAAGACACTCAACTAATCTTCTCCACCCACGAATCCAATCTACTTAACTTAGATCTGATTCGTGCCGACGAGGTGTGGTTTGTTGAGAAAGATACAGATGGAGCGTCTCATTTCACCTCTCTTGCAGAGTACAAGCCGAAAGAAAACATTCGCAAAGGGTATCTTCAAGGTAGGTATGGCGCAATTCCTTTTTTTACGCCTATCAACAACCTAAAATGGTGAGCTATGAGAAGAGAGCATAAGAGTTTTGAGCGTCAAGAAGGTGGTAGATCCGGTCGCCTTGTAGTCATTGCGGCAGAAGGGAAGGAAACCGAGAACATCTACTTTGAACAGATGAAGGCTTCCTTGCATGCCTCCGGTGTACAGATCGAGGTCTTGCGAAGAGATGCTAATGAGTCCAGTCCGGAGCATGTCTATCGTCAGATTCAAGACTTTGCTGCAAAATATGATATGGATGAAGACGATCAGTTATGGGTGGTTGTTGACAAAGACCAATGGAAGGAGCAAATGCTTTCCGGTGTAGCTAAGAAGTGTTCACAGAACAAATATTTCAATTTTTGTCTCAGTAACCCTTGTTTTGAGCTATGGCTCATTCTGCATCTTGAGGATGTAGCACAGTATTCTAAAGAAGATATGACGCGTTTATCTGAAAATAAGAAAGTCAAAACTAAAGGTGACACTTGGACAAAGAAAAGGCTTCGTGGGCTCATGGGCAGCTATAGCGAATCGAAATACGACGCGACAATACTTCTCCCCAAAATTGAAGAGGCAATCGAAAGAGCACGCAATTTAGACAGCAATCCCAATGATAGATGGCCTCAGTCTGTGGGTACCAGGGTCTATCAACTTGTCAACAGCATCTTAGAAAAACGATAATCTCACTAGCAAAGAGGATTCATCAAACATTTGGAGTGATGCGACAACCGTACGACACATTCAAAATCGAAGTGCAACAAATCATTCGCTGCTCATCGGCTCTAATCCATGAAAAGCAATAAGCCCATCTCGGTATTCAACATTTAACAGCCCCGCTATTTAAAGCGGAACAATCCCGTGGCATTCCGATAAATCCTCTCATCGCACGCCCACCTCCCCATACCTCAATTCCCCCTCGCGCCCAAAGGCACGAGGGGGAATCAGTATATACGACAGCGCACGCGCTCAGAAGTCGAGTTGCTCCGCCGTTTTGCGCAGCCGGTCGGCCAAGTCCAAGAAGGCGCCGCGCAGTTGTTCGGCTTCCGATCGGGTGAAGCCGTCCGGTCGGCCGTTGCCGTCATGCCCATTGAGCTTGTGATAGAACCAAGACGCACTGCGATCGAAATAGGCTTCGGCTATTTCGCCCCAGCAAATAAAATCTTCCACGTCGTCAAAACGGCGACGCATATCCGTGATGCGGTCTGATTTAGAAACAACAGTCATCATATCTTTTCAGTTTTAGAGGGTGAACAGCCGATTATAATCGGCCGCGAAGCAATACATCGGCGGCAGACAACCTCTTATTCTGCGCCATGAGCGCAAACAGCGTGAGGCCGATCCAAGTTTAGAGGTAACAACTTCTCATCAGGAGATCGAAAACATCTCGCGCATATCGTTTGAGCCGAACATTCCCATTGGGATAAGCCCTGTGGTAATTTCTGATGGCTTCGATCAATTCATTCTCACCTTCCGTGAGAAGTTTTTCAATGATAGGTTCGTTTTCTGTTGCCATATCCTTCAACTTACGCTGCAAATATAGTACATTATTTTGTACACCACACATTTTATCCCACTATTTATTTCTCCCCTCACACAAAGAAGAGCGCCACGCCCGCCACACTGATGAGCGCACCCACCACTTCGCGGCGCGTCACGCGCTGCCCGAAGAGCACATGCGCCGGCCAGAGGATGAGCACGGGCGAGAGCGACATGATCGTCATCGCCACCCCCGTCGAGGTGTATTGCGTGGCCATGAGCGAGAGCGACACCCCCACAAAGGGGCCGAACACCACCGTGGCCGCCATGAGCAGCCAACCGCGGCCGTCGGTGCAGGCACGGCGCAACGCCCCGCCCTTGCCCGCCAAGAAGAGAATGAGCAGAAAGCCCGGCAGCCCCGCCACCGCCCGCATCTGCGTGGCCGCAAACGGCAGGAGCCAGCGCAGGTGCTCGGCCGCAGCCGGTGCCGTCGAGGCCGCCCCATGCGCCCAGTCCGCCGCATAGTGGTGGAGCCCCACGGCCGAGAGCGTCAGCCCCAAGCCCTGCCCCACTCCCGCACCGATGCCCAGCAGCACGCCGCGCGTCGGGAGATTGAGGCGCACTTTGCGCCGACGCCGCCCCTCGTTCTCCCCATCGGGCGCACCGCGGCCGAGAATCGACACCGCGATGCCCGTCGTCGTCACCGCCATCCCGGCCAAGGCCTGCGCCGAGAGCCGCTCGCCCAGCAAGAGCCACCCCGCCAAGGCCGAAACCGCCGGCGCGAGGGTCATGAAGAGTTGACCGAAGCGCGAACCGATGAGCAAATAGGCATTGAACAGGCAATAGTCGCCAAACACATAGCCCACCAACCCCGAAGCCAAGAGCCAGCCCCACGTCGTCGCGTCGGCCCGGGGCGGCAGGGGCGAACCCGTGCAGACCCACAGCAGCGCGCCGATGAAGAGGAGCGAGAGCACCATGCGCAGCACGTTCACCACGTGCGCACCGAGACGGCGGCTCACCGTTTCGCTCAGCAGGGCGCACACCGTCCACGAGACGGCCACCGCCAGCGCGATCGATTCGCCGAGGTAAGCTCCGCCCGCAGCGGAAGACAGGGAGAAAAAGAGGGCAAAGAGAGGGTTCATAGTGCATGTGTCGGCCGTTCGGCCGTTAAGGTATCGTTTGAGATCGCAAATTTACGAATTTCTCCTCATTCGCCCACCGGCGTCCGCCGTTTTTTTCGTACCCCGCTCTCGTTTTCGTCCCTTCGCCGCCACAAATCCCGAAAACCTGCGAACTTTCAGCCGAAAACCGTCTACTTTCGTCCCTAAGTCCACTGCTTTTCGTCGTCCCTCGCCCACTCTTCGCAACCGCCCGCGGCCCGCGAAGCGAAAACCGCCCTTTCGCCCCTCGCTCCTCACGCGCGCGTTACGCGCACTCAGCCATTTTTCGTTTTTTGCCTTCACACCTTCACCTACCCCAGCAACCCAATCATGCACAACGAATTAGGGGTGAAGATTTCACCCCGTTTTTCCTTCACCCTGCGCTTCACCCGCCGCACCGCTCGCCCCCTCGCAACGACCGCGGGCAAAAGTAGCCGAAAACGGTGAAGACTGGGGCGCAAGGTGAAGCCTTCACACGCAACCACCTCTGTTTCAAACGATTGAGTACCAATCGGCGTGAACACAGGCAGGGTGAATCCTTCACCCACAACACACTGACGTTCACCATCTTGCAGGCGAAAAGTGAAGAGGTGAAGGCAAAAAATCGGAAAACGCCGGATGCGCGCGCGTCACGCGTACGCGTTGGGCGGTCGCCGCGCGCCAACCTGCGCCCCTCGTGGGCAGGGGGCGAAAAAACGCCCCTCGGCGCACCGCCCTCCCGAGAAAAAATTGTAACTTCGCAGAGTGTGCCCCTCCCCTCCTCTCTCGGAGCAGCGCCGCATTGTGGAAATCCTCGACCGCTTCGACACGCTGACGGACTCCATCAGCGGAGGGACTGCCGCGAGAGATTGCCCTGCGCCGCAAGCAATATGAATACTATCGCGACGCGCTGCTTGGCTTCCCCCACCGGCGCCCACGGCCTAAGGGGCAGCCGTCACGACTGCTGCTGCCCTACAAGAAACACATCAAAACCATCCCCACAGACACAAGCTCATTACAAAGTATTTGGGGGTAGTCGTCTATTTTGCCGATCCTTATGTCTCATGCCAAAAGGGAGCGATTGAAAATACAAACTCATCAGACAGTATATTCCTAAACAAGCCAACTTCGATGATTTCACAGACAAAAAGACGGCGAGTATACAGAAGGAAATCAACAGTAGACCCAGACAAAAGCTGAAGTTTGAAAACCAAAAGCTGAGCCTTTCAAAAGAATGGCCTAATTTTGCACTTGATGGTCAACTCTACGAATGGGATGACCGCATTGGGAACCGCATTTCGGAGCTCGTTTACTTTCGATATGTAAGAGATTGTGTTACCTTTGTATTCCTCTCGTAGGCACCTGTGGTGATACAAGCCCCAAGCATGATATAGAAAACTGCTGTTCACAACTGTACATTTGTTGGTGACAATTCAAATATACAATTTGTTCAGCGGTTTCATTCTTTTTAGGAGGCGATCATTCCAGATGTCGGATGAACCCAAAAGCCTGCAATTTGATTTATACGCGAATTTTAACACCTGAACACACACTAGCTGTCCAGTCAAATGCATACATTTGCTCATGCTACTGGTGTTTTTTCAATTTGCAAAGTGACAAAGTAGGCTGAAATCTTACAAGAGGGCTTCAGTCTTGTTTTTATCACCAGAAAAAAAACAACGGACATCAATAATTCAAAAAACAATTTGTACCTTTGCAAATGCTACATCTCCTTATGGTACTGGTACGCCTTGTACATAGTTTATAATATGCTTGGAGTACTGTCATGACAAGGCAGTTATAACACTTTTCACCCAAATTGAGAATAAAGGGATAAGGCAACAGGATACCACATTTATTCACACCTCAATTTATTAAACACATATATGACAGCAAAAGAATTATTCGACAAAGTTTATGCCCAAGCCAAAGATATGGGTATGAACTATAAAAATGAAGGCCATCAAATAGTAAACCCTAAAGGGAATGCTATTATTAGAAAGAACTTAGAAGAAAATGCGTTTACAGAGGGTGCAGCATATTGGGGATTTCTCAATCCAGAAGAAGAAACTTCCGGTCAGTATTCAGACTTCTCTTTCGTCGTTTTTCCAGATTCTTACTCAGAAGTGAAGACTTGCGTAGTTTGCCTAGGAGTAGGTTCGTCTGGATTCCGCAACGACTATCACCTGGCTGCACTTCCAGGCATTCGCAGAATGTTCCTTAAACTCAAGGGCCAGAATACGTTTTTCAAAGCATCTTTTAGTGATATAGAAAGCACATCAACTGATTTACTAAATGAAATCACCACATCACACTCCCAATTAACATCACACTCCCAATTAATAACTGTCATAGGGAGGTATAAGACTGTTTTGCCCGCTAGTTGCATTGTTAATCCTCAAGAAGAAAATGGGATGAAAATCATTTATGCATGGCTGGCTACCTACGCCAAGATACGCTCTTGGGCAACAAATGAGAAACAGAGAAGAGCAATAGAGAAGGCCTTGTCAGAGATTCCCAATTCTGATGACAACAACGAGGAAAAGGATATTAAAGACCTTCTCGAAAAACGTAAGTATATCGTATTGCAGGGGGCACCAGGAACAGGAAAAACCTATACTGCATTGAATATCGCTAAGGGGTACAACCAAACTTTCTTTGAACAATTCCATGCAGAAACGACTTTCTCCGATTTTGTCTACGGTATAGAGCCTAACATATCTAAGGACATGTCGCAACCACAGTTCCAGGCAAAGAAAGGAATTCTTTATCAAGCTGTTGAATATGCAATCAAACACGAGGACGAAAAGGTGCTGCTGATCATCGATGAAATCAACCGCGCTAATTTGTCGAATGTGCTGGGACCAGTGTTCTACCTCTTCGAATATCAAACGGGGATGAGAAAGGTTAAAATATCAGTTGGTGACATGGAACTGACTCAACTCCCGGATAATCTCTATGTAATAGCAACCATGAATACGGCAGACAGAAGTTTAGCTGTCGTAGATTTTGCATTGCGCCGCCGCTTTGCATGGTACACTCTCCGTCCTCACGAGATAACGCCAGGAGTTGGTAAGGAGTTTATGGGAGAAACCTACAAAAAATTTGCAGATATCTTCTTCCTATACGCTACAGATGATGAACTTAATCTCCAACCGGGGCAATCTTATTTCATTGTTGGGACAAACGAATCAGCCGAGGAAATGAAGGAGCGTATGATCTATGAGTTATTGCCCTTGATGAAAGAATACTTGACTGAAGGTTATCTATTGAAAGCAAAAGACGCCTTCTGCGACTTATTTCTAAAAGAAACTGGGAAATTGATGTATGAGTAAAATGCAGGTATTTTCTTTTGGACGGCTAAGCACTTTGTCTTCTACAATATGGACTTGCGATAAGGTGAAGCAAAGTTGGAAATGGAAAGACCGCTCCATGGAGGCTGTCATGCAGAGATTTGTAGATCTGAATCAGAAGAACTTGTCCTATCTTGATATTTCGGCATGTGTAGAGTCAGACAATGGCAAGCCTGTTATCAAACTCACAACATCTAGGTTTGTTGGGACAATCCCTATTATTTCTCCTATGAATGGTAAAGCGGTGGGCGATCTAACCGTTACCGGACGATTTGGAGAGGATGTAGGAGAACTAATAAGTTTACTTGATAGCACCATAAGACCTGAATATTCCGACGAACTTCAACTGGTCCAGGATTCTCAGATGACGCCTCCTATATTCATTGAGTGTTGCAAATACCTGGAACTTTATGAGCAAGCGGAAAGGTTCAAATGGAGAAAGTTTACTAACGAAGTCAGAGCCAGCCGCCAACCAAGCGGATCTACGCTGTGGCCGGAATATGCCCTAAGAACAGCGCGCAATCCTATGGAATTCTCTGTTTTCCATAACAAATGCAATATTCTCACCTCGGATCATCCAGAGTGGCAACAATTAAACTATGTCCTCCAACTTGCTATCGAAGAACTAGAATCTCTGCGTACGCCACTTAGAACCCGTGCGATCTATTCATCACAGATAGCTAGGATGAAGATCAAACTGCGAGATAAAACTTGTAGTCCAACAGATAATATAAAGATCAGAGTTTCAGACCCTTCAATCATCAAACAAATTAAAGAATTAGCCAATAGTATCTTATCCAATAGATCTAATGAGAAATTAGCATGGCGTATCGATTATGCTGTTTTCTTTGAGAGATTTGTTCAGTATTTATTGACCGATGTCTCTAAAAAGAAAGGGGCAAGGCCTGTGAATAATCCTCATTATGGTATTCGTGTGAGCAAACGTCCATCCTGGGCGATTAACTATTTGGAACCAGATATGATTATTCAGAAGGGAGATGAACAATTTGTGGTTGACGCAAAATACAAGAGTCATCTATTTAATTGGAACAATAATAGCGAAGAGCTCAAAAATACATTCCGTCATGATTTACATCAATTGCTTGCTTATTGTTCGATGAATGGTATGAATAAAAAGCAAGCCTTGCTAATCTATCCATTCAGTGATTTTACTTGTCGAGAAATAAGTATAAATAGTTGTCTCGCAACTACTGAGATTCAAGTCTACATGATTGGTATTCCGTTAAACAAGAATAGAGTAGAGGATACACAATCCAGGCTTAACAAAATCATAAACTTCAGTTCTCAATAACTACGTTTAATATAAAGACATAAACAACAGGAGCCAAAGTATGCATTTTACCGGACAGCCAGTGTACGCACTGGTACCAAAACCACTTAACAAAGAATAGAAAATAAATTATTGCTGTCCGGTAAACTTCAAAACGCAGAAAAATCCAGCCCAAAGCCCTTTAGAATAGGACTTTGGGCTGGATTTTTCGAAAAGCAAGCCCCCTAATCAAATAATGATGGTTCCGGCGGTGGTGATTTGGCCCTTTCAGCGCAAATTACAGATTCATCCTTTTGAGGATCTTCCATGAAAGCGATGAAATTGGTGTAATACATGAGCGTCAATCTAAGCATGGTTACGATTTGGGAAAATGAAACGTGCCTTTTGATCATTCGGGACAGTACCGTGCAGAGGAGATTGGCGATGAGTACCACCCAGGTTTGTATTTGGATGGCATTCACGCTCTCACCGTAAAAAAAGTGCAGGGGAAAGTTCTGTTTGAGCTGTTTGTAAAGAGTTTCGATAGCCCATCTACGCTTGTAGATTTCTGCTAGTTCCTCAACGGAGAGCTCAAAATTATTGGTCAGTAAGGTCACCGATTTGCGAGAGTTGTTGCTCCAAAGCTCTACGCATCGGGCTTCGTGCCTGACCTTCTCTTTCTGAAAAAGGATGTGTTTGTCGATGTGTATCACCAAACCCTCATGGGAAACATAGGCTGTGGAGGACAACTCCTTGTAGGTGAAGTTCTTTTTCATCTTGGTGACATAGCAGACGCCTTCCTCGGTAAGCCTTTGAAATTGAGCATAATCAATGTAGGCTCTGTCCATGGTCAGAGTCGACTCCTTGGGTAGGTGCACCTTTTTGAGCAGGTTATGGTCGTGTTTGGCCGCGGAGGTCAGTTCTACTACCATAGGCACGCCCACTTGGTACTTAATTACGGTGTGTACCTTCATTCCGCCTTTCTTTTTGCCGTGTTTGGGATGCCGCCCCACGCCCTTGAGGAGGTTGTCAAACAAGGTGATGGTGGTAGAATCCATCATGTAGAGCTGCTTTTCCCAAGACTTCTTATGCCCCGTTGATCGGCTGTCCGCTAAAAATGGCGTATAGCGCTCCAAGAGGTAGGCATAAACCTTGACAAAGAACTCTTGTGAACGTCGGAGATTGGCTTCGGCAAGGGTACTTCTGCGAACCACGTAGTCAAGCCCCAAGCGGGAGAGTTTCATGGTCTCGGCTTTCATTCCGATCTCCAATTCTCGCAGAGAATCAAAGTGTTTGAGTATGCCAAAGAGCATAATGATGAGGTGTTTTCACCCGGTCAAACGCTTCACATAGCGCTCGCTGCCCAAGGTTTCTTGGCTTATTTGTTGGATTTTTGCCTTGTCCAGCAACTTTATGACCTGACTATAGACCGGCTGTCCGGTAAAATATGTACTTTTGCTCATGTTACTCGTTTTTTTGCAACAACAAAGTAACAAAAGAGGCTGAAATCCTACAAGAGGGTTCAGCCTTATTTTTCTGTCTTGAAAAACTTTTACCGGACAGCAATATTTAATTTTACACTTGCTGGTTGACTCTACGCTGGTTGACGCTACGTACGTAAATGATGAGAAAAATGCACTGGGATTTGGTGGATTCAAAACAGATTCATTCCTTTGCAGTGCAAACCAAAAGGAATGTATTTACTACATTGGAAAGTACCACACGGGAAGCTCCTTCGAATCCTATAGGGTTTAATCGCAGCAAAGGTGGTTAGTTTAGTGGCGCGATGTGCGAGCTTTCCAACCCGCTTCTTGGGTTCAGCTGGCAGAGCACGTGATTTGTAATCTCAGGCTCGATGGCCCGAATACGAAAGCGGCTCTCAATATATAAGAAGATATTTCTAAGAGACCACTTCTTTTTTGGGAGTCATCTAGCATTTGGAACGATGCTGGAATTAAGCAGCGTATCTAATATGACAAAACTTGTCGTGGGAAGAAGTTTGAGCCGTTGGTTAAGGCAGTATACATTCTCAACTGTCCTATAATAACATCAAGACCATTACCACCGACATCCGTTCTGAATTTACAGCACACAAGCTGATTGTAAAGTATTTAAAGATCGTCATGATTTCCCTAATCATGCTCATGGAGAAAGGAACTGTGAGAATACAAACTCACAGATAGTATATTCAAAAACACGCCAATTTCGATGAATTCACCGATAAAAAGATGGCGAGCATACAGAAGAAAATCAACAGTACGTTCGGACTAGAACTAAAGTTTGAAACACCAAAAGCATAGTTCTTCAAAAGAATAGACTAATTTTGTATCTGCCGGTTGACTCAACTTTGACGTATTATAAAAGCAATTGAGCTGATATCGAAGGCAGCCAATGGCAACGGAGAACTTTTGATCGCTAATATATTAATAGTTTATCCCACTTGCCGATACAGCCGTTTTCGTATTTTTCTAAACCCCTCAACTAAATAAAATGAATCTATCAAGTTTGATCGTTTTCTTTGATGGTATTACCAGGAGGCTACCATCCACATATCAAAATTCGCATCAGCGGTTTAATATGTTATTTGTGTTTGCAAGCCAATTGTTTATAGAGGTTTGGATATTTCAGTATAATTATCATTCTATATTCTACTCCCCGATTTTCTTTTCCTTAAGAGTTATGTTATGGATTGGGTGGCATTATTTATTTGTTTACGCATCTCGTTGTATTCCTCTTTTTACAAGACTAGTGACTTGGTTTGAAAGCATTGTATGGAGTATACTCTTTTGGGTTGAATTTTTCTTGCTTCATGTATACCAAACAAACCTCACCGATCGGTTGTGCAATGTGGTAGTAGCTACTAGCTGGCGAGAGAGTAGCGAATTTCTAAGTGGATTAACAATTGAATCCGTACTAAAAATTCTTGGAGGATGGGGACTCATGGTGTTGATTTCTTTAGGGTTAAATCGAATAGACTTTAGACGCTATATTGGTGTCTGGGGAAAATGGTTGGTTTTATTTTCTATTTTTGGTACGTTGTATTTAACTGGGATACGGGCTTTTAATTGCTACGGTAAAGTTTTTCCAATCCCTACAGGAGCTAGTTGTGCAATGGATCGCATAGTATGGAATCCTCAGGTTGCTATAGTTAGAGTGCATCGCGTTAGTAAACAAGTGAGACAGATGAGATCTCCCCAATTATTGAAAGGGTTTAAAGTTCAGTCTGTTTTCCATGAGCCTGTGGATATAGTAATAATCTTGGGAGAGACCGCGCGGGCAGATTTTTTTCAAACTTATGGCTTTTCACGTTCAACTACGCCACGTTTGGACTCGCTTGTAAAAACAGGAGATGCTTTTTGCTTCAACGATGCACGAAGTGCAGCGAATACTACGGTGAGTTCGTCCAAACGAATTTTCACTTTTTGGAACGACATGCCTGGCAAAGAGTGGTATGAATTCCCTGATCTGATTTCGTGCTTTGCCCAAGCGGGATATGCTACACGTTGGTATACCAACCAAGAAACAGAAGGTGAGCATTCTGTAGAGTTTATATTTGGCACTGGGGCACAGCAATTAAAAACTCCTTATGGTAAATCTGGTGGTGTGTTTTCAAAAATCAGTTTCGATGGTTTACTTTTGCCTATAGTACAACATTATGCGCAACTGAGAATTGTGGAACGAAAGAGTGCACCAGCTGGATTATTCAGTGTTATTCACTTAATGGGTAGTCACCAGGCATATTATGAGCGATACCCTCGCAAGTTTGCTCGCTTTACCGCACAAGATGTACCCGTGTCGCGAGGGACACAAGCTGATGAGGCAACAGCTCAGTATATGAATACGTTGCTTTACACCGATCATGTATTGGGATCACTCTTCGCACATTATCGCGAACGTCCTGCATTGATTATTTATTTTTCTGATCACGGAGAGTCGGTTTATGACAATGCGTTGCAGCCAAACCTATGCGGTCATGGTGGTCGAGCGTGTATGGAGCAGGCTGATGTTCCATTTGTGGTTATGCTTACTCCTGCATTCCGTTCTGCCTATCCGGAGTTGACACGTCGCATGTATGAATCTAGGTTTCGCCCCATCTCTACAGCTTGGTTCACCAACACGTTGACCCTTATGGTAGGCATAGAAACCCCCTATTCTGACGAACGTTATAATTTCTTTGGTTCACAATTTTCTCCGCAAACGGAGCGAAAAACAGAGGGCGAGGATGGGCGCTTCACTTTTCCGCCAGTGAAAGTAAGGCGTGTTCAGTAGTGGACTGAATTCATTTACAAAAAACAAACAAATCACACATTAAAAAAAGTACTAATGCTTTGCTGCTTGTAATAAGAGCAATGATGCAAGTGCAATGATAAAAACGGTGCTTTTGGTGATTTTGCGTAGAATGAATCCACAAAGGTTGGTGGAATAATGCATAACACCGAATGGTTTTCTGAAATATTGTTGTCCGCTAAACTTCAAAACGGCACGATTTCCCTATCCGCAATGCCCATCAATAGGCGTTGCGGATTTCTTTTGTGAAAAGTAAGCCCCCTTAGTCAAAGAGTGAAGTTCGGCGGATGGATTATCGTGGGTATCCAAGATCATCAACCAATACCTGAGTTCGGTCTAAGCATCTCCTCTAAAAATAATCCCACCGACTAAGTAACTTAATCGGTGGGAAACTTGTTCATGTGGCAAGAAATTCGCAACTTTATAACTGATAACCAAATAGTTACTATTCCATATGAACACTATTTACACTGCAAAGATAACGGAAATCTTTTATTCGGTCGACGAATTCTGTAAGCAAATTGAACCGCAGTTCAAGAAAAAAGCGATCGACAAAGACGGAAAAAAGAGGAGAAATCGTGCTTTTAAGATGAGCGACAGCGAAATTATCACCATTCTCATCCTCTTTCACCTCTCGGACTGCCGAACTCTCAAGGCTTTCTACCCCCAAATGATCTGCAAAGAGTGGCGACAACACTTTCCCGTCGTGCTCTCTTACAATCGCTTTGTGGAACGTGAGCAAATGGTTTCTCTCAAACTTTATTTGTTTCTCAACAACTGTTGTTTGGGCGATTGCACCGGCATCTAGATCATTGACTCCACCCCCATTCGGGTGTGTCACGACAAGCGATCGAGAAGACACAAAACCTTTCGGGGATTTGCCACAAGAGGCAAAGGGACTATGGGGTGGTTCTTCGGTTTCAAACTGCACATCATTATCAACGACCGCGGAGAAATCGTCCAATGGCAGTTGACACCAGCCAATACAGATGATCGTACCCCACTGAAAAACAGGAAGTTTACGGAAAAGATCTTCGGAAAACTCGTGGCGGACAAGGGATACATCTCGCAGAGCCTTTTCGAAGAATTATTTGTCGACGACATTCACCTGATCACTCGCATACGCAAGAACATGAAGAACTCGTTGATGCATCTACGCGATAAAATTCTACTGAGAAAAAGGTCGTTGATCGAGACGGTAAACGACGAATTGAAGAACATCGTTCAGATTGAACACACGCGCCACAGGAGCATCGGAGGGTTTGCCGCGAATCTCATGGCGGCCATGGCTGCATAGAGTTTCTCCCCCAAAAAGCCCTCGCTTGAATATTGACATCATCGAAAGAGAAAAGAGAATTGCTTAGACCGAACAGCGGTTTTTACAGATACCAATCTAAGAAAAGATCAAATGTATCCCATTTTGCAATAGTAGCTAGTTGTGTGGTGTTTTCGGTTGATCGATTCAATGAAAACTGAAAGACTTCTTCAGTCTGTTTGTTGTAAAAAAAACCAACCTCGCCCTCAAAACTATCAAGAGGAATGAACTCTTTGGGTAATCCTAATCCATCAGAAGCTCTAAGCATATCGAGTTCATAGGTCGAGAATAATAAAAACCAACAGATATGATATAAAACAACTCCTTTGCTAGTGAATGTGGGACCATCCTCTGCATGGATATAAAATTGTCCTATTGCACTGTTAGGATCAATGCCTAATTCTCTGAGAGCACTGATGTACTCTTCTGAGGGTGTGTCATACCACCACCCATTCTCTTTTAGCTTGTTTATACGATCTAATGATATCATGATGTTTTTCTAATGAACCGCTTGAGATCCAATGTTCGCTACATGTCTTTTCTGTATTTCGGCTTCTGCTCGCTCTCTCCTGCAGGCCTCCCGGTCTACATAAAAGAACTTTGATTTACGAGATTGTCTGGATGCGAATTAGGTAAGCATGGATGAAGCGCCTCAGATGAATAGTACCTTGATGAGTTGATGCTGAGAGAACCTTTTGCATTCTGTCTTGAATGATGCAGTTGGATTTGCTGATATTTTCTGTCTTTATAAATGGAGCGTTCCCCCCTTCTCTCGCAATAAATTAGTTTTTACTCCACTGCGAATATTTACAGGTTAATCCCAATCTATATTTTGTTGGTACACTGTATGGATTGTTCCTGATAGAGCATGAAAAGTTGATCGATAGAAGAGTTACTCTATTAAGAAATCAGTCAATCAGTAGGCATGTCCCAATTTGGGTAGCACCATCCCAAAAAGGAAAAGTATCTCCCTCTTTCAACTCGACAGGAGCATCTGTAATTAGCAAATGAGAAACTCCAATAGAGAGGAATCCTTGCTCCTTGGGAGAAGTCTCAAAATCAATAACAAGAGTCCAAACCTCACCATTCACATACAACTGAGTGTGTAGTCGAGTTGTATCTGGTAATTCTTTTGACTCTCTAATAAAATATTCTTTCGTCCATTCTATGAGAACCGATTTTTTCATTAGTTGAGAATCTATTTTACTCGTTGACTATTGATAGAAGTCACAGTGGGGATAGAGTTGTTGAGCTGACCTACATCTATTGATAGAACATCTCCAATTGCATCTAGTTTTTTGACCTTGTATGCCCCAGACAAAATCTCATCATCTATCTCAAATCCAACCACATAGAACTTCGTATCTGTTCCATATCCTAACCTATGTTCAAATGCGACGGCATCATCATAGCTATTCGCAAACCATTTACTTTCCATTTGTCCATAACTATTCCCCATTATGTTTGATATCAAAATATTCTACTCTTGACATTGATCGAAACACTTTGGCTAGACCAAGCCGTAGAGTCAACCGGCAAGTGCAAAATTAGACTATTCTTTTGTAGAACTCTGCTTTTGGTATTTCAAACCTCAGCTTTTATCTAGGTCTACTGTTGATTTTCTTCTGTATACTCGCCATCTTTTTATCTGTGAAATCATCGAAGTTAGCTTGTTTGGGAATATACTGTCTGATGAGTTTATTTGTATTTTCAATCGCTCCTT
>ENA-OWLM01000204-OWLM01000204.1-metagenome-genome-assembly--contig:-NODE-204-length-22685-cov-3.337782_pt1 | contig 22685 bp, 18 predicted proteins | sample MGYA00245349_ERZ651102 | MGnify/ENA primary metagenome ERZ651102 (study PRJEB26857, sample SAMEA4031759) | metagenome | biome: human; feature: oral; material: saliva | place: Philippines | collected 2014... | reverse complement strand
CCGCTGACGCGGCAGGTGTACGACATGCTGAGAGCCAACCTTGGACTGGCGCAGCAAGGCGGCGCAACGGCTGGGCCGTCGCGTCCGGCCATTCAATAGCGATCGAAGATCTGCTGCAGCGCAGCCGGATCACGGGTGACCGACAGCGCAAGCATCAGCAAGACGCGCGCCTTTTGGGGATTGAGGTCGCGCGCAGCGACGAACCCCAGGCTGGCGTCGTCGACCTCTACATCGCGCGCGACGAAGCCGCTGCCCGTGCGGCTGGACCGCACCACGGCCACGCCGTCATCGGACGCGCGGCGCAAGGCTTCGATGGCCAGGTCCGTGGCGTTGCCATCGCCCACGCCGGCCAACACGATGCCATCCGCAGCGCCCGCCAGGAAGTCGATCAGGTCGGCCTGCAGGTTGGCGTAGGCGTAGACGATATCGACACGGGGCCAGCCAGCCTTTTCCAATAATGCGAGTGAAAACTCGCTTTGCGATGTATGCGTGGTAGCGTTGCGAGAATAGAAGCATGGCGCGCCGCCGTGCATGACGCCCGCCCGGCCACGATTGGGCGAAGCAAACGCGCACAGGCCGGCGCTGGCGATCTTCTGGATCTCGCGCGCGTAATGCACGTCTTCGTTCATGACGACGAGCGGCCCGCGGCCGCGGGCGTCGGGATGGCGCGCCAGCGCCACGGCGTTGTACAGATTGGCCGGGCCTTCCGCGCCGAGCGCCGTCGCGGGCCGCATGGCGCCGACGAGCACGACCGGCTTGTCGTGACGGATAACCAGGCTCAGGAAATAGGCGGTTTCTTCCAACGTGTCGGTGCCGTGCGTGATGACGATGCCGGCCACGGAGGCGTCCTGGCATAGCGTATCTACGCGCTGCGCCAGCGCGCGCCACACATCGTGCGTCATGTTCTGGCTGCCGACATTCGCGACCTGTTCGGCCCGGATCTCGGCGATGCCCGCCAGTTGCGGCACGGCAGCCAGCAGGTCGTTCACGGAGAACGAACCAGACTTATAGCCCGCCGAGGTCGCGTCGGCCTGGGCGCCCGCGATCGTGCCGCCCGTGGCCAGCACCGCGATGACAGGCAGCGCCATCTCAGGCATCCACCGCTCCGGACAGGCCTTGGCGTTCGAGCAGCGAATTCAGGTGCTCCCAGCCGTGGAAGTCGATGACGATCTGGCCTTTTTCCTTGGCGCCGACCTTCAGGGCGACGCGCGTGCCCAGATGGTCGGACAGGGCTTCCTCAAGGCGGGTCAGGTCGCGCGAGACGCCATTGGCCTTTTTCTTGGGGGACGCCGACGCTTCGGCCTCCTTGGCGGTCTTGGCCACGAGCTTTTCGGCCTCGCGCACCGACAGGCGGCGCGCGATGATCTGGTTGGCCAGCTGGATCTGGGTTGCGGCATCGACGGCCAGCAGCGCGCGCGCGTGACCCATGTCGACGTCGCCCGCCAGCAGCATGGTCTGCACCGGAGCGGCCAGGTTCAGAAGGCGCAGCAGGTTGCTGGTGGCCGAGCGCGAGCGGCCGATTGCCTGTGCGGCCTGTTCGTGCGTCAGGCCGAACTCATCGAGCAGGCGGCGCACGCCGTGCGCCTCTTCAAGGGGATTCAGGTCTTCGCGCTGGATGTTTTCGATCAACGCCATCACTGCGGCGTTTTCGTCGGCCACTTCGCGCACCAGCACGGGCACTTCTTTCAGGCCCGCCAACTGGGCGGCGCGGAAACGCCGTTCGCCCGCAATGATCTCGTAATGGCCGGGCGCGGCCTCGCCAAGGGCACGCACGAGAATGGGCTGCATGATGCCCTGCGTGCGTATGGATTCGGCCAGCTCGCCCAAGGCGCCCTCGTCCATGCGCGTGCGCGGCTGATACTTGCCGGCGCGCATTTTCGAGATGGGCAGAGTGGACGGCGGACCCTCGGGCTTGGCCGCGGCCTTGCCGATGTTGTCGATGGCAGGCGCGTCCGCGCCCAGCAAGGCGTCCAGTCCGCGACCCAATCCCTTGGGTTTCTTGGTGGCCATAATTAAATCCTCTTTCCTTCTGTCTTTGTATCCCGAGCGGCAGCTCAGGCGTCCGTCTGCTCGGCGGGCAGGCGGTACCAATACGCGTAACAGTCTTTGAAACCGTAGCGGCCATACAGCGCGCGCGCGGCAATGTTTTCGGGCTCGACCTGCAGGTAGGCCGTGCCGGCGCCGCGGGCGGCGCCTTCGGCCAGCAAATGCTCCACCAGGACAGCGGCGTAGCCTTTGCGCCGTTGACCGGGATCCGTGATGATGTCGAACAGGCCGAGCAGATCGCCGTCGCGGACGGCCAGGCCCGCGGCAACGCATTGCCCGGCCGCGTCGAATGCGAGCACCGGCTGCTTATCCACAGCCAGTCCCTGCAAACGGGCCTGATGTTCCCCGATCTGCGCGGCAGAGAAACCGCGCATGGCTCCCACCGCCGCCGCGAAGCGTTCGGCGTCGACGATCCTGAAGAGCAGATCGCCCCTGGCGCTTGTCCGGGGGGCGAGCGGCGTACTCATGACTCGGGTCTCACCGGTGTAGATATAACCGCGGGACTCCAGTTCGGCGTCGAGCGAAAAATCGGGGCCGATGGAGGTGATGCGCAACACCATGGGCAGGCCATGGCGCGCATACAACGATGAACAATACGCCAGCCGCTCGTCCAACGGACGTGTGGATAACCCCAGCACATTGACGCTGCGGACGCGCTTGGCCGGCGAGTGCGCGAAACGCACCAGCCAGCCATCGTAGAGCACCTGCGCACCCACCGCCGTGGCGTTGAGCGCAGCCTCTTCCAGACGGACGCGCAGCGCATCGCGCACGTCGGCGGGCGGCGTGCGGGCGGGCGTTCGTGTGGGGAAAAAGAGCGCGGCGTCGGACATTTGATACGGCTAGTTCAAGTCCTTTCTGACGCGCTCGATCATTTCCGCGCCAAACGAGATGTACGCCTGCGCGCCGCGTGACCCTCTGTCATACACCACACCAGGCATACCGTAACTGGGTGCTTCCGCCAGGCGCACGTTGCGCGGCACGACGGTCTTGAAGACCTTGTCGCCGAAGTGCGCTTCGAGCTGCGCGGACACCTGCTGTTGCAGCGTCATGCGCGGATCGAACATCACGCGCAACAATCCGATGACCCGCAGGTCGTCGTTGATGTTGCGATGGACGCGCTTGATGGTGTTGACGAGATCCGACAGACCTTCGAGCGCGAAGTATTCGCACTGCATCGGGATGATCACGCCATGGGCCGCGGCCAGGCCATTGAGCGTCAACAGCGACAGCGTGGGCGGGCAATCAATCAGGACGAAATCGTACTGCGAGGCGACGGTGTCGATGGCGGTCTTCAGTTGGCGCTCGCGCTCTTCCATCTGCACCAGGTCGATTTCGGCGCCGGACAATTCACGATTGGCGGGCAGAACGTCATAGCCGCCGGATTCGGACTTCACGCGAGCCTGTTCGATGGAAGATTCGCCGATCAGCACCTGGTACAGATTCGACTCCAGCGAATTCTTGTCGATGCCGCTGCCCATCGTTGCGTTGCCTTGCGGGTCCAGGTCCACCAGCAGCACGCGTTGCTTATGCGTGGCAAGACCGGCCGCCAGATTGATGGCGGTCGTAGTCTTGCCCACGCCGCCCTTTTGATTGGCAATGCAGAATACGCGGGCGGACGTGCTGGGGGGTATGTTCTTCATAGGGTTCCTTGACTGCGGCGCATCCAGATCAGGCAGCGTTCTGCTTGCAGCTCCGGGACCTGGAGCGGCTGAATATGGTCGACTTGCCATTCCCCGCGCGCGTGCAGCGCCTGGATTTCTTCTTCGGGGACCTTGCCCTTCATGGCGACGAGGGTACCATTCTTGGCTACGTGGCGACCCGCGAGTTGCGCAAAATCATCTAATGATGCAAAAGCTCGCGACGTGACAATGTTGCAGTCGGCGGGGTCCAGCGTTTCGATGCGGGCGTGCCGCGCCTGCAGGTTGGGCAGGCCCAGCGCACCGCTCATCTGCCGCACGAATGCGGTCTTCTTTTCAACGGCGTCGATGCACGTCACGGACCATTGGGGCCGCAGGATCGCCAGGACGACGCCAGGCAAGCCTCCACCCGATCCGACGTCGTAGACCTTGGCCTCGGCATCAGCCGCCGGCAGCGCCTCGCTGAAGGGCTTTACCGCCGCCATGCTGTCGAACAGGTGCTGCACCAGCATCTGTTGGGGATCGCGAATGGCGGTGAGGTTGTACGTGCGGTTCCAGCGCTGCATCTGCGCCAGGTAATTCACGAGCTTGGCCATCGCGGCGGCGTCGGCCGCAAGGCCCAGCTGTTCGCATGCGCGTGTGAGTCGGCCGGCCATGTCCATGCCGGCCTCTTTGGCGGGCGCGCTCATGCCGCTTGCTTGCGCGAGCCGTAGTGCAGGCGCTTCAGGTGGATAAGCAGGAGCGAAATGGCTGCCGGCGTAACGCCGGAGATCCGTGCGGCCTGGCCGATGGTTTCCGGGCGGTGCGTCTTGAGCTTCTGGCGCACCTCGAAGGACAGGCTGGTCACGGCGTCGTAGTCGACATCCGCGGGGATAGGCTGCTGTTCGTGGGCAATGTGCTTCTGCACTTCGTCCTGCTGGCGGGCAATGTAGCCCGCGTACTTGACCTGGATCTCGACCTGCTCGGCCAGGACCTCGTCTTCCGCCACGCCCGGCCCGGCCAACAACGAACCGTCGGTATTGCGAGCAGCCATGAGGGCTTCATATGAAACATTCGGCCGCTTCAGCAGATCTGCAAGTGAGTACTCACGCTCAATTGCCTTGCCCAACAGGGGTTCGGCCACCTCAACGGGCAACAGCCGCGGATTCACCCACGACGACTTCAGGCGCTCGACTTCGGCGGCGACAGCGTCGCGCTTCCGGTTGAATGCATCCCACCGCATATTGTCGACAATTCCGAGCCGGCGCCCGATTTCGGTCAGGCGAAGATCCGCATTGTCTTCGCGCAGGCTCAAACGATATTCCGCACGCGAAGTGAACATGCGGTAGGGCTCGGTCACGCCGCGCGTAACCAGGTCGTCCACCAACACGCCCAGGTACGCTTCATCCCGACGCGGCGTCCATTGCTCACGGTCGAGCGATTGCAGCGCGGCGTTCACGCCCGCCAGCAGCCCTTGGGCCGCAGCTTCTTCGTACCCGGTGGTGCCGTTGATCTGTCCGGCAAAGTACAAGCCGCCGATGGCTTTGGTCTCGAGGGTGCTCTTCAATCCACGTGGATCAAAGTAGTCGTACTCGATGGCGTAACCGGGGCGCATGATGTGCGCGTTTTCCAGACCAGGCAAGGAATGGATCAGGTCCAGCTGCACATCGAACGGCAGGCTGGTCGACACCCCATTCGGGTAGACCTCGTGGGTGTCCAGGCCTTCCGGTTCAAGAAAGACCTGATGCGATTGCTTGTCCGCAAAGCGGTGAATCTTGTCTTCAATCGACGGGCAGTACCTCGGCCCCACCCCTTCGATGACGCCGCTGTACATCGGCGACCGGTCCAGCCCGGCGCGGATGATGTCATGCGTGCGGGCATTGGTGTGGGTAATCCAGCAAGGCAGTTGACGCGGATGCATGGCCGCGTTGCCCATGTATGAAAACACGGGAACCGGGTCCAGGTCGCCAGGTTGCTCTTCCAGAATGCCGTAGTTGATGGTCCGGCCGTCGATGCGTGGCGGCGTGCCGGTCTTCAGGCGCGCCTGCGGAAGCTGGAGTTCCTTCAGGCGTTGCCCAAGCGAAATTGCAGGCGGGTCACCGGCACGGCCGCCGGAATAGTTCTGCAGTCCGACGTGAATCAAGCCATTGAGAAACGTGCCGGCGGTCAGCACCACGGTCTTGGCCCTGAACTTCAGGCCAACCTGGGTGACGGCGCCAACCACGCGGTCTCCCTCCACCATCAGATCTTCCACAGCCTGCTGGAACAGCCAGAGGTTAGGCTGATTTTCCAGACGGCCACGGATCGCCTTCCGGTACAGCACACGGTCTGCCTGTGCGCGGGTCGCGCGTACGGCGGGTCCCTTGGAGCCGTTGAGAATCCGGAATTGAATGCCCGCCTCGTCCGTCGCCAACGCCATGGCGCCGCCAAGCGCGTCGACTTCTTTGACAAGATGGCCCTTGCCGATCCCACCTATTGAGGGATTGCAAGACATTTGGCCTAGGGTTTCGATGTTGTGCGTAAGCAGCAGCGTCTGGGCGCCAGTACGGGCCGCAGCCAAAGCCGCTTCGGTGCCGGCGTGGCCGCCACCGACGACAATGACATCGAATTCGCGGGGATAGTCCATGATGGGGGGAGGAGAAAGAGAGCGTTCGGCGCTCATTATAGAGGCAGGGGTTGCATGTTTCACGTGAAACATGTTCGCGAAGCGCATTCGAGGCGAAGAGGCCACAAAGGCGACGCCCGGCCGAAAGGTAAAGCCCATTGAGCGGCCAATCTATCGGCATCTGCCGGTGTTTCGACGGCGATGTTTCACGTGAAACATAGAGCCGAAGAGACGGCACACCGCCAACCTTGCTACTTCAAACCAGCATGTTCCACGTGAAACATGCTGCGGATATGAATAGACAGAAGCGTGCCCACGCGTCACCGGAACTACGTTGCCGCGATCGACGCGATCTTCAGTTCTATGTGTTCAAACGACCTGGTTGCCTCCTACTCAACCAGCTACCAGCGCCAAGACCATCTTCGGAATAGTCCTCTCATAGGGAATAGGGCCAAAGAAGCGGCGACCGGAAATTCCGCCACGTACCACTCAATCCAGAACGGCGTCTTCTGGTGTATGCCATTACGTCGAATGGAACTCTATGGACTACGGTGTTTCACGTGGAACACTTGGGGCCGCTGACAATCAGACCCGCTGTTAGTCGCGATGATCTACTGCGCACGCTGCGAATGTTTCACGTGGAACACGGGCGGCAAGACAATAATTTTTAGGCCGTACCCCTGCCCTGCCAAGACGCAAGACTTAGTCTCTCTTGACCATGCTTCCCCCCTGTCAGAACAAGCGCTCAAGCTGGTGGCCACGCCATGCAAACGCAGGGATGCCACCAACCGCGATCCTTGTTTCGGCGCCAGTCGGAAGCTATTGCGGGAGCAAAGTTCTGCGACGACTAACGGCTACGCATGCACCGACAGCAAAGATGTGTACTAGCGCAGTACATGTTCCACGTGAAACAGCCAGCACTACAGCCTGGCGCCTGCAAGCGCAGAGAAACCTGCGTATGTTCCACGTGAAACATGCAAACAAGGCCGGCCAAAAACCCAAGGAATCCTCCTGATGCCGGAAGTGTTCCTCTGACGATCGCTAAATGCACTCCTTCCCCGCCCGTCCGGATCCGAGGGAACAGCCGATGGAGAAAAGGTAAGAAATATGAAAAAAAACGATTTATTCCACCCTACCCTACCCCTTGCCTAAAAATTGAGGAATTTTGGACAAAAGCGATGCTGTCCTCGAAAGAAAATCGACGGACCGATAGTGCGGAGATATTCGTGAATAACTATCTTCGCAGGGCGACGCGAAGATAAGAGTGGCGGGAGCAGGCAATCTCCTGGATCTAGGATGACGGCACGTCGAATTCCAAACCGCGAGGCACAGCAGAAATCCGTTGGAACTGGGAATGGATATCCCTTCTTATCCACAGCGCGTAAAAAGCACTCCGTCGCAGGAAAATCGGTAAATCCGACCCCGTTCCGACAGGGTTACTCACATTCTTATCAACAGCCCCTTTTCGACGTGCGCCAAGCGCCTGAAACTCTTGGTGCTGAAAAAGGAAAGGCAGCAAAACCGGGACAATCAGATATCCCCAAGCGCCAACTACTTCTCCATAACGGAAAACGGCAGCCCTGCTAAGCCAAAATCCCCGGACCGATGAATCACTGTCTTAGCGCCGAAGCGACCGAAACCTCACTCATCGCGATACCCCCATATAAAGGCAACGCGACACGCTCGCAGCCAGCCCAACCAGAACCGGGCGTCCTGCGGGGAACTCTTAAAGTCTGATCCAGTCCAATCGCGCAAATTGCCAGGCCGACGATTTATCCACAAAGTTATTCTGCTGCCGGCTGACTTCGCCTGGTCAAGACGATAAACAACGATCTTCATTGACCCGACAATTATCTTGCTCGCACTATCCGCGCAGCGCCATCATCCTTATGGCCGAGGCGGCAAGACTTCATGTGAAACGCTGTGGAAAACTCGGCGATCGGATTTTGATGGTGAATCCGGCCGAACAAAGCGCCCTGCCGCCGCGTCGGCGTGGACACCAATCCAGGGTCGCGCCCGCTGCAACAGCGTCCGCCAAAGCAGCTGCGCTTTCCGATATCCCCATTTCTATCCACAGGCTGAGACCCTCATTTTGGATATCCAAGGGACTAATTCTGTGCATAACCGGGATGGGGATATCTTTGTGAACAACCGAGCTCGCCAGGTGAAAAATCAGACAAATCCGAGCGCTTGGGAGTCAATTATCAAAGATAGGCAGAGACAAGGAGCGGCAGCAAATCTGCGCTAAATACCCGACTTCCCAGGGGAAACTCCATTCGTTACTGCTGTCTCTGCGCCAGCCTGCCCAGTATCGTCGGGTTCAGGGCGCGCGCCATGGACGGTAAACCATTAACGGGAAAACTGTGTAAAACCGGCCGCGGCATTTCGGCCTGCTTCATTACTGAGCACCTGAATGCTCATTCCCGGAAATAATTATCCACAGAGTTATCCAGTGGTCGAGAATATGTTAGTAAACACTAACTATCGGAGATGGAGGGCTACCGATCAGGCTCGCCAAAAAACACAACGCCCCAGACCCGGAGGTCTTGGGGCGTTGTAGCCAGGCCTAACCTGGCTGGCGGGAAATTGGGATTTCCCGATTTAGAGCGGGCGAATTTCGGCCGCTTGAGGTCCTTTCGGACCATCCTTAACTTCGAATTCGACTTCCTGCCCTTCGTTCAGGCTGCGATAGCCGCGGCCCTGGATGGCGGAAAAGTGTGCGAAAACATCGGTGCCGCCAACATCCGGCGTAATAAAGCCGAAGCCTTTGTCAGCGTTGAACCATTTGACTTTGCCCTTCTGAGCCATTTTTTCTAGCGTCCTGTAAATAAAACGAAATGCAATGAATCAAGGACGCCGTGCGAACTGAACCATCGGTGCAAAACCTGTGTTCCCGCTTGTCGCCAGTGCGGCAGAACGAGTCCGCGCGCTGCTTGAATCAACTGCGGAATCCAGCATACTCATCCGGCATTACAGACTCATATAGTTGTTTACCCCAATGTGGCGTTTTTTTCACTGGAATGGCAGTACCGCTAGGCGGAATTCGACTGCTTCCGCGCCAGGTATGTGTAGATCGGCCCCGTGACGATCACGACGAAAACCATGCGTGTGACGTGAAACGCCGTCACCACCGGAACGCCGAGCTGCAGCACCTTGGCGGTGATCGCCATCTCGGCGATGCCGCCGGGCGTCGTACCCAGGATCAGCGTGGGAATCGGCGCCGCGGACCATAGCGACAGCATGGCTCCCACCCCGAACGCCAGCATTAACGCCAGGACCGTAAAGCCCGCTACGGCGGCAATGAAGCGCGGTGCGGCGCGAAAGAAGTCCGGCCGGTAGCGGTGTCCGAGCGACCAGCCGATCAGCAGCTGTCCCGCCTTGGGCACGTAATCTGGCAATGCGGACAGTTCGATATTCGACACAGTCAGCAGCATGGCGACGAGCATCGGACCCAATACCCACGGATTGGGAAGGCCCAGCTTCACAAACGCAGCCCCGCCGACCATGGTCAGCGCCACAAGCGCCGCCAGACCGAGCCCATGCACGTCCCTGGGACCGGGCACTGTGGGATCGAGCCCCGCCACGCCCCACCATTGAAAAATGAACGGTACCGCTACCACCACGAGTAGTACGCGAACGCTGTGGGCGGTTGCCACACGGTCGATTCTTGCGCCATGCCGCTCGGCCAGGTTCGCCATCTCGCTGGCCCCCCCGATCGCGGACGAAAACCACGCCGTCTTGAAATCGACGTCCGTGAAGCGGCGCAGAATGGCCGTTCCCAGAAAGGCCAGCGCCAACGCGAACACCATGCCGACGATGATGGGCCCCGCATTGCTCCCGATATGCCCAAGCACCTGTGGGGTGAAGTACAGACCCAAGGACGTTCCGATCACCCACTGGCCCGCGTTGCGGGCCGGCCTGGGGCAGGCGGTGCCCACGCCGGCGATTCGCGTCGCGGCCGTCAACAGCAACGCCCCCAGCATCCATGGCAAAGGCATGTGCGCCCAAACCGCAAGCAACGCGCCGGCCAGCGCTATGCCGAATCCGCCCGCCACCCGCAACAGCATGTTCTGACCCACAATCCCATCCACGTTAGAAGCTCATGAAAAATGAATTATGAGTTAGTGGGATACTTACGAAAACTCTCTTTGCCTTCCAGCGTTCACCTTCGCGTCCAACATGATCCGATCCAAACTTCCCGACGTCGGCACCACCATATTCACCGTGATGAGCCGCCTGGCCATCGAGCACAAGGCCATCAACCTGGGCCAGGGCTTTCCTGATTTCGATCCGGACCCGGCACTGTGCGCGCTGGTGACCAAAGCAATGGCCGATGGCCATAACCAATATCCCTACATGCCGGGCGTTGCGCCGCTGCGGGAAGCCATCGCTGCCAAGACGCGCGAACTGTACGGCCACGCCTATGATCCCGAAACCGAGATCACCGTCACCAGCGGCGCCACCGAAGCCTTGATGGCCACCGTGCTGGCCGCCGTGGGCAGCGGCGACGAAGTCGTCGTCATTGAACCCTGCTACGACTCCTATCTGCCCGCGATCCGCCTGGCGGGCGGCACCGCGGTGCCCGTGCCGCTGCGCGCGCCCACCGAAGCGGACCCCTACTACCGCATCGACTGGCAGCGCGTGCGCGACGCCATCACGTCCAAGACGCGCCTCCTCATGCTCAACTTCCCGCACAACCCCACCGGGGCCGTGCTAGAAGAAAGCGATCTGGACGCGCTGGAAGCCATCGTGCGCGACACCGGCGTGCTGCTAGTGTCCGACGAGGTCTACGAACACATCGTGTTCGACGGCAAGCCCCACGCCAGCGTCGCGCGGCGTCCCCTGCTGGCCGAACATGCGTTCGTGATTTCGTCGTTCGGCAAGACCTATCACACCACGGGCTGGAAGATCGGCTACTGCTGCGCCCCCCGGCAACTCAGCGCCGAGCTGCGCAAGGTTCACCAGTTCATGGTGTTTACCGTGCCATCGCCCATGCAGTTCGCGCTGGCCGAATTCATGCGCGACCCCAAGCCCTACCTGGATCTTCCGGCCTTCTACCAGGCCAAGCGCGACCGTCTTTCCGAAGGCCTGGCCAAGACCCGCTTCCGTCCATTGCCCAGTCCCGGGACGTTCTTCCTGCTGGCCGATTACAGCCAGATCTCGAAGCAGAGCGAGGCCGATTTCGCGCGCGACCTGACGGTAAAGCACGGAGTGACAGTGATCCCGGTTTCGGCGTTCTATCGCCAGCCCGACGCTCCCGAATCGAACCATCGCATCGTGCGGTTCTGCTTCGCGAAAAAGGACGCTACGCTCGATGCGGCGCTGGAGCGGCTGCAGCAAGTCTGAATTCTTATATGAGTTAAAGCTCATATTTATGGTCCGAGCATTTTGACTCTAAATGCAAAGTAAAAGGGGCGCCGATGGGCGCCCCTTATTCATTCCAGCATCAATTCAAGTTCTGGCGAACCGCCTTTTCCAAAGCATCTCTGAAGCCGGATCAAACCGGCCCGGCAGCAACCTTTCTTGCGGCCCGCATCCGGCGCAAAATCTGCGGCACGATGACGACCGCCGCCGCCGCCAACCACAACGCGATCGAAACGGGGCTCGAGAACAACACGCCCACGTCGCCATCCGTGATCGACAGCGCGCGCCGCAAGTTCTGCTCCATCATGTTCCCCAGCACCACGCCCAGCACCAGCGGCGCCATGGGCACGCCGAACTTGCGCAGGAAATACCCGAGCGTCCCGATGCCCGCCACCAGCAGCAGATCGAATGTGCCGGCATTGATGGCATACACGCCGATGTAGCTGATGCACAGGATGCCGGGCACCATCAGCCAGCCGGGCACGGACAGCACCTTCGAGAACAAGCGGACCAACGGCACGTTCATGACAAACAGCAGAACGTTGGCGACGAACAGCGATGCGATCAGCCCCCAGACCAGTTCCGGCTTGGTGTCGAACAGCACCGGCCCCGGCGTGATGTTGTAGAGCGTCAGCGCCCCCATCATCACCGCGGTGGTTCCCGAACCCGGCACGCCCAGCGTCAGCATCGGAACGAAGGAGCCAATGGCGGACGATGTCGCCGCGGCTTCCGGCGCCACCAGGCCGCGCATATCGCCCTTGCCGAACTTGGCGTCGGGATCCTTGGCCTCGATGATGCGCTTTTCCTGCGAATACGCGACCGCCGCGGCCACGCTTGCTCCCGCCCCCGGCAACACGCCTACACCGAACCCCACCAGCGCGCTGCGCACCACGCTCCACCACGTGAACGCCATCTCTTTCAGGTTGAACAGCTTGCGGCCGCTGGGCTTGACCTCGACGCTATGGCCGGCCATCACCTTTTCCAGCATTTCCAGCATTTCGCTGACCGCGAACAATGCAATCACGACCACCACGAAATCAATGCCGTCGGCCAGGTGCACGGATTCGAAGGTGTAGCGATAAACGCCCGAGTTCGCGTCTACGCCGACCACCGAGATGGACAGGCCTATCATCGCCGCCAGCACACCCTTGATCGGCTGCTTGCCGAGCAGGCTGGTCAGGCAGCAGAACGCAAAGATCATCAGCACGAAATATTCGGCCGGACCAAAGGCAAGCGCCCACTTCGCCAGCATCGGCGCAAGCAGGATGATGCCCACGACAGACACGATGGCGCCGAAGAATGCCGACCAGGCAGACAAGGACAACGCGACGTTGGCCAGCCCCTGGCGCGCCAGCGGATAGCCATCCAGCGTCGTCATGATGGCGCTGGCTTCGCCGGGCACGTTCAACAGGATGGCCGTGATGCGGCCGCCATACTCCGCCCCGACATACACGGCGGCCAGCAGAATCAGCGCGGTCTCGGGCGGCAGGTTCATCGCAAATGCGATGGGTATCAGCATCGCCACACCGTTGACCGGCCCCAGCCCCGGCAGCACGCCCACCATGGTCCCGATGAACGACCCGATGGCCGCCACCAGGAGGTTCGTCAGCGAAAAGGCGACGCCAAAGCCTATCGAAAGATGATCGAGAATGCCGCTCATATCAGGTTCTCCAGCAGTCCGCCGGGCAGGACCACGTCCAGCACCTTGTCGAACAACACGAAAAAGAAAAGGCTCATCACCAACCCGCCGATGGCGCACTTGACCCATCCGCCCCCGAACAGCCGGCCCACGAAGACCGTCATCAGCGACGTGGCGATGACAAAGCCCAGCCACTGGAACAGGAAGGCATAGATCGTGACGAACACGACCATCAGCGCGATGCGGCCATTGGCGCCCGCGGGATTTGGTTCGACGGCATGGCCGCCCTTGTAGACGAGCCACAGGCCGCACAGGCCGATGATCAGCGCCAGGAGCAGGGGAAAGGCGCGCGGGCCGACAGGCTCGTAGGCGAATGGGGCCTCGATCCCCCATCCGGCGGCCGTCATGAAGACAGCCAGCGCCAGGGCGGCAATGCCCAGGATTCGATCATTCATGATCCACGTTTTCCGTTGTAGTCGCGGCGCGCGGCGCAACGATCCGCCGCCGGCCGTGCCGGCGGCGGGTTGGCCCATGCGGGCGCGCGATCGGGAGGATGGTCCTTGCGGGCCGCTTACTTCTTCATCAGGCCGAACGTGTCGGCCAGTTCGCCGTACTGCTTGACCTGGTTCTTCACGTAGGCGTCGAGCTCGGGTCCGGTCTTGTTGAACGGAAACAGGCCCTGCTGCTGGCGCAGTTTTTCGAACTCGGGAGCGGCCGTCGTCTTGATGAACGCGTCGACCCAGAACTGATAGTCGCTATCCGACACCTTGGGCCCCACGTAAAAGCCGCGGATGATCGGCCAGACGATGTCGTAGCCCTGTTCCTTAGCGGTGGGCACGGTGTTCAGCTTGCCCGGCAGCCGCTGGTCGTTGAACACGGCCAGCACCCGGATCGGCGCTCCGCCTTCCAACATCGTGAAGGCTTCGGCCGCGTCGCCCATGTAGGCCTGGATATGGCCGCCGCGCAGCGCGGTCACGGCCTCGCCACCGCCTTCGAACGCCACGAAGCGCATTTTCTTGAAATCGACCCCGGCCGCCTTGGCGGTCAGCGCGGCCTTCATCCAGTCCTGGCTGCCCACGGTGCCGCCGGCGCCCAGCACGATCTTGGTCGGATCCTGCTTGAAGGCGTCCATCAGGCCCTTCAGGTCCGTGTACGGGGAATCGTTGCGCACCACGGCGACGCCGTAATCCGTGCCGATGGCGGCAAGCCAGCGCACGTCGTTGACGTTGTACTTGCCGAATTTGCCCTGCGCCAGGTTGAGCAGCGAACCGCCCGAAAACGCGACGATGGTGCCCGGCTCGTTGGGATGCTGGGCCACGATGTTGTTGTACGCGACGGCGCCGATGCCGCCGGGCATGTAGACGATGCGCATTGCAGTCTTGAGCGCCCCGCTTTGTTTCAGGCCTTCGGTGGCCAGGCGGCAGGTCAGGTCGAAGCCGCCCCCAGGCTGGGCCGGCGCGATGCACTCCGGCCGGCGGGGTTCTTCGGCGGCCTGGGCGGTCCCCAGGGACAGGGTAATCGCGCCAAGCGCCGCGACGGCGGCGAAGCGCAGCTTCAGACTCGTGTGCATTCTTGCGTCTCCAGGATTTATAGGTCTAGGTATGAGCTGGAGCCGCGTCACGGCGATTTTTTGCGCCTTGAAGGCTCCAGTGCCGTCAACCGTACAAAATCGAAGCTTTCCACAAGCTTTCAATTCCGGCTGATTTCGTGCCGCGGCGCAGCATCCGCCCCCTTTTCCAGGGAAAACACCAATGCCGCGCGCAATCCCGGCTGCCCCTGGCGGTTCTCCAGCACAAGGCGCGCTCCCAGGATTTCGGCGATGGTCCCCACGATGGCCAGGCCCAGGCCCGCGCCGGAGGTGTTTTTACCCGCAGCGCCCCGCCGGAACCGCACGCACGCCCGGGCGATGTCCTCGTCAGACATCCCCGGACCGTCGTCTTCCACGGCCAGCCGCGCCTCTGCCGACGCAATTTCGATCCGGACGGTGACCACGCCTCCCTGGGCGGCATAGCGGATTGCGTTGTCGACCAGGTTGCTGACCGCCTCCCGCAAAAGCCATTCGGCCCCGCTGACCATCGCCGGTCTGCGGTTCGCCTCCAGTCCGATGTCCAACTGACGGGCGCGGGCCGCCGGCAAAAGGGTACGGATGACCCCGTCCGCCAGGTCGGCCAGGTCTACCGGTTCGGCCGCAAAGCCTCCTTCGGCCAGGGAAGCGTCTTTAGCGCGCGCCAGGGCGAGCATCTGGTTGGTGGTGCGTACAGCCCTGTCCAACCCCTCCTGCATCGCCAGAAGGGCTGTACGGACCTCCTGGGGGTCTGTTTCACGCAGGGCGTACGCAGTCTGGGTCCGCAAAACGGACAACGGTGTGCGCAATTGATGGGATGCGTCGTCCAGGAACTGGCTCTGGACCCTCCCCAAAGCCGCAAAACGGGCCATATGGAGGTTTACGGCCGCTACCAGGGGTAGGACCTCCCCTGGCATGTCGGACGCGCTGACGGGGCTTAAATCGTCCGCAGATCGGCTTTTGACTTCTTGTCTGAGCCGTTCAAGGGGTCTGAGAGCCATGAAAACGCCCAGGATGATCACCAGCACGCTGATGAGGATCACGGCCAGGTCCCGTTCCACGGAGCGCACCAGGACCTTGTGGAGGAACGCCTGGCGGCTTTCCAGCCCCTCGGCCACCTGGACGATAACCCGTCCCCCTTTGTTGGCGTACAAGGGCGGGTCCATGGGACGCGCCAGCGCGGCGACCCGTACCGGCGCCCCCTGGTAGGTCGCGTAGAAAAACCGCGGTTCGCCGGAAACCAGCGGCTGTTCGGGCAGGGGCAGCCCCGGGTGTCCGATTTCAGCCAGCCCGTCCTCCGTCGCCACCCTGTAGAAAACGCTGCCATTGGCCGTCAGCTCGAAAAATTCCAGCATCAGGTACGGCTGCTCCATGGCTAATCCACCGCTGGCTGTGGATATGTTGTGGTCGATCGCGCGCAGCGCTCCGGAAAGGGAACGGTCGTAGGCAATGTCGACCTGGTTGCGCAACTGGTGGTTGGACAGCCATAGCGCGGCCATCATCACCAGGACCAGCGTTGGAATCAGCCACCAAAGCAACTGGGTTTTTAGTGTCCGGCTGCGTTTTTTCGCCGGGAAATCAGCGCTTTTTTCCGGACTTCTAGTTGTCAACAAGGTTCTCCAGGCAGTAGCCCATGCCCCGCAGAGTCACGATCTGGACACTGCTTTCCGCCAATTTTTTGCGCAATCGGTGCACCAGCACCTCGATGGCTTCCAGGTTGATGTCCGCATCGTCCGTCAGGATGCGGTCAAGAATTTGCTGCTTGTTGATGGGTTCCCCGCTTTTCTGAATCAGGACTCGCAGCACCGCGTGTTCACGTGGGGATAACTGCAGGGGCTGTCCGTCGACAGTGAATTTTTGCGCGGAAGTTTCGAAAGCCAGGTTTCCCAGGGCAAGCCGCGGATGTTCGCGTCCGCGGCTGCGCCGGATCAGCGCAATCAGACGCGCTTCCAACTCTTCCACAACAAACGGCTTTGGCAGGAAATCGTCCGCTCCCTGGTGCAGGGTTCCGATTTTCTCGGCCAGTGAATCGCGCGCGGTCAAGACCAGCACCGGCGTACGGTCGTCCCGCGCGCGAATCTTCGCCAGCAAAGTATGGCCATCCATGCCCGGAAGTCCGAGATCCAGGATGACCGCATCGAATTCTTCGATCGCCAGTCTTCTTTCGGCGACCAATCCGTCATCAGCCCACTCAACGACAAAGCCGGCATGTCTGGCCAGGCTTCTGGAAAGCCAACGGGCAAGTTCAGCTTCGTCTTCGATCAAGAGGATACGCATGGACGCAGTCCGGGGGGCGATGGCTGGGCGGAATGGGAAAGCATGTTTGGCTTTTCCTTTATTTCTCTTTATATAAAGACTAATGATTAATAAGGGCTGTGGATAACTACCTTAACCTTGAAAACCTCTTTTTTTTCATCACCTTGCAGCCGTTTTTGCCTGTGCAAGAACTCTGTGTGGGAAAAAAGCTGAAGTTGGACAAGATTTTGGACCTGGCCGAAAACCCCTGCTTGTTCAACTTGCCTCCACAACATGTGCACAAGTTGCCGCCTTAGGAGTTATCCACAGCCCCTTTTCTGCAAACCGGGTGGCGAAGCGGCACTTTTACCCCGGAAAACCTGTCCTCGCCTACCCGGATTTCTGCCCTTGCAAGGGGGCTAAACGGGCCGCTGAGGCGCTACCGAAAGCAGGGATTCCAGGGGAGGCGCAGGCGCTTTCATTACAGGGGACTGAACAAAAAGTGATCAGCATTCGCCGTAGAATTCCGCCATGGAACGAGACATCAGAATCAGAAAACCCGGGTGGGCAAGGCGGTTGAGAAGCGGTCTGCTGGCTGAAAATGCGGCCTTGACCTTGTGCATCGCGGGCGTGATGGGACTGGCTGGCGCCCTGGCGACGGTGGTGTTCCGCGAACTGCTGGCCTGGATCCAGATACTGCTGGGCGGAGGAGATATTCCCCACGGAATGGTGTCTTTGGCCCGGGGCATGGATCCTTGGCAACGCTTCCTGATGCCGGCCGCTGGGGGCGCGGTGGCGGGTCTGATCCTGCAGCTCGCCTCCCGCTGGCTGCCCAGGCGCGGCGCGGCCGACTATATGGAAGCGATTTCGGTCGGGCGGGGCGTCATCGGGTTTCGCCAGACCCTGGCGCGCAGCCTGTCATCCATTTTTTCGATAGGATCGGGCGCTTCCATAGGGCGTGAGGGGCCAATGGTGCAGTTGGCGGCGATGTGCGCGTCGTTGACCGGCCGTTACCTGGTGCTGCCGCCCCGGCATTTGCGGCTGCTGGTGGCATGCGGCGCGACGGCGGGGATCACCGCGGCATACAACGCGCCTATTGCGGGCGCCCTCTTCATTTCCGAGATCGTTTACGGTGCGATTTCCTCGGCCACGCTGGTTCCGCTGGCCGTGGCGTCGGTAGTCGCGAATATCGTCACCCGCCAGGTGCTGCACTACGACGCGGTCTTCCATATGCCGCATTTTGAGTTCGTATCCGGCTGGGAAGTCATCAATTACCTGGGACTGGGCCTTATCGCCGGATTGGCGGCGCCACAGTTCCTGAGATTTCTTGACGCGTCGCGCGCGGCGTTCCAACGATTGCCGTTTCCGCTGTGGATACGGATGGCCGCGGGCGGATTGATCGTCGGCGCGCTGTCCGTGATCAATCCTGCGGTTTGGGGCAATGGCTACAGCGTGGTCAACAGCATGTTGCACACGCAATGGGCCTGGCAGGCCGTGGGCGCGATTCTGTTCCTGAAAATGCTGGCCACTGCGGCCAGCGTCGGGTCGGGCGCGGTGGGTGGCGTGTTCACGCCAACGCTGTTTGTCGGCCTGTCGGTAGGCATGCTGCTTGGACGCATGTGGGGATTGTGGCTTCCGGGAACGGATGAAATTGCCATTTTGCTGGGATTAACGGGGGTGGCCACGCTGCTGGCCGCGACCACGCATGCGCCAATAATGTCGACACTGATGGTTTGCGAAATGACCGGGGAGTATCGTCTGCTCCCCGGATTACTGATTGCCTGTGTGCTGGCGTCAGTGCTGTCGCGAACGTTACGCCAGGACTCTATCTACCGACAGCACGCTGCCGAGCATTGACAGGCGGATGTACTGAGACAGTTCACGCTGCTCTGCGCGAGGCAGATAAGGTAGTTCGCCGATCAGCGGTGCAGGTAATTTCTTACCCAGCACATCAATGATTTCCGCATAATGCGCCAACCCTGGGTTGATTCGGTTTGCGACCCAGCCAATCAACGGCAGCCCGTCACTGGCAATTGCCTGTGCGGTAAGGATGGCATGATTGATACAGCCTTCCTGGATACCCACTACCATCAGCACCGGCAGTTGTTCCTGCACCACCCATTCAGATAACGGACGCAGATCGTTCATCAGACTCCGCCAGCCTCCGGTACCTTCCACAACAACGTGATCGACTTTTTCGCTGAGGCTTGCGAGACCGTTGGATAGCAGGGTGTAATTGACCGGACCACTATGCGCAACGCTACTTTCGTCTTCGCTGAGCGCAATCGGGTTGACCGCTTCATAAGGCAGTTCGAGAGTGGACACGCTTTGTAGTACCAGCGCATCTTTGTTGCGCAGGCCTTCAGGTGTCTCTTTGCTTCCTTTCGCTACGGGTTTGTAACCCGCCACGCTTTTACCCCCTGACGCTAACGCTTGTAGTAATGCACGGGAAACTACGGTCTTCCCAACAGAAGTGTCTGTACCTGTAATAAAGAAACGCTTCAGCATCACTAACTCCACCGTTATGCTTTGAAAATATAAATCAGGAAAATAAAACAGTGGAGAAAGTCTAAGGTATGATGGCAAGAATCAGCTTGAGATAGCGCAATTTTTCGTACAACAGTTAAAAAATGTTAACCCTGTAATAGACGAATCAACAAAGAACCGTTATACATCGCGTCCTTAACGAGTGCAGCCCCTGCCATGGTTCCTTGATTGGTGAACTGCGTACTTTCGACGACAATATGCTGGCTGTAGGCCGGAAGCGCCTGCTGACGAATGCTGTCAGCAATAGTAGGAAACAAAATATCCGCCGCTTTACTGAGCGGAGAACCAATCAATATCTTTTGCGGGTTGAACAAATTCACCATGATGGCCAGAATGCGCCCGACGTGGGTTCCGACGCCGCTGATGATATCTTTCGCCAATAAATCACCCTGCATCGCCGCCAGACATAGCGCGTCGACAGTCAGCGGTTGTCCGTGTAAAGAAGAACTCATTGACTGCTTCAGGCGTACCTGCGCCAGTTCGAGCACGCTGTCGACGCTGGCGATCGTTTCCAGGCAACCATGGTTACCGCAGTAGCAGCGTTTACCGTACGGATCCACCTGCGTATGGCCAATTTCCACCAGACTACTGCTGCCAGCATGCAGTAAATGACCGTCGGTGATAACGCCAGCCCCAACGTTATGATCGATCACCACCTGAATGACGTCGCGTGCGCCGCGCGATGCGCCGAAAAGCGCCTCAGCCATAGTCCAGGCGCTGATATCATGCTGAATATAAACCGGAACGCCGGTATGGTTCTCGAGCGCTTCGCCCAGCGGCATCTCTTTGACATCTTCGTAAAATGGCATGCGATGCACGATACCGTTTTCAGTATCAATAATACCGGGTAAGGTGATGGCAATGGAGGTTAAGCGCTCCAGCTTTTGCTGGTGGCGGATGAAAAACTGATCGACCTGGGTAATGACGCGTTCCAGCAACGGTGTTTCACTGACCAACTCCATTTCGAGACAATCTTCAACCACCAGCTTGCTGCTCAGATCGCGCAGCGCCAGAAAGATTTCGCCGCGACTGATACGTATGGATAAATAGTGCCAGGCTTCCGTTTCAACAACCAGCCCAACGGCCGGACGTCCACGGCTGCCCGCTTCCTTGATTTCCAGCTCCTGCACCAGGTGCGCTTCGAGCATTTCGCGGACAATTTTAGTAATACTGGCAGGTGCCAATTGTGCCAGGCGAGAGAGATCAATACGCGATACCGGACCCAGCTGATCAATCAGGCGATAAACCGCGCCCGCATTGGTCTGCTTAATTTGATCGATATGTCCAGGCTGACTATCAGCAACCACCACTTACTCCCTTTATTTTCGCGCTCCGAAATAATCTGCGGGCTATGGTGAAGCACTTCAATGGCTCCCGTCAACTTTTTACTTAGCCTTGTGATTTACTGCACATTTTTGCTTATTTTTAAACTAAATTAATCGACTGAACGGCCGCCAGCAGCTGTTCGCGAAAGCGTTGCGCGGCGTGACTTTGCTCATGATGCTTTGGCCACACTAACCACATTTCCGAGACAGCATCTTCTTCCGCTATCGGGATCCAACACATTTCATACAATTGCACCCGTTTAAAGGAGGCAGGAAGAATGGAAACACCTAATCCTGCGGCCACCAGACCAATAATAGTCATCGCCTCGCCAACCTCCTGAGCGATTGTCGGCTTCAGTCCATAGCGACGCATCAGGCCCAGAATATCGTCATACAACCCCGTCCCCACATGTGGGTCAAAAAAGACAAATGGCTCATTCGCCAGCTCCGCCAACGTGACCATTGGCTTTTGCGCCAACGGATGCGCGCGGGGGATCATCGCCATCAGTGGTTCATGCAGAATAATTTCACGCTCCAGCGTTTCTGGAAGCTGCGTGTTACGCAGAAGTCCCAAATCCAGCGTTCCTTCATTGAGCGGGGCAATTTGCTCACGCGTGTTCATTTCGCGGGTTTGCATATGCACTGCCGGGTAGCTTTGACGAAACAGGGATAAGGTATCTGAAACCGCTTTGATAAACGGCGCCGATGATGTAAAGCCGATCCGCAGCTCTCCAGCCTCACCCAGATGCAAGCGCTCAGCTCTGGCTGCGGCTTCATTAACCAGACCGAGGATCTGCCGACTGTCCGCCAGAAACTGCTTTCCGGCAGAGGTCAGCGCTACGCTGCGGTTAGTGCGCGCCAGAAGCCGGGCACCGACCTGCTGCTCCAGGATCTGGATCTGTTGGCTTAGCGGCGGTTGCGAAATATTCAGCCGCGCCGCCGCCCGGCCAAAATGCAGCTCTTCGGCAACGGCCACAAAGTAACGTAAATGACGTAGTTCGATATTCATATTTTAAAGATATTATTTGAGATTATTAATATATTAGACAGAATATTGTGATTTTCATACTCTTAAGGCTAGCCCTGTAGAGGTTTTTGATTGAGCAAGGATTTCAAGTGAGCCGTACAACAATTGTCGATACCGCGCCAACAAGCGATGTTGATGAACAGATAGTTACCCCACCGGATGGATTTATCAAACGCGGAACATCCCCATTCATGCGCGTCACGCTGGCGCTGTTTTCCGCCGGGCTGGCAACTTTTGCCCTCCTCTATTGCGTACAACCCATACTGCCAGTGCTCTCGCACGAGTTTGGGGTCTCTCCCGCCAGCAGCAGTATCTCGCTTTCCATCTCAACGGCGATGCTCGCGATCGGTTTGTTGTTTACCGGTCCACTTTCCGATGCGATAGGCCGCAAGCCGGTAATGGTTACCGCGCTATTGCTCGCGTCCTGTTGTACGCTGCTTTCGACGATGATGACCAGTTGGCACGGTATTTTAATCATGCGTGCGCTGATAGGCCTTTCGCTCAGCGGCGTGGCAGCGGTAGGAATGACCTATCTGAGTGAGGAAATTCATCCCAGCTTTGTTGCCTTTTCAATGGGCTTATATATCAGCGGTAACTCGATTGGCGGTATGAGTGGTCGTTTGATCAGCGGCGTGTTTACCGACTTTTTTAACTGGCGCATCGCGCTGGCGGCGATTGGCTGTTTTGCCCTCGCCTCCGCGCTGATGTTATGGAAAA
>ENA-OWLM01000202-OWLM01000202.1-metagenome-genome-assembly--contig:-NODE-202-length-22730-cov-4.296362_pt1 | contig 22730 bp, 23 predicted proteins | sample MGYA00245349_ERZ651102 | MGnify/ENA primary metagenome ERZ651102 (study PRJEB26857, sample SAMEA4031759) | metagenome | biome: human; feature: oral; material: saliva | place: Philippines | collected 2014... | reverse complement strand
TCCTTATTTCAGCGGCGAGTTTTTACGCTCGATGCTGTAGCGCTCAAGCTCTTTGTACGGCACCACCTGGCTTTTCTTCTTGCGCACGTCCACGACGGTCATGCGGTCGGTGCAGGAGTAGCACGGGTCGAGGCTGCCGATGATCAGCGGCGCGTCGGAAACCGTGTTACCGCGCAGCATATAGCGCAGGATTGGCCAGTTGGCGTAGGTGGCCGCGCGGCAGCGCCAGCGGTAGAGCTTCTGGTTGTCGCCGGTCATGCTCCAGTGGATGTCGTCCCCGCGCGGCGCTTCGGCAAAGCCGAGGGCAAAGCGGTTCGGGATGTAGGTGAAGCCCTCCACCATCAGCGGGCCGCCCGGCAGGTTATCGAGGCCGAAGTCGATCATGTTCAGGGCGGTGAACACCTCATTAATACGCACCTTAAGGCGCGAGATGACGTCGCAGCCCTGCTCGCTGTGCACGGTCATCGGCAGCAGGCCGTAGCCGACGAACGGGTGATCGGCACGCGTGTCGCGAGCGTGGCCGCTGGCGCGCACCATCGGGCCAACGTTGCTGAAGTCGCGGGCGATCTCCGGGTCAAGGCGACCGATGCCCACGGTGCGCTGCTCGATGTTTGGCGTGCTGAGCAGCATGTCCACCAGCTCCTGCACGTCGCGGCGCATCTGCTGCGCCAGCTGACGGGTCTGGATCATGTCGTCCTTCAGCAGGTCGCGGCGGATCCCGCCGATCAGGTTCAGGCCGTAGGTTTTACGCGCCCCGGTGAGGATCTCCGCCATCTTCATCGACGCCTCGCGCACGCGGAAGAACTGCATAAACCCGGAGTCAAAGCCGACGAAGTGGCAGGCCAGGCCGAGGTTGAGCAGGTGCGAGTGCAGGCGCTCCACCTCCAGCAGAATGGCTCGGATCATCTGCGCGCGTTCCGGCACCACGATCCCCATGCCGTTCTCCACCGAGGTGGTGTAGGCGGTGCTGTGGGCAAAGCCGCAGATGCCGCACACGCGGTCAGAGAGGAACGTCACTTCGTTGTAGCCCATGCGGGTTTCCGCCAGCTTTTCCATGCCGCGGTGGACGTAGAACAGGCGGTAGTCGGCGTCGATGATGTTCTCGCCGTCGACGAACAGGCGGAAGTGGCCCGGTTCGTCGGAGGTGACGTGCAGCGGGCCGATCGGCACCACGTTGTTCTTCTTGCTGCCCAGCTCGTTGATAAACTCGTAGGTTTCGCTGTCGGTGGTCGGTGCCGGGCGCTGTCGGTAGTCCATGCTGTCTTTGCGCAGCGGATAGAGCTCGTCCGGCCAGTCGTCCGGCAGCACCAGGCGGCGCTCGTCCGGCAGGCCGACCGGCACCAGGCCGTACATGTCGCGCACCTCGCGCTCGCCCCAGACGGCGGCAGGCACGCGCGGCGTGACGGACGGGTATTCCGGCTTATTCGGGTCGACTTCGACGCGCACGGTGAGCCAGCACTTTTCGCCCTGCTCCATCGACATCACGTAGTACACCGCATAGTTGCCGCACAGCTGGCGCTCATCGTTGCCGAACAGCACCGACAGCCAGCCGCCCTGCTGGTAATAGAGAAACTCCACCACTTCCGGCAGGTAGTTCACCTTAATGGTGACGGTTATCTGGTCTTTGGTTTGCCAGGACTCCTCCAGCACCACGCCGGGGAAAGCCTGATGCAACGCGGCGAGATACTGCTGACCTTTCTTTTCTTCAGACATAAATACTCTCTTTAATCACGCCACCAGCAAGGAGACGAACGCTAAAAATGCAAAACCAAAGCCGGCCCAGGTGATGCGCGACGTTTCCACAAAACGCAGGCGTGCCATGCTGTTTTCAAACAGGGCAATCACCAGCACGCCGACCAGCAGCTTGAGGGCGGCAACAACAACCGCCAGCACCAGACCGCCCGCGGAGAAGTGCGTCATCTGCCCCCACGGGAAGAAGACGCCGACAAACATCTGCAGCACCACCAGCTGCTTGAGGCTGATGCCCCACTTCAGCACCGCGAAGCCGTAGCCGCTGTATTCGGTAAGCGGCCCTTCCTGCAGCTCCTGCTCGGCTTCCGCCAGATCGAACGGCAGTTTGCCCATCTCAATAAAGGTGGCGAACGCGCAGGCGCAAAGCGCCAGCACCAGCGGGATCGAACGCGCCACGGGCCAGTGGTAAACGGTGTCGGTGATAAAGCTGATGTGGGTTGAACCGGCGACCTGCGCGGCGACCCACAGCCCCAGCAGCAGGATCGGCTCCACCAGAACGCCGAGCATTGCCTCGCGGCTGGCACCGATGCCGGTAAACGGGCTCCCGGTGTCCAGGCCCGCAATCGCAAAGAAGAAGCGGGCAATGGCAAAGAGGTAGATCAGCGTAATCAGATCGCCGAGCGCCGGCAGCGGCGACGCCACCGTGACCACCGGCAGCGCGGTGGCGATGGTCAGCATCACGCCCACCATCACAAACGGCGTCAGGCGAAAGACCCAGCCTGCGGCATCGGGCGCAACGCTCTGACGAGAAAGCAGCTTGAAGAGATCGCGGTACTCCTGGAGCACCCCGGGCCCGCGACGGTTATGCATCCGGGCGCGCGCCACGCGCGTGATGCCCGACAGCAGCGGCGCAGCGGCGAACAGCACCACCGCCTGAAGAATGGCCAGTAATAAACTCATGTCAGGCTCCTCGTGAAATCACAATGACCACCAGCACCGCCAGCTCGATCAGCGCCAGACGGCGGAACAACGCGGGCGCGGCGGCACTCTGCCAGCCGGGTACCCAACCCACCGGGTTCAGCCAGTGGCGCAGCTTCAGCACCGCGGCGAAGTTCTTCTTCACCGGCATGGCGAAACCGTGGGCGGTGATGACCATCGACTGCTCGTGTTCGTAGCCGCAGGCCCACGCCGCCCCGCGCGCGCGGGAGGTGAGCCTGTCGCGTTTGAAGAACAGCATCAGGACGAGCGGCAGCAGCGGTGCTGCAATCAGCAACAGCGCCATCATCGGCTGGGATACGACGGTATGCGCCGTCGCGAGCGGCAGTGGTATCGCGTTACCCAGCAGCGGCAGCAGCCACGGCGCGGCGACCCCGCCCGCGATGCAGCACAGCGCCAGCGCGACCACGCTGGCACACATCAGTACCGGAGCGCAGCAGGCGTTTTCCGCTTCGCGGGTGCGCGGCGCGCCGAGGAAGGTGACGCCGTAGACTTTCGCCATACACATCACCGCCAGCGCCCCGGTAATCGCCAGCCCGACCGCCAGCAGCGGGCCGAGCAGGCGTGCGATAAAGAGATCGTTCTGACCGAGCGCGAAGAAGGACTGGTAAATCACCCACTCACCGGCAAAGCCGTTCAGCGGCGGCAGCGCGGCCATTGCCATCAGCCCGACCAGCATCGCCAGTGAAATCACCGGCATCTTTTTGCCAATCCCGCCCAGCTTTTCGATATCCCGATGGCCGGTGCGGAACCAGACGCTGCCCGCCCCAAGGAACAGGGTGCTTTTAAACAGGCTGTGGTTGACGAGGTGATAAAGACCGCCGATAAAACCGGCGGCAATCAGCGCCGGATGGTTGAGCGCCAGCCCGGTCACGCCCGCGCCCATACCGAGCAGGATGATGCCGATGTTTTCCAGCGTGTGGTACGCCAGAAGACGCTGGATATTGTGCTCCATCAGCGCGTACAGGCCGCCGACGAACGCGGTGATCATGCCCGCAATCAGCAGCACCACGCCCCACCACAGCGGCGGCTGGCCGCCGGTCAGCGTAATCACCATGATGCCGAACAGCCCCACTTTCATCACCACCGCGGAGAACAGCGCGGCAGCGGGGGCGGAGGCATTCGCATGCGCCTGCGGCACCCAGCCGTGCAGCGGGATGATCCCGGCCAGCAGGCCAAAGCCGATTACGCCCAGCAGCCAGACGTCGTTCCCCAGCGGATGCCCGTTGAGCGCAGAGAAATCCAGCGTGCCAAAGCGTTGCCACACCCGCCAGCAGGCCAGCGCCAGCAGCAGCGTGCCGAGGCGTCCCAGTGCAAACCACAGCTTGCCGGAGGCGCTGCAGCCCGTCAGGAACACGCCGCACAGCGCCATGATCTCCGCCATCACCACCAGCGCGCCGAGGTTGCTGGCGATAACGGTACAGACCGCCGTCGCCATCAGCAGGTTAACCAGCAGGCCGTTGGCTTTGGCGTGCGCATGGCGGTGCCAGTCGATATTGAACAGGCTGATAAACAGTCCGCACAGGCCGAAGGTCACCAGCCAAATGGCATTCAGCGGAGTAATAGCCACGGTGTGACGAATCAGCGGCATGAGTGTTTCAACAGATTGCCAGCCGATCAGAACGACACCGCCCGCAGCGAGCGTCATCACGCTACCGACCGCGCCGCCGATACCGGCGATCCCGCCGCTCAGGGTTTTATGAAAAGAGAACACCAGCGCCAGCACGGCGGCGGCAGCGAAGCAGGCCACTGCGCCGTTAATCATGAATATCGCGTTCATTTCGCCCCCTCGTTAAGCGCCTGCAAAAGCGAAAGATCGCCAAAATCGCTGTTGATGGTCAGCTCGCGCTTACGCCTGCTGGTGCGGGCGATGTCGCGAATGTTGACCAGAATCAGCGCCCTGGTCGGGCAGGTGCGCACGCAGGCCGGGCCCTGTTCGTCGAAGCTGCACAGATCGCATTTCACCGCGACGGCGCGGATGCCGGGCACCCAGTCCAATAGCGTGCTCACCTTCGCCGGAGCGGGCGGCGCGGGCGGCGCTTTCGGGGTATTGGCGTTCGCCGGAATATGCAGCGGGCGGCTACCGGAAAATTCAATCGCGCCGAACGGGCAGGCAATGCCGCACAGCTTGCAGCTGACGCACAGGCTTTCGTTCAGTTGGACAGCGCCATCAACGCGGGTGATGGCATTCACAGGGCAGACACCCGCGCAAGGGGCGTCTTCACAGTGGTGGCAGAGCTGCGGAGCAGACTCCTTTTCATTACGCATGACGCGCAGACGCGGCATGGACTGCAGCCCGTGCAGGCGGTGGGTTTCCGAACACGCCGCCTCACAGGTTCGACAGCCAATACAGACCGTCGAGTCAGCAATTACAAAACGGTTCACCGGGCAATCCTCAGGTGATGGTCATTTTTGACGAAGAAAAACTGTCTTATCGACACTTTCGACACGTGGTTATCAGGCAACGTTGGCGGAGGCATTTCCCGCCGTCAGCTGTTTCAGATCGACCGGCATGTCGTGCTCAACCGCGGCATAAAGCCCGTTATAAACCGGCGCGATTTTCTCCAGATAGTGCTCGAGCACCTGCTGGCGATCGCGGTTGCTGACGTAGCCATCGACCATGCCGTCAGCCATCAACTGCGCTTGCGCAACACATTGTTTTTCACCCTCTTTGTTCTCAACAAAGTACTCAATGGTGTGGCTGTTAAAGCTGTCCGCCAGGGTAACAAAGACCGTGAAGTGGCCAAAAAGGACAAAGCGCATATCGCCCTGCGCCGCGCAGCTCATCGCATGATGCAGACGGGCCTTTGACAGGGTGATCCCCTGAACCAGAGAGTTGCAGTAGAGGTGCCACTGATCCTGGAGCTGCTGATGACGCTGCGCGATGTAATCCGCTTTTTCGCTGATTTCCCAAATAGTCATAAAAGGTATCCGGTTAATGGAGATAGCGGCTGTTAAGCAGATTCCATGCCAATTTTTAACACCATGATTTATATGAGATTTAATCCTTAACACACTGTCAATCGCGCAGTGTCGACGTGTCATTTCGACAGCGTTGACACCGTCACGCCCTAACAAAAATCAAGCTGGCACCGTTATTGCATTTACTGGCGCAATTCATTGAGGAGGCGTCATGCACGAAATCACCCTCTGCCAGCGGGCCCTGGAGCTTATCGAACAGCAGGCAGTGCAAAACCACGCGAAGCGCGTCACCGGCGTCTGGCTGAAGATCGGGGCGTTTTCCTGCGTCGAGACCAGCGCCCTGACCTTCTGTTTTGAGCTGGTATGCCGCGGCACGCTGGCGGAAGGCTGCGAGCTGCATATTGAAGAGCAGCAGGCGGAGTGCTGGTGCGGGCAGTGTCAGCAGTACGTCACGCTGCTGTCATCAAAGGTTCAGCGCTGCCCGCAGTGCCAGAATACCGGGCTGCGGATCGTGGCGGATGACGGTATGCAGATCCAACGCCTCGAAATCCAGAAGGAGTAATGTATGTGTAGCACCTGCGGTTGCGCCGAAGGCAACCTGTATATCGAAGGGGATGAACATCGACCTCATTCCGCGTTTCGCTCTGCGCCCTTTTCACCGGCCCCGCGTCCTGCGGCGACGCTGACCGGCATCACCTTTACCCCGCAGCAATCCCCTGCGGGCGATCTGCACTACGGCCACGGCGAAGCGGGTACCCACGCGCCGGGCATCAGCCAGCGCCAGATGCTGGACGTGGAGATCAACGTGCTGGACAAAAATAACCAGATTGCCGCCCGCAACCGCGCCCGCTTTGCCGCCCGTCAACAGCTGGTGCTGAACCTAGTCTCCAGCCCCGGCTCCGGCAAAACCACGCTGTTAACGGAAACGCTCAAACGCCTGAATCAGCGCGTTTCCTGCGCCGTCATCGAAGGCGACCAGCAAACCGTCAACGACGCGGCGCGCATTCGCGAAACCGGCACGCCGGCGATTCAGGTCAACACCGGCAAAGGCTGCCATCTGGATGCGCAGATGATTGCTGACGCCGCGCCGCGCCTGCCGCTGGCGGATAACGGCATCCTGTTTATTGAAAACGTCGGCAACCTGGTCTGTCCGGCGAGCTTTGACCTCGGCGAACGGCACAAGGTGGCGGTGCTTTCGGTGACCGAAGGAGAAGACAAACCGCTGAAGTACCCGCACATGTTTGCCGCCGCCTCCCTCATGCTGCTGAACAAAGTCGACCTGCTGCCGTACCTGAATTTCGACGTGGATAGGTGCATGGCTTACGCCCGGGAAGTGAACCCGGATATTACGATCCTGCTGGTCTCCGCCACGCGCGGCGACGGGATGGATGCATGGCTGAACTGGCTGGAGAGCGAACGATGTGCATAGGCGTCCCCGGGCAAATTCACACCATCGACGGTAACCAGGCCAAAGTTGAAGTCTGCGGCATCCTGCGCGACGTCGATCTCACGCTGGTGGGCAGCAGCGATGAAACGGGCGCATCGCGTCTCGGCCAGTGGGTGCTGGTCCACGTGGGGTTCGCCATGAGCGTGATTAACGAAGCGGAAGCCCGCGACACGCTTGACGCCCTGCAAAACATGTTCGACGTGGAGCCTGACGTGGGCGCGCTCCTGTTCGGCGAGGAGCGATAGCACATGCGTTACGTTGATGAATACCGCGCGCCGGAGCAGGTGCTGCAGCTTATCGGGCACCTGAACACGCGCGCGACGCTGCTGGACTACACCAAAGAGAGACCGCTGCGGATCATGGAGGTGTGCGGCGGGCATACGCACGCCATCTTCAAGTTTGGCCTCGACCAGCTGCTGCCGGAAAACATCGAGTTTATCCACGGCCCCGGCTGCCCGGTGTGCGTTCTGCCGATGGGGCGTATTGACAGCTGCATCGACATTGCCAGCCAGCCCGACGTCATTTTCTGCACCTTTGGCGACGCGATGCGCGTGCCGGGGAAAAATGGCTCGCTGCTGCAGGCAAAAGCGCGCGGAGCCGACATCCGCATCGTCTATTCGCCGATGGATGCCCTGACGCTGGCAGCGGATAACCCCGCGCGCAAGGTGGTGTTTTTTGGCCTGGGGTTTGAAACCACCATGCCCGCCACCGCCATCACGCTGCAGCAGGCCAAAGCGCGCAGCGTGGATAACTTTTTCTTTTTCTGCCAGCACATCACGCTCATTCCCACGCTGCGCAGCCTGCTGGAGGAGCCGGAAAACGGCATTGACGCCTTTCTGGCACCGGGCCACGTCAGCATGGTGATTGGCACAGACGCCTACGGTTTTATCGCTGAACAGTACAATCGTCCGTTAGTGGTGGCTGGTTTCGAACCGCTTGATCTACTGCAAGGCGTAACCATGCTGGTTGAGCAGAAAATAGCGGCCCTGAGCGCGGTGGAAAATCAGTATCGCCGCGTGGTGCCCGATGCGGGTAATGAACGAGCGCAGCAGGCGATAGCCGACGTGTTTAGCGTTGAGGGCGACAGCGAGTGGCGCGGTCTGGGGGTGATTGCCGAATCCGGCGTGCGCCTGACGCCCGCGTATCAATCCTTCGACGCAGAGACGCATTTTCGCCCGCAGCCGCAGCAGGTGTGCGACGATCCGCGCGCGCGCTGTGGCGACGTGCTTACCGGCAAATGCAAACCTCATCATTGCCCGTTATATGGCAACACCTGTAACCCGCAAACCGCGTTTGGCGCGCTGATGGTTTCCTCCGAAGGAGCCTGCGCCGCGTGGTATCAGTTCCGCAATCAGGAGTGTGAAGCATGAGCACGGTTGAAATGGCGCACGGCAGTGGTGGTCAGGCGATGCAGCAGCTCATTAATCAGCTGTTTATGGACGCATTCAACAACCCCTGGCTTGCCGAGCAGGAAGACCAGGCGCGCATTGACCTGTCAACGCTCACCGCCCACGGTGACAGACTGGCGTTTTCGACCGACAGTTACGTCATCGACCCGCTGTTCTTTCCTGGCGGTGATATCGGCAAGCTCGCCATTTGCGGCACGGCCAATGATATCGCCGTCAGCGGTGCGGTTCCGCGTTACCTCTCCTGCGGGTTTATTCTCGAAGAGGGTCTACCGATGGCAACGCTTAACGCCGTAGTCAGCAGCATGGCGCAGACCGCACGCGAGGCGGGCATTGCTATCGTCACCGGTGATACCAAAGTGGTCCAGCGCGGCGCGGCGGATAAACTTTTCATCAATACTGCAGGAATGGGGGCGATACCGGTCGACATTCACTGGGGCGCGCAGCAGCTTAGCGTGGGCGATGTGCTGATCGTAACCGGAACGCTGGGCTGCCACGGGGCAACCATTCTTAACCTGCGCGAAGGCTTAGGGCTGGACGGCGAACTGCGCAGCGACTGCGCGGTGCTCACCCCGCTGATTCAGACACTGCGCGGTATTCCCGGCGTGAAAGCCCTGCGGGACGCCACCCGAGGCGGCGTGAATGCCGTCGTGCACGAGTTTGCGGCAAGCTGCGGATGCGGCATTGAGCTGACCGAGCGCGATCTGCCCGTCAAGCCTGCCGTGCGCGGGCTGTGCGAACTGCTGGGGCTTGATCCGCTGAACTTTGCTAACGAAGGTAAGCTGGTGATCGGCGTGGAACGTACCGCTGCAGAAGCGGTGCTGGAACAGCTTCATGCCCATCCCTCAGGAGAAAACGCCGCTATCATTGGCGAAGTGGTTGAGCGCAAAGGGGTGCGCCTGGCCGGGCTGTATGGCGTTAAACGCACGCTGGATCTGCCGCACGCGGAACCCTTACCCCGAATTTGCTAGAACCGCGCCATAAGCGGTCAGCACTGAATCTCTTTTTTTGCCAGTTTCTATTGGAAAGCAATATGCCGTATACACCGATGAGCGATCTTGGACAGCAGGGCCTGTTTGACATCACGCGCACACTTTTACAGCAGCCCGATCTCGGCGCGCTGAGCGATGCCCTGACCCGGCTGGTCAGGCAATCTGCGCTGGCGGACAGCGCCGCGATTGTGCTGTGGCATAGCGGAACGCATCGCGCGAGCTACTACTCAACGCGTGATAACGGCAAAGCGTTTGAGTATGAGGACGAAACGTACCTCGCGCATGGCCCGGTGCGCCGTATACTCTCCCGGCCTGAAGTGCTGCACTGCAATTTTGCGGAGTTCAGGATGGCGTGGCCAAGGCTGGCGGAGAGTAATCTCTATCAGCCTTTCGGGCATTACTGCATGTTGCCGCTGGCGGCAGAGGGACAGATTTTTGGCGGCTGCGAGTTTATCCGCACGACCGACCAGCCCTGGAGCGAGGCGGAGTACGAGCGCCTGCACACCTTTACCCAGATAGTGGCCGTCGTCGCGGAGCAGATCCAAAGCCGCGTCACTAATAACGTGGATTACGACCTGCTGAGCCGCGAGCGCGACAACTTCCGCATTCTGGTCGCCATCACCAACGCCGTGCTGTCGCGCCTCGACATGGATGAGCTGGTCAGCGAAGTCTCGAAAGAGATCCACCACTATTTCAAAATCGACGCTATCAGCATTGCGCTGCGCGGCCATCGCAAGGGCAAGCTGAACATCTACTCCACCCACTACCTCGATGAGGCCAATCCGGCGCACGAGCAGAGCGAAGTGGACGAAGCGGGTACACTCTCCGAGCGAGTGTTTAAAAGCAAAGAGATCCTGCTGCTCAACCTGAACGAACAGGATCCGGTGGCCCCTTACGAGCGAATGCTGTTCAACACCTGGGGCAACAAAATCCAGACCCTGTGCCTGCTGCCATTGATGTCCGGCAACACCATGCTGGGCGTGCTGAAGCTGGCGCAGTGTGAGGAAGGCGTATTCACCACCGCCAACCTGAAGCTGCTGCGCCAGATTGCCGAGCGTATCTCTATCGCGCTGGATAACGCCCTCGCCTACCAGGAGATCCACCGCCTGAAAGAGCGGCTGGTGGACGAAAACCTCGCCCTGACCGAACAGCTCAACAACGTAGACAGCGAGTTTGGCGAAATCATCGGGCGCAGCGACGCCATGTACAGCGTGCTCAAGCAGGTTGAGATGGTGGCGCAGAGCGACAGCACGGTGCTGATCCTCGGCGAAACCGGTACGGGTAAGGAGCTGATTGCCCGCGCTATCCACAACCTGAGCAACCGCAACAGCCGCCGGATGGTGAAGATGAACTGCGCGGCGATGCCTGCGGGTCTGCTGGAAAGCGATCTGTTTGGCCACGAGCGCGGGGCCTTTACCGGGGCCAGCAGCCAGCGGCTGGGGCGTTTTGAGCTGGCGGACAAAAGCTCGCTGTTCCTCGACGAAGTGGGCGATATGCCGCTGGAGCTGCAGCCGAAGCTGCTGCGCGTGCTGCAGGAGCAGGAGTTTGAGCGGCTTGGCAGCAACAAGCTTATCCAGACCGACGTGCGGCTGATTGCAGCGACCAACCGTGACCTGAAAAAAATGGTCGCCGACCGCGAATTTCGCAGCGATCTCTATTACCGCCTGAACGTCTTCCCGATCTGCCTGCCGCCGCTGCGTGAACGCCCGGAAGATATCCCGCTGCTGGTGAAGGCGTTTACCGCCAAGATCGCGCGGCGGATGGGCAGGAACATCGACAGCATTCCCGCCGAAACGTTACGTACGCTCTCGTCAATGGAGTGGCCGGGCAACGTGCGCGAACTGGAAAACGTCATCGAGCGCGCGGTGCTGCTGACGCGCGGGAGCGTGCTGCAGCTGTCGCTGCCTGAAGTTTCTCTGCCAGACGAGCGCCTCGTGGCGACGGAGGTGGCGCAGGCAGGTGAAGACGAATACCAGCTGATTATGCGAGTACTGAAAGAGACCAATGGCGTGGTGGCTGGACCTAAGGGCGCAGCGCAACGTCTGGGACTGAAGCGCACCACTCTGCTCTCACGCATGAAGCGTCTGGGGATTGATAAAGAGAGCCTGGTCTAACCGGCGACAGCAGGTAGCGCTATTTTTTGGGACGGTATTTTTCCGGTAATTCCGGGACCGAACGGCGGTCATCAATCAGATGGCGGATAGTCAGAATCGGGTGACGCCATAGCATACGAGGCCCAGCCCAGCGCATCACCTGCTTCATTTCTTCGCGCTTAGCCGACGGGTAGCAATGTACCGGACATTGCTTACAGGCTGGCTTTTCCTCGCCAAAAACGCATTTATCGAGGCGCTTATCGGCATAAGCAGTCAGCGCCTGATAGTGCCCTTCCTCCTGAGATGCTTGAGGACAGCGCTTTTCATACAGGGCGATCATTTTCGCGATCGTCTCTTTTTCTCGTGAGATGCGTTTACCTGACATGACGGATTACCGAAGATAAAAGTGCATTCATAATACCCTTTTATCTTCAGGATTTCAGGTGTTGCATTTCGTTTTCTGAAGCCGCCTTCCAGAATTAAGCCTATCCGGCGTGACGTTTACTGTTATTTTATACAGGCAAAATGCAGGCCTGTTACCCGCATCAACTGGAGGCACCATGCAAGAGATCGCTATCAGCAAACCTTATCGCCATTTAAAAGTGGGCTATTTCCGCAAGCGCCATGAAGATCGTAAAACCAAAATTCCGCGTCGCTACAGCAGGCACGCCGCCCTGAGCCTGAAAGGCGACTGGCTTGAAAAAGCGGGTTTTACGACCAATTCACGCGTCAGGGTGGACGTCGAACAGGGAAAAATCGTCATTGAGCTCATGACGGAAGAGAGGGAGTGATGACGCTGCCGGGTATCCGGTAACCCAAGGCATTCCCCTGTTCAGCGTGCGCAGAAGAAAATGGGGCGTTTGCCGACGGAGAACATAAATCCCCTGGAGCCTTGTTTTGTAATGGAATAGTTCATTTTTTTGTTCGGATAAACAAAAAAGTCGGGCAGAACATCGCTGATAACTTCACTGGACAGTGATTCATCATCATTCACATGATGAATATTGATCGACGTAAAGTGGAAGGAGTCCTTGTTTTCCGTCCATACATAGGAGACGTCTCTGCGGATAATGCCTGCCACTTTGTCGTTTTTATAGTACGTACCGCTTACCGAGACGATGCCGGTTTGCTTCTGCAGCGTATACATGAAGTCCAGCGTAATATGGGCGCGTACATCTTCATGATAAACAACGATTGATGCCGAACAGGCTTCTGTATTCTCAACTTTTTCAAGGCGTAAATGATATAACCAGGCGACCAACGCGCCCGCGACAAAAAACACCAGCAACATTAAAACTGTCGTCCTTTTCGTCATTGCATATATCCCCTGAAATACAACGTCATGCATCCTGCATTGGCTTTTTTCTCATAAGGCGCTCTGCAAACAAGTACCGATAAGGCTGGCGCGTTGCTTGATGAGGAGAAATACACCCACGGATATTTTTTACAATCAAGCCCGGTATTCATGATTATTTTAATAAAGCGTGAAAAATTCCCGATACTTTTAATGTCATCATTTTGCGAGAAAAAATGGCAGCCGTTTTCGGTTCGGTTAATGGTGTAATCTCTGAAAAAATCTTTTTCCGGATTATCACGTAAAACGTGGTGTAACGTGAAAAAACCCAAAGCAAACGAGATGACCATTAATAGCGCAGGAAGAAACAGGCGACGTAATGGCCGCGGCGTTTTCTTTTCAACCGACTCAATTGGCAAATCTGGAATACTGGCGACGGGCGTTTCAGTAAAATCAACGGGGTGCGCTTCCGGCGACATCCGTTCTGCGGGTTCATCAGAGTCGACAACGTTTGTTTCAACGCGGGTCACTTTCACGCTTTTGTGAATCTGAAACCCTTTTCTCGGCACCGTCGCAACCAGCGTTTCGCTCGTCTCTCCTGCCGAACGCAAACCGCGTCGGATGATAGAAATATTCTGATAAAGTGTATTTGCCGGAACTATCATCCCGTCCTCGCCCCACACTTTATCGAAAAATTCCTTCTGATTCACAACCTCTGGGGAAGATTCCAGCAGAAGAGCGAGACAACGCGTTGCGGGTGTCGTCAGAATTACGCTCAACTCAGGTTTAGTCAAAGAAACGAGTACGTTTTTCTCAGGACAAAATTTAATATTATCGTTAATTATCCAAAACATACGCTACTCGCTCGACAGCAAACAGAATCGGGAAACTATTGATATGAATGATAATTATACGCTGCGGCTATTTCTTGTCAAAGCAAGAAGTTACGGTATAAGTGAGTGAAAGAATGCGTATCTAAATGAATGAATAATATAACGAGTGCTCTTAAGCGGAAGGTACGTGCAAAAAGCCCCGTTTTCGCATAGATGGAATGAGGTACGCACTTTAGTCGAAAGAGCCTTCTCCTTCTGTTTTCCTGCCATACAGACTCCGTTATCATGGTCACCAAACATTGCATGATAAGACGCTCAGGATTTCATGAGTTCCAATGAGACAGGAAGACACCTGACAATAAAAACAAAAGCCAACTCATTGAAAGTTAATAAAATGGACACGATACGCTAATGAGTACACTAGAGAATTTCGACGCACATACCCCCATGATGCAGCAGTACCTGAAGCTGAAAGCACAGCATCCGGAAATTCTGCTGTTTTACCGTATGGGCGACTTTTACGAGCTCTTTTATGACGATGCTAAACGTGCGTCGCAGTTGCTCGACATTTCCCTGACCAAACGCGGCGCATCGGCAGGTGAGCCCATCCCTATGGCCGGTATCCCGCACCATGCGGTGGAAAACTATCTGGCGAAACTGGTGAATCAGGGCGAATCCGTCGCCATTTGCGAGCAGATTGGCGACCCCGCCACGTCAAAAGGCCCGGTTGAGCGCAAAGTCGTGCGCATCGTCACGCCCGGAACCATCAGCGACGAAGCGCTGCTGCAAGAACGCCAGGATAACCTGCTGGCCGCCCTCTGGCAGGATGGCAAAGGATTTGGCTATGCGACGCTGGATATCAGCTCCGGGCGTTTCCGCCTGAGTGAACCGGCTGACCGCGAGACGATGGCTGCCGAATTGCAGCGCACTAACCCGGCAGAGCTGCTCTACGCCGAAGATTTCGCTGAAATGGCGCTGATTGAAGGTCGTCGTGGTCTGCGTCGTCGTCCGCTGTGGGAATTCGAAATTGATACTGCGCGCCAGCAGCTCAACCTGCAGTTTGGCACGCGCGACCTGATTGGCTTTGGCGTGGAAAACGCCCCGCGCGGACTGTGTGCGGCAGGCTGCCTGCTGCAATATGTAAAAGATACCCAGCGTACTGCCCTGCCGCATATCCGCTCTATCACCATGGAGCGCCAGCAGGACAGCATCATCATGGACGCCGCCACGCGCCGTAACCTCGAGATAACCCAGAATCTGGCGGGCGACGTTGAAAACACCCTGGCTTCCGTCCTCGACAGTACCGTTACGCCGATGGGCAGCCGCATGCTTAAGCGCTGGCTGCATATGCCGATTCGCGACACCAATACGCTTATCGGCCGCCAGCAAACCATCGCCGCATTGCAGAACAGTTACCCCGAATTACAGCCGGTACTGCGTCAGGTAGGCGATCTGGAACGTATCCTCGCCCGCCTGGCTCTGCGTACGGCACGCCCGCGCGACCTCGCACGTATGCGCCATGCTTTCCAGCAGCTGCCGGAACTGCGCGCTCAGTTGGGCAACGTCGACAGCGCACCGGTGCAAAAATTGCGCGAAACGATGGGCGAGTTCACCGAGCTTCGCGAACTGCTTGAGCGCGCCATCATCGATGCGCCTCCGGTTCTGGTGCGCGATGGCGGCGTGATTGCCCCCGGGTATAACGAAGAGCTGGACGAGTGGCGCGCGCTGGCAGACGGCGCAACGGACTACCTTGATAAGCTGGAGATCCGTGAACGCGAGCGTCTGGGTCTTGATACCCTGAAAGTGGGCTATAATGCGGTCCACGGATACTACATTCAGATCAGCCGCGGGCAGAGTCACCTGGCACCGATTCACTACGTGCGCCGCCAGACGTTGAAAAATGCCGAACGCTACATTATTCCCGAGCTGAAAGAGTACGAAGACAAAGTCCTCACCTCGAAAGGTAAGGCGCTGGCGCTGGAAAAGCAGCTGTATGACGAGCTGTTCGACATGCTGATGCCGCACCTGGCCGATCTGCAGCTAAGCGCCGCCGCGTTGGCCGAACTGGACGTGCTGGTCAACCTGGCTGAACGCGCTGAAACGCTGAACTATACCTGCCCGACCTTTACCGACAAGCCCGGCATTCGCATTACCGAAGGGCGTCATCCGGTGGTGGAGCGCGTGCTGAACGAACCGTTCATCGCTAACCCGCTCAGCCTGTCGCCTCAGAGGCGCATGCTGATCATTACCGGACCAAACATGGGCGGTAAGAGTACCTATATGCGTCAGACGGCGCTGATTGCGCTACTCGCGTATATCGGCAGCTACGTCCCGGCGCAAAACGTGGAGATTGGCCCAATCGACCGCATCTTTACCCGCGTCGGGGCTGCGGACGATCTGGCGAGCGGTCGCTCAACCTTCATGGTCGAGATGACCGAAACGGCCAACATTCTGCATAACGCGACGGAGCACAGCCTGGTGCTGATGGACGAAGTCGGGCGCGGGACGTCTACCTATGATGGTTTGTCCCTGGCGTGGGCCTGTGCGGAAAGCCTCGCGAATAAAATCAAGGCTATGACGCTGTTTGCGACCCATTACTTCGAACTGACGCAGCTGCCGGAGAAAATGGAAGGGGTGGCGAACGTGCACCTTGATGCGCTGGAGCACGGCGACACCATCGCCTTTATGCACACCGTGCAGGATGGTGCGGCAAGCAAGAGCTATGGCCTGGCCGTCGCGGCGCTGGCAGGTGTGCCGAAAGAGGTGATCAAGCGCGCGCGGCAGAAACTGCGTGAACTGGAAAGCCTGTCGCCGAACGCGGCGGCGACCCAGATTGATGGTACGCAGATGTCGCTGCTGGTGCCTGCGGAAGAGACGTCGCCCGCGGTGGAAGCGCTGGAGAATCTCGACCCGGATTCGCTGACGCCGCGTCAGGCGCTGGAGTGGATTTATCGGTTGAAGAGTCTGGTTTAGTTCTGTGCGGTCTGTTTTGTCGGGTGGCGGCTTCGCCTTACCCGACCTACAAAACCCGTAGGCCCGGTAAGGCGAAGCCGCCACCGGGCAAAAGACCGCACGATGTTATCGCCCGGTAAGCGCAGCGCCACCGGGCTTTTTTATTACAGCAGCGGTGGGATCGTCGGCACCTGCGGTGCCTCATCAATATCCTTCTGCGTCATGCGGAACGCTTCCGGGTAGTGCTCGCGGCTGGTGCGGCGCAGCGGTTCGGTATCGCGCCAGGTATACAAACAATGCTGGCACTGGTAAACGGTCCAGACCCCTTTCACCGGTGACGTCGCCATCACTTCGATATGCTCATCGGCACAACGTGGACAAATCATCTTTTCCTCCTTATTGGCGTGCTGCCATCATCGCGGTCAATTTTTCAGCCCAGGCTTTGGTTTCAGGCAGATCCTGTACCGGCTGGCTGTAGTGGCCACGGGTGTCCGGCGCAACCGGCGTGGTGGCATCAATAATCAGCTTGTCGGTAATGCCCGCCGGGCTGGAGCCAGGGTCAAGTTCAAGCACCGACATGTTCGGCAGTTGTACCAGATCCCCTGCCGGGTTTACCTTCGACGACAGCGCCCACATCACCTGCGGGAGGTTGAACGGATCGACATCTTCATCCACCACGATCACCATCTTCACGTAGCCCAGACCGTGCGGCGTGGTCATGGCACGTAAACCGACCGCGCGGGCAAAACCACCGTAGCGTTTTTTGGTGGAGATAATCGCCAGCAGGCCGTGGGTGTACATCGCGTTCACCGCCTGCACTTCCGGGAATTCCGCTTTTAGCTGCTGGTAGAGCGGCACGCAGGTAGCCGGGCCCATCAGATAATCAATCTCGGTCCAGGGCATGCCGAGATAAAGGGATTCGAAAATCGGTTTGCTGCGGTAAGAGACTTTGTCGATACGAACGACCGTCATGTTACGGCCGCCGGAATAGTGTCCGGTAAACTCGCCGAACGGCCCTTCGATTTCACGCTTGCGGCCTTCAATCACCCCTTCCAGGATCACTTCAGAACCCCACGGCACATCGAAGCCGGTCAGCGGCGCGGTGGCAATCGGGTACGGGCTTTCACGCAGTGCGCCCGCCATTTCATACTCGGACTGATCGTATTTCAGCGGCGTCGCGCCCATCAGGGTGATGATAGGGTCGTTGCCCAGCGTAATCGCAATCGGCAGATCTTCACCGCGCTCTTCCGCTTTATGCAGATGCAGAGCGATATCGTGCATCGGAACCGGCTGCAGGCCGAGCTTGCGCTTGCCCTTCACTTCCATGCGGTAGATGCCGACGTTCTGCTTGCCGAAGTGGTCCGGGTCGAGCGGATCGCGCGAGACGACGCACGCTTTATCGAGATAAAAACCACCGTCACCGTCGTTCAGGCGAAACAGCGGCAGGATATCGAACAGGTTAATGTCTTCACCATCCACCGTATTCTGCGCCCAGGCTGGGTTAGCGCGGCGCTCTGGCGTAACGGGGAATTTATCCCAGCGGCGAATAAACTCGTCGATCTGTTTTTTTACCGGGGTGTTCGCAGGCAGCCCCATCGAAATGGCGTGGTTCTGCCAGGAGCCGATGGTGTTCATCACCACGCGGGCATCGGTAAAGCCGCGAATGTTGTCGAACCACAGCGCGGGCGCGCCGTCGCCTATGCGCCCGGTCGCGTTGGCGGCCGCCGCCAGATCCGGCTCGGCGTTCACCTCTTCCTCAATTTTCAGCAGTTGCCCTTGCTCATCGAGCGCCTGCAGGAAGCTTCTCAAATCATCAAATGCCATCGTTATTCTCCTGTGAAAAATGTTTCGCCTCGCGCAAGCCGTTCCAGCGGCGCGCCTTTTTATGCTCCAGACCAAACTGGTCAAGCACGCGGGTCACGATATGCTGGGTGATGTCATCAGCGGTTTGCGGGTGGTTGTAATACGCAGGCATGGGCGGCACCATCGCCACGCCCATGCGGGAAAGGGCAAGCATGTTCTCAAGATGAATGGTGCTGAGTGGCGTTTCCCGGGGGACCAGCACCAGCTTGCGCCCTTCTTTCAGCACCACATCCGCCGCACGCCCCACCAGCCCCTCGGCGTAGCCCGCGCGGATGCCCGCCAGCGTTTTCATGCTGCAGGGAATGACGATCATGCCGTCGGTGCGAAACGAGCCGGAGGAGATGGTGGCGGCCTGGTCAGCCGGGCTGTGAACAACGTCAGCCAGTGCAGCAACGTCCTGCGCGGCGTAAGGCGTTTCCAGCTCAATGGTGGTTTTTGCCCACTTCGACATCACCAGATGGGTTTCCACCTCCGGCATGTCACGCAGTGCCTGCAATAAAGCCACACCCAGCGGCGCGCCCGTTGCTCCCGTCATTCCTATTATCAATCTCATTCAGTACCTCAATCATTTTGTTCGTATACGAACATATTGAGTAACCTACTCCTGGAACCTGTTCATGACAAGATCGTTCGCATACGATCACACTAAATGCTAAAAACTCCCGCGTTATAATCCAGGGCATTAGCGGCTATCATAGAGTGTGATTTTTTTCGTCGGAGTGTTCATGGAACTGAGACAAGAAGCGTTCCACCTGTTGCGCCAGCTTTTTCAACAACATACTGCGCAATGGCAGCATGCTTTGCCGGAGCTGACCAAGCCGCAATATGCGGTTCTGCGCTCAATTGCCGAACATCCGGGCATCGAACAGGTGGCATTGACCGAAGTGGCGGTCAGCACGAAAGCGACGCTGGCAGAAATGCTCAGCCGCATGGAGGCGCGTGGGCTGGTCAAACGCGAGCACGATCCGGCCGATAAGCGCCGCAGGTTTGTCTTCCTGACGCCAGAAGGTGAAGCCCTGCTTGCAGGCTGTAAACCGGTTGGCAACGAGGTGGATGAGGCGTTTTTAGGACGCCTGAGCAAGGCCGAACGCGAGCAATTTTCTGCGCTTATCAAAAAAATGATGCACGACTAATTCACCCTCGCACGCATAAAATCGATAAACTTTCGGACTTTCGCGGGCACGTGTTGGGCATCGGGATAAACCGCATAGATGCCCTGCTGTGCAAAGGTGTAGCCCGGTAATACCGACGCCAGTTGCCCTGCATCCAGCGCATTTCGCACCAGCCATTCAGGCAGTAACGCCACGCCGCTTCCGGCACGCGCGAAAGCCATCAGCGCCTGAGCGCTGTCAGCGTACAGACGCGGGGCTTTCGTAATTTCAAACGAGACAAGCTCTCCGCTGCTCGCTTTCACCTGCCAGCGCAGTGGAGAGGGCAAGCGCTCGTGAATGATCCAGTCGGCTTTCGCCAGCTGTTCAAGGGTCTCTATTGGATGGTTAGCCAGCCAGTCCGGCGCTGCCACAGGCACTATGGTGAAAGAGGTAATCATGGCGGCGTGGTAGCGTGAATCGGCGAGCGTTCCCAGCCGGATGGCGACGTCAAAGCGCTCCGAGATAAGGTCGGCATGCAAAGAGGACGAAACGTGGCGCACGCGAAGCTCCGGGTGCTGCTGACTAAATTCCGCCAGCAAAGGCACTACAACCTGCGAGCCGTACTCGGGCGTGGTGGTTATCCGCAATTCACCAGAGAGTCCCGCATGATTCGCGCGGACATCGTCCTGCAGTTGTTCTGCATCCCTCAGAAGCGCGACGCTTCGCTGATGAAAAAGCGCGCCCGCCTCGGTTAACGTCAGACGGCGGGTTGACCGCAGCAGCAGCGTAACGCCCAGCTCGTCTTCAAGCTGGCGAATGTTGAAACTCACCACGGCTTTTGTCAGCCCCATTGCCTCTGCCGCGGCGGTGAAGCTGCCCGCCTCCGCGACTGCGATAAACATCGCCGTACGCTGTAGCGTAAACATCGTTAACCTCAATCACTGTCAAAAATATTTTGACAGTATATCGCTGTTTGTCGCGTTTATCCGTAGCTTAAGGGCCGATACGATACGCCACCTCACCGGAGGATCCACCATGACGTATCGCAGCAAAGTCGCCGTTGTCTATCTGCTCGGCTTTTTCCTTGATTTGATAAATATGTTTATTGCCAGCGTCGCCTTTCCGGCCATGGCGCGCGCGTTCAATACCACACCCTCAGCGCTTGCCTGGGTCAGTAACGGGTACATTGCCGGTCTGACGCTAGCGATCCCTTTCGGCAGCGCGCTGACGCGCCGCATCGGGCCAAAGCGCGTCATCCTCCTCTCGCTGGCTCTCTTTAGCGCGGCCTCCGCCACAGCGGGACTGTCCTCCTCGCTGGAAAGCCTGATTGCCTGGCGTGCGCTGCAAGGGATTGGCGGTGGATTGCTGATCCCGGTGGGACAGGCGCTGACCTGGCAACAGTTTAAGCCTCACGAACGCGCCAGACTCTCCTCGGCGGTGATGCTGGTGGCGTTGCTTGCCCCGGCCTGCTCCCCTGCTCTCGGGGGACTGCTGGTGCAGACGCTAAGCTGGCGCTGGATCTTTTTTGCTACGTTGCCCGTCGCCCTCGTCACCTTTGTTTTAGCCTGCGTTTGGCTTAATGCTGAAATGCCGCCGAAGAAAACAGCCAGGCTGTTTAACCTCTCCCTGCTGACCGACCCACTGTTGCGTTTTTCCATGCTTGTCTACGTGTGCGTGCCCGGCATCTTTATCGGGGTAAACGTCACGGGCATGTATTATCTTCAGAGCGAAGCCAGCATGACGCCCGCCGCAACGGGCATGCTTATGCTGCCATGGTCCGCGGCATCGTTTATGGCCATTATGGTAACAGGACGCTATTTTAACCGCGTCGGGCCCCGGCCTCTGGTGGTTATCGGGTGCCTTTTGCAGGCGACGGGCATTCTGCTTTTACTGAACGTCAGTTCGGCAACGCCAGCGTTGTTATCTGTCGCGGCTTTTGTGCTGATGGGGGCCGGAGGCAGCCTTTGCAGCAGCACGGCGCAGAGCAGCGCGTTTCTGACGACAGCCCGGGACGATATGCCTGACGCCAGCGCCCTGTGGAATCTTAATCGTCAGCTAAGTTTTTTTGCGGGAACCCTGCTACTGGCGCAGGTGCTGAGCATTGCGCAGGTTTATCTTGCGCCGCTCGCCGCCTGGCACGGGATGTTTATTTTTGCCGCAGGCATCACATTAGTGCCTGTATTGTACGTTTCTCGTCTTAACACGATGCAGGTGCTCAGCCAGCTGCGACAGGAGAATTCATGACGCTTTTTGAACACGACATTATCGACCTCCACATTGCGCTTGAAAACTGGTTAGGCAAAGGTGAAGGTGAGGCTGAGACCTTGCTCACCCGCTTTCGACCGGATTTTCTGATGATACCACCGGGCGGCGCGCAGCTTGACCATCACGCCCTTGCCCATTTTCTCGACGCCCAGCGTGGAAGCCGCCCCGGTCTGAAAATCATCATTGACGAGCTCACCACGATAGACGCCTGGGATAACGGCGCAGTGCTTCACTACCGGGAAACACAGACCCGCCCCGATATGCCGGTAAACGTGCGCTGGTCGACGGCGGTGCTGAAGCAGGAAGGCGACAGAATTACGTGGCGTCTGCTGCACGAAACGGCGCAGCCGTAGCACCAAAGAAAAATGGCCCGTCTTACGACGAGCCATTTTTTGACGAAAGGTTGCTTATTCGCGGAACAGCGCTTCGATATTCAGACCTTGTCCCTGCAGGATTTCACGCAGGCGACGCAGACCTTCAACCTGAATCTGACGAACACGTTCACGGGTCAGGCCAATTTCGCGACCGACGTCTTCCAGTGTCGCAGCTTCATACCCCAGTAAACCGAAACGACGTGCCAGCACTTCACGCTGTTTGGCGTTCAGTTCGAACAGCCATTTGACGATGCTCTGTTTCATGTCATCGTCCTGCGTGGTGTCTTCCGGGCCGTTGTCTTTTTCGTCGGCCAGGATGTCCAGCAGCGCTTTTTCGGAGTCGCCACCCAGCGGGGTGTCAACCGAGGTAATGCGCTCGTTGAGACGCAGCATACGGCTTACGTCATCAACCGGTTTATCAAGCTGTTCGGCAATCTCTTCCGCGCTTGGTTCGTGGTCCAGTTTATGGGACAACTCACGCGCGGTACGCAGATAGACGTTCAGCTCTTT
>ENA-OWLM01000201-OWLM01000201.1-metagenome-genome-assembly--contig:-NODE-201-length-22757-cov-3.641177_pt1 | contig 22757 bp, 11 predicted proteins | sample MGYA00245349_ERZ651102 | MGnify/ENA primary metagenome ERZ651102 (study PRJEB26857, sample SAMEA4031759) | metagenome | biome: human; feature: oral; material: saliva | place: Philippines | collected 2014... | reverse complement strand
CTCAAAGATCCCTCGTTTGTCAATCTCATGACGCGGCGTATCTTCAATGTACTCCTCATTGCCAATCCCTACGACGCCTTCATGCTCGAAGACGACGGGCGCATCGATGAGAAGCTCTTCAACGAATATGCCGCACTCTCCTTGCGCTATCCACCACGTTTCACTCAAGTAAGCACAGAGACCGAAGCCTGGGGAGAACTCCACCGCAACTCCTTCGACCTCATCATCGTCATGCCCGGCACTGACAACAGCGACACCTTCGACATCGCACGCGGCATCAAACATCGCTTCCAGCACATCCCCCTTGTTGTACTCACCCCCTTCAGCCACGGCATCACCGCGCGCATCGAGCACGAAGACCTTTCCGACTTCGAATACGTCTTCTGCTGGTTGGGAAACACCGATTTATTGCTCTCCATCATCAAATTGATTGAAGACAAAATGAATCTCGATCACGACATCGAAGAAGGTGGTGTGCAACAAATCATCCTTGTAGAAGACAACATACGCTTCTATTCCTCCGTCCTGCCCGAGTTATACAAATTCGTGCTCCAACAAAGCATGGAGTTCGCCACCGAAGCCCTCAACGAACACCAACGCACCCTCCGCATGCGCGGACGTCCCAAAATCGTGTTGGCGCGCACCTACGAAGAAGCCACAACCCTCTACAACCGCCATCCCAACAACGTATTAGGGGTCATCACCGATGCGCGCTATCCCCGTGGAGGAGTGGTAGTTCCACAAGCCGGTGTGCAACTCTTAGCCGAATTGCGCAAGCGAGATCCCTTTTTGCCCCTCATCCTCGAATCGGCCGAGTCAGAAAATGCCCTTCAAGCCAAAGCCTACAATGCCGACTTCATCGACAAGAATTCCAAGAAAATGGCTGTCGACCTCCGCGAAGTGGTGAAACAACGATTCGGGTTTGGTGATTTCATCTTCCGCGATCCGCAAACTCACCAAGAGGTGATGCGCGCTAACAATTTGAAAGAGATGCAATCCGCCATTCTCACCGTACCGGCCGAGTCCTTACTCTATCACATCACACGCAACCACGTTTCGCGCTGGTTGCGCAGTCGAGCAATGTTCCCCGCGGCCGAGTTCGTCAAACAACTCTCTTGGGAAGAACTCCAAGACATCGATGCCCACCGTCGCGCCATCTTTGAAGCCATCGTCGATTATCGCCGCATGAAAAACCAAGGAGTCGTTGCCGTGTTCCGTCGCGATCGTTTCGACCGCTATTCTAATTTTGCACGCATCGGCGAAGGTTCTCTCGGAGGGAAAGGCCGCGGCCTTGCCTTCATCGACAACATCGTCAAACACCACCCCGAACTCAATCAGTTCGACAATGCCACCGTCATGATTCCCAAGACTGTAGTGCTCTGCACCGACCTCTTCGAGGAATTCATGGACCACAACAACCTCTATCAGCTCGCACTTTCCGATGCCGACGATACCGTCATCCTCGATGCCTTCCGCCGCGCCACACTCCCTGCAAGTTTAGAAGGCGACATCCTCACCTTCATCGAAGCCACCAGTAGTCCCATTGCCGTCCGCTCCAGTTCGTTGCTCGAAGACAGCCACTATCAACCCTTCGCCGGCATTTACAACACCTACATGGTGCCCCTTCTCGACAATCGCCACCGCATGCTCCATATGCTCTGCGATGCCATCAAAGGCGTTTATGCCTCTGTCTTTTTCAAAGACTCCAAAGCCTATATGCAAGCCACACGCAACGTCATAGACCAAGAAAAAATGGCCGTGATTTTGCAAGAAGTTGTGGGACGACAATATGGTGATCGCTACTATCCCAGCATATCGGGTGTGGGACGCTCCCTCAACTACTATCCCATCGGGGACGAGCTTGCCGAAGAGGGAATCGTGAGTCTAGCCCTCGGATTGGGAAAATATATTGTAGACGGTGGACAAACCTTGCGCATCTGTCCGCACCATCCGGGAAAAGTGTTGCAGATGTCGGACACTGAAATGGCTTTGCGCGAAACGCAAACACGGTTCTATGCCCTCGATCTGAAGAATATGGGTGAGAATTTCTCTGTCGACGATGCGTTCAATCTCTTGAAACTCTCCGTGCGCGAGGCCGACAAAGACGGTGCGTTGCAATATCTGGCCTCTACTTACAACCCCACCGACCAAGTCATCTATCCCGGAGTCTATCCCGAGGGAAGAAAAATCATCAGTTTTGTCGGAGTGTTGGAACACGATGTGGTGCCGCTCCCTCATCTCCTCCGCGAGGTGTTGCACCTCGGTCAAGAAGCCATGCGCCGTCCGGTGGAAATCGAATTTGCCGTGGAAGTTGATGCCGCCACCCGCAGTTGCGTGTTCTATCTGCTGCAAATCCGCCCCATGGTCGATGTGAAAAGCGATGTCCACATCGATCTCTCCGAGATTCGCACCGAAAACATCTTGCTCCAAAGCGACAACGCCCTCGGACACGGACAAATGGACGACATCGCAGACGTGGTTTATGTGAAAACAGACGGCTACAACGCAGGCAACAACCCTTTAATTGCAGAAGAAATTTCGCGCATCAATGCCAAATTCCTCGACAAAGGCGAGCACTACGTCTTGGTAGGGCCTGGTCGATGGGGATCTAGCGATTCGTGGTTGGGAATTCCTGTGAAATGGCCAAACATCTCGGCTGCACGCATCATTGTCGAAGCCGGTCTGACCAACTATCGCGTTGATCCTTCGCAAGGCACTCACTTTTTCCAAAACCTCACCTCGTTTGGCGTGGGCTATTTCACCATCAATGATTTCAACGGCGATGGCATCTACAATCGCGCCCTCCTCGATGCCCTCCCTGCTGTCGAAGAAACCGCTCATGTGCGCCATGTCCGTTTCCCCAAACCGCTCACCATCAAACTCGATGGTAAGAAAAAACTCGGTTACGTGCTCACAGCTGAATAGACCACATCATTTTGTTGTTTCCGCTATCTCCTATAATGATATGGGTCGAAATAGGGGCAAAGCGTGAAAAAAACGCAGAAAAGTGACATTTTCAAATTGAAAATGTCACTTTTTGCTATTTCAACCTATCATTTCAAGTCAACAACAAACATTCCTTTGCCACATTGTTGTTACTCCTCCAATGGGCATTCTCCTCCCCTACTCTTTCCCTTTACCCCAAATCTGTTCAGAATCTAATGACCGATTTGGGATAATGTTTAGCTATCATTGCTAAAAACGATGGTCCACAGTCCATAGAATCTTGTTGAGATCGTATTCTCATCTTACATATTGAGTCGCTTCATCGATTCGGTTGCAGAATCCTTTCTTTGGCGGATTTCCTTTTGATTAAATCGATAGCTGATCTGGATAGAAACACTGCGAGTGTCGCTATAATTCTTGTCATATAGTCTGACACCCTCCATTTGTGTTAATCCTGTATTCCAAGCTGTTTTCAAGAGGTCCGTCCCAAGAATAGACACATCCATTTTCCCCCCTAAAAGTTGTTTGCGAACTTCAATATCCAACTGGTGTTGCTGCCCAACTTCAAAGCTTCCAGTTGTTAGCGGACTTCGATAAGTATAGTTCAATTCGATATCACACCATTTTGGCACAGTTAGTGTTTGAGTTAGTCGAGTATAGAACAATGGTTTTTCCTTAATACTTAGATTGTATTTTCTACCATCAAGTTGTTCATATTGCACCATGCCTAATAAATTGGAAGAATACCATCCCCAACTCTTAGACACATTCCCCATTAGTTGGACTCTATGATGGTGATCAAAATTGGTTTTGGAGATGATGTAACCTGACGCTAAATCACCCTTTCTCTGAACATAGTTGTCAATGTGATCACGTGAGTACTGATAGTTTACAGCAAGATAAAAGATATTATACATAAACTCATATCCTACTCGATAGTTCTTCTCAGGCAATAAATTGGGATTTGCATCTGAAGAAACAAATTGGTTAGAGTAATAACGATTGTTGCTTAAGTCTTCCAAACTAGGTCTGCGAGTCCCTGAAGTAAAACTGAAATTGTGCATTGACGCTCCCAACGTTCCAGATATCTTTCCAACAAAGAAAACATCATTGTAGCTACGGCTAATGCTGTTCAGAGGTTCATTGGGCACTAATAGATAACTATTTGCATGCTCAAAACGAAGCCCCAAAGATGCACTCCACTTGCTTAGAGGGAATGAATAATTGAAATACCCCGCATATACTCTTTCGTTGTTAGTACCAACACTTGGATAAGTCGCATCTGTGGTTTGCTTTCTATCTCCCTTTATTTGGTACAAATCGGCACCTCCTTCAAGAAAGTGCTTGTCCGAAAAGCTATAAGATAGATATGGCGAAAGTTGAAAAAGAGCGTAAGATGCGTTAGTGGAGAGGTGATGATTTTCTATTTTGTCCCTCTCCCTCTCTCTCGTGATTTGCTGACGTTCCAAATCTTTGACAATAGCATCAGCATTGATTTCAAGTTTTAATCTATTGGAGGCTTTCCACTCTGTATAAGCATTAAAATGATGGAAGACACTTGTGTTATCAACAGAAGTGTTGGACTCCAAATTTTGCCATCCTTGTTTACTTGTATTATAGCGCGTGTTATCTCCGCCATGACTATTGATTTTGCTGCTTGACAAATTATATCCTATCCCCCAAGTCAACGTTTTAAGAGGAGTAAAGTTTGCCTTTATGAGTATGTTTCTTGACAAATCACTTATTGTGTCCGCAAGTTGAGTTTGTAGGTCCAACTGAGGAATGACTTGAGCCTCAATGCTGTGTGTATTGTTCATACGGTTGTTCCCCTGATTAAGCTGAAGACTGACATTGTATTTATCATTGGCATAGCCCAACAAGAGATCTCCTAAAGATGAAACAGCGTGGTTGAATTGACCCTTACTTTTCACTTGACCTGTGAAAGTATCTTTTTGACGCTTAGTTTTGATGTGAAGTACAGCATTTACACTGCCACGATATCTTGGGCTCGGATTTCGTTCAAGCGTTATAGACTTGATTACTTTGGGGTCTATTGACTTTAATTCATCGTGAGAAAAGCTCTCTTTATTATCCAATAATATGAGAATCTTGCCTCCGCCAAGTAATGTTACACTTCCATCTCCATCCACTGCGACTCCAGGGAGTTGTGCCAACAGTCGAAATATACTCGATTGTTGCGCCAAAGGTGTACCTTCTACATTGACTTCTAGTTGATGATTACTCAATTTAATGTTTCTTTTGTGTCCTCTTGCTATCACCTCGCCCAAAGTATAAGATAAAGGACGCATTTCCACTTTTGCAGGGAGTGCGTTTATGTTTATCTTTTGTGTCTCATACCCTATACGAGTGAAACAGAAGTAACTGATTGGCAAGGATTTCCCAAAACGAAATACACCAGTACTATCAGTAACTACTCCCTGCAACAATGTACTGTCTTTGCTATAAGCAACGACATTACAGAGTTCTAATGGCTGCTTGTTCTCATCTACCACCACGGACTTAATGACTTCTTGTCCCCATAGTGACGATACGTTGAGACATAAAGCCAAAAGAACAAACAAAATTCTATATGCTTTCATATTCGTGAGTTATTTATTGTGATAAACCATACAATTGGGGGTTCCATAAAGTTCTCTCTTGTATTTGAGAGCTCTAACCCGCATTTTTTCCTATTGCAGGGATCGAAGAGAATAGGTGCAATATTACAAACAAAAAACGAAACAACAACAATTTATCGCACTTTTCTTTTTTTTCGTTCGTACTCAATGCCTTCTTGCAAACAAGAAACAGACTACACAACACTCAAACTAAATCTGTTCAGGATCTAATGACCGATTTGGGATTATACTAGACACACCTTGCTCAGGTAAATCTGATGCCGTTGAGAACAACCTCACGCGCGCACATACGCGTGTACGCGCGCGCCTTCCAACAGCGATGTTGTTTTTTTGCTGTCACAAGTGTCACACGCGGGGTTGATTAAGGAATAGATGTACTATAAGCCAATGTTCCCGAGCAACTTTTGAAGGAGACTACTGGATGATACAACTAGTTTGAAATCTACTGTTTGATTTTGCAATGGTTGGATCTCCGTTGTCTTGAAACGACACAAGGTTTCTTGCCTTGCCAAAGTGTCACGGACGGTAGAAAGTTTTCGTATTGTCCCCACAGACGTACCGTTGGACGTTTGCAGATAAAGTATTTGCCTGTTTACATTGACAGGTTGTTTGTTATCAAATCTTAGCAGTATGTTTATATCTGTGCTATCGCTTGTTGTGATAGGTGCTTCTTTTATAATTGCTGTCCCAGAATAGACTTGTTTATAGGGTAAGAAGTAAGCCATAACAAAGAGACAAAGTAATACAATTCCGATGGCAGTAATACCATAATAAGTAAGTGAAGACGGAACTTGCCCAACAATACTACGAACCTTCTCACTGCGAAGCTCAAAGCTACGCTCTTGTTTCTCTTCTTCTTCCATATTAGTTTCCTAATTCCAATTGGTTTTTTACTAAAGCAAAATATACCCCACGATTAGCGGTCAAATCCTCGTGCGTACCGATTTCAACAATCTTTCCTTCCTCCAAAACCACAATCTGGTCTGCATTACGCACGGTAGAAAGTCGGTGAGCCACCACTACTACCGTTTTTCCTTGGTAGAACTCAGACAGATTTTCAGTAATAGCTCGTTCGTTGTTGGCATCGAGGGCATTGGTGGCTTCATCCAGGAAGACAAACATTGGATTCTTATAGACGACCCTTGCAATAAGGATGCGTTGTCGTTGCCCTTGACTGATACCTTGCCCATCTTGTCCTATCATTGTATTATAGGCTAATGGAAGAGCTTCAATATAATCTGCTATATTGGCCACACGTGCAGCATAGCGAATACGTTCGATGTCGGGTTCATCATCTGATATGGCAATATTCCTTGCGATAGTATCTGAAAACAGATACCCCTCCTGCATCACAGCTCCACATTGATTTCTCCACCATCCAAGATTGTATTCATTCAGATTGGCACCACCTATCTGAATACTTCCAATTAATGGTTCATAGAATCCCAAAAGAAGTTTTATGAGTGTGGTTTTTCCACTTCCACTTGCTCCAACAATAGCCGTAACCTTACCATTAGGAATGTAAAGATTGATATTCGAGAGAATCTCTTTCGGACTGTATATATCATATTTGAATGAAAGGTCTTTTATCGAGAGAGTGTATCCTTCCCGAGTTTCGCCCGTATAGTCGTTTCGCATCCGTCCCATATTCTCCTCGTTAGTTTCGGTATGGATTTCATTCATACGATCTAAACTGATGCTCACATCCTGCCAAGAATAGATGAATTGGATAAGTTGTTCCACAGGGGTGTTAAGTTGTCCGATGATGTATTGCACTGCCAACATCATACCGAGAGTCATATTGCCTTGTATTACGGCTGTGGCTGCCAAAACTGTGATAAGGATATTTTTCACCTCATTGATGGTGATGCTTCCTGCTTGTTGTAGTTGTTGCAGATTGAGAGATTGTAGATTGACTTTGAAGAGATCGGCTTGTACATCCTCCCACTCCCAGCGTTTGCGTTGTTCACATCCCTGCAACTTAATCTCCTGCATACCACTTATCAGTTGGTAGGTTACATTTCTGTTTTTTCCTGCTTGCTCAAAGAATTTGTAATCCAGCTGTCTGCGTTTTTTGAGAAATAAGACAATCCAAGCAGCATAGAGAATTGTTCCTAAGAGAAAGACAAGGAAGATGCCAAGGTTATAGAAAGCTAAAACAACCCCGAAGACGAGAAATGTAAAGAATGAAAAAAGCAAGCTCAAACTACTTGAGGTAAGAAATTGCTCTACTCGTCGATGGTCTTCAATGCGTTGCAAGAGATCACCCATCAGCTTAGTGTCGAAGAACTTCATCGGCAGCTTAATCAGCTTGATAAAGAAATCCGAGATAAGCGAGATGTTGATACGGGTGGAGATGTGTAGGAGTATCTTGGAGCGAATGAAATTTATGACAGTCTGACTGAACAAAAGCATCATTTGAGCCAACAAGACAAGCCAAATAAAACCAATATCTTTACTTCCGACCCCCGTATCTACAATAGCCTGAGTGAGAAAAGGAAAGACAAGTTGAAGAATAGAACCAAGAAGTAGCCCCAATACTAGTTGAGAGAAGTGTTGCTTATATTTCCTGATATAATTCCAAAGGAAATTAATGCGATTTTGCGAAGGATTGATTTCTATGGATTTAAGGGTGTAAAACGATTCTGTAGGTTCAAGAAGCAAAGCAACACCTTTTTCCTTCCCTTCCGTCTTAGTGCTTGCCCAATAGTCACAAAATTCGTCTTTACTATAGATAATAAGCCCCTTACCTGGATCTGCTACATATACAGAGTATGTTCCTTTTCTTCTATGCTTCTTTATCTTATAAACCACGACGAAATGATTTTGATTCCAATGAACAATACAAGGCATAGGAACCTCTTGGGATAGCATATCAAAACTCAATATTCCTCCAGCAGTTTTGAATCCGATTGATTCAGCAGTCTTGCTTATACCAAGTAGAGACACTCCATTTTTGCCCAAGACGCAGAACTCACGCAAATGATCACGATCAACTTGCCGTCCGAAATGTTCTGCTATCATTGCCAAACAAGTCGGACCGCAATCCATTGAATCTAATTGTCTATAGAATGGAAACATATACTCAATCACTCAAAATTCTATTCCGTTCTTGTTCTTTTATGATATTAGTGTCCAAACGTGTACCGGATTTTTTTGAAGAGAATTTGATTCTAAATCCCAACAAGATAATATTGCCTCTGTTTGAAAACTCATTAAGATAATGATAAGAGTAGTTGTCTAAAGACTCAGTCTTCTCAAATGACTTCTTTGAGAATACATAACGAACACCTAAGTTTATATCAAACATATTATTGATGGCATATGTAATATTTATCTGGGACTCTGGAGATGATTTCTGATAGGTTTCTATACTTCTTGCAATGTAGGGAAGTGATAGAGATAGAGATGCGTATAGCTTCTTCCATGAATAATTGAGTTGCATTCCTCCAAAGAGATTGTATTCTCTCCTATTCGAAAAAGCTGTCATTCTATATCCTCCCTGAATGTTTAACATTGCACCCCGATACTTGAGTCGCAGAATAGTTCCTAAATCTGCTATCCAAAACAACGATTTTGCATTCTCAAAACTTATTGTTGTGCTTAGAGACTCTGATGATTTTGTAAACATAAACACCTTATCTTGAATCAGGTCATTTTTCAAATACACTTGCCAGTAATAAGGTTTCCTACTAATCTCATATGAAAGCTTTATTGTATGAGAGGTTTCTGGTATTAAGCTCGGATTTCCCAAAAGACTTCCCGTGAAAAGATATGAACTATTTATTGGTGATAATTGAGTTATAGAGGGAATGAAGTAATCCTTTTGATAAAGGAATCTCAGGCTGTTGCCACCTTGTTTGTAAGTCATATTGAGTATAGGCAAAAAAGTTTGAGTTGTAAAAGACCCCTTGTTGAAATGAGAAACAAAGATGTCCCACCCAAGAGAGCATAATATATCCCATTTCCCGATTTGTTTACTATACTCTGTATAAAAATAGTTTTTCAATTGAGAGGATGATGTTTGTTTCCCATCCCTTGTAATAAAACTACTTTTCCCTTGCGTACTATTTCCAATCTCTATATTACCTCCCCATAGGCTTTTGTTATATTTGACTCCAGCATTGAATTCCCTCAAATTACTATGTAGTTCTTGTTTTTGGACAAGTATTCCATTGATAGAATTATTAGACTGAGTATTCGTCGTATTATTTTTATTAGTGCCATTATAAAAACTCCCATAAAGACTAAAACGTCCAAAATGTTTTATGAGATGGCTATGGTATACATTAACTGTATAACCATTGAGGCAATCCGAATAGGAACGAGAATAATCGTAACTATATAATTGATTCCCTGTCGAAAGAATGTCAATATGGTTTTCAGATTTATACTGCTGCGGTTTTGTGCTATATATTAAACCTATGGATGTTGTTGCATCCTTATTCCATTTTATGTGCCCTCCAGCAGCAATAGACAAATTCTTGTAATCGGAAACTCTTTGCGAGTTTTGTGTGAAATTGTATAATTCCCCTTGCGCATTTTCAGAGACATTGCTTTTATTGTCAAGGAATCCAAATCCCTTAACTGTTCCCAAAAGGGTATATTTATTCGTTTCTAGAGTAGCTGAGAAATCGGCAATTCCAAAAATAATTTTGGGATGTGTGTAAACTCCTAAATTAGTCGTGTAGTTTTTTTCTTTGACTGTTCTGGTATGTATATTAACCATACAAGAATACCCTAAATGTCGATATTCTTGTGGTATTGTGTTTTTAATCTCAACTTTATCTATATCAGCACTTGATAATGCCATTAAATCCTGTCCCGTGTAAACACCATTTATCAAGATAAGAGCTTGTCCACCTCCTACTAAATCTATTTTTTGCTCAGCAACGTTTACTATCAAATCTGGAATTTCTTGAAGACTTGAGTATATATTTTTCATTTTTGAAGCATTGCTACTTAGTCGATAAATTTTAGCTCCGTTTTTTGTGCTAATTACGGAAGATCTGTCTCCAACTACCTTAACTTCTCTGAGATGAATCGCTCGTGGGAGTAATGTGACTTCAACGCATTCTGCTTGTTGTTTTAGTTCTATTTTCTCTTGGTAGGAATTGTATTCTATGTGTGACACATTAAGGTAACCAACGGAATGGTTATGCCAATCAAGAATAAAATACCCAAGAGAATCTGATATGCATGAAGAAATAAGACCAGTCGTTGTTTTATCGGCTGATAAATAAATTGTAGCTATTTCAACAGGATTACCCTTATCGTCAATGACCCTCCCTCTCAGAGATTGCGCATTAGTCACTACTTCAACCCAAAAGAAAATTGCCATGCATAACAATAATTTTCTTTTTATCATATTATAATGATTTATTTCTGTTGATCTGACTCAGAAACCTAAAAAGTATATACTCATCAATAGGCAATTCAAGATGATTCAGCTGGCATTTATCTTCGATTTTAAGACCATTGATTTTGCATTCCAAATGCTTTTGGCAACAAGGTCCCCAACATAATGGCAGTAACTTACACTCTTTGCATATATCTATGTTATAGGTATTTATCAATGTTCGTTCTTCCCATTTCTCTTTCTTCCACACAATGTGACCATCATCATTCAAAAAACCATCTGAAAAAGAGTCTGTAAAATTTCGCCCAGTACATTTGTACACATGCCCATCATAAGATACCACAGCTTGATTGATTTTACTTGCCTTACAAGAATATCCCTTTCTGAAGAAATTCATATATGTCACATAGAATCCTGCGTTCAAGAGTTGCAACATCACATTTCTGAGAACATCATTATCGGTCATTTCATTTGGTTTTATAGTTTGCCAAATTCTTTCCAAATGAATCCCAACTTTACTTCTATCAAGCTCTTTTAGGTCATCAATAATCGATGGAATTAGAGGTAGCGTGTTATCATCATAATTAATTCTTACATTGATGTAGACATTCGATAACTTAGATAATTCTGAAACATTCTCCATTACTTTATCATAGACACTGATTTGAGGAGCATCTGGCATTCGCTTTACCCTATTATGAGTGTTTCTCTCTCCATCAATGGATATTTGAATATGAGGAGAAAACTCAGCCAATAAATTTATTGTTTTAGAGGTAAGATTAATACCATTAGTAATCAATAGTAAGTTAAAAGACTTGCCTGCTTCGATTACAGTTTTCTTAATTTCTTTCAACAGGTCATGTAAATCTTCCTGATAATACAAAAGAGGTTCTCCGCCAAAAAGCTCAACAGCCAATTTCCTAATACCTAGTTCTCCTCTCATTACATGTTCAACATGTTTCAATATTGCATCTTTTGTACTCGGGAGTAGACGTGAACCTTTTTTTAGTCTCTCAAAGCAATACCAACATTTAACATTGCAATCCAATGTTGGTAGCAGAGTTAAGTAGTATACAGGGGACTTGTGAGATATATCGTATTCCTTCATAAGGAACTCTCTTTCATCAAGACCATCATCTACAATAATATTTGCTTTCCGAAAAGAAGACATTTGCTCTTCGGTAAAGAAGTTCCAATCGAGATTCTTTAATTTCTCTGTCTGGCCTGAAGGCAAAAAGACAAAACTATCTCCTATCGTATTATAGATTAATTCGCCTTTATCCGTAAAGACATAATAGTTATATTCACTACATTTCATAATTATCTGAGTTTAGAGGGACTGGTCGCCTCTTATAACGAAATAAGAAAGCAACCAATCCCATTCATTGGTTAAGTCAGGATGTTCTTAGCAACCGCAATTGCATCCCAAACCTCCTTGAGTTGGAGAAGTGTGTACTTCTCCGTCTTCAATTTCTGAAGATGTCTCATTTGTACTTCTACCGCCACAGAGGACGATCATCTCCTCTTCATTGAATTGAAAATCTTGCATACGCAGCATTTCCACAGATAACTTCTTATCCATAACTTTGATAAATTAAGATATGCCTACTCTTCAGAGTTTTTCGGCTTACACTCCCCATTTGAATAGTTGGGTCTACAGTAATACTCAAGGTACTAAAGGGATTACTAACCTTATGCTGTCGAGGAATTTATGTGAATTCTTCCCCTTACAGAGTTTAGAGAACGCGTTCTCTGCTCTCGAGCTGTACCGGCTCTATATCATTGTGCACTTTGATATTCTATTTCAATCCCATAATAGGTTTCAGAATCTGCATGAGGGCTGTTTCTATCTCTTGTTCTGGAATACTCGTAAAATCTATCCCACAAAAAGTAGATATATCTTTATGCAGTGCCAAGTACTGTATCCCTGCTGTAAGAATAGCTAATTGTATCCTTAGTGTATTTGGAGATTCAGATGCTTTGGCAAAGAATTCCACTAAGCCTTCCGTCTGGATTTCCCTTGCCTTTGCTATTTCAACAGCAGCCTCTAATGGAGTATCTTGGAGTTCTAAGCGAAGCAAAGAACTTAATAGTCCGTCTTCTGCGATTTGTTTCCATAAATAGAGTAAAATCTGTGTCAAATTTTCCGGACTTCTATTCAGCTTTTCGACTGGGAACTCCTCATAATGAGAGAGCCAAAAATCATGGTCTCGGATAAATTTCTCTACATAAAAGGCAAAGCCCTCGGGATAACGCCTGTAAAACAATGCAGGTTCTATTTCAGCTCGGTCACAAACTTCCTGAATAGAAAGTCCCCCAAATCCTTTTTCCCGTACAATATCCTCTGTTGCTTTATCTATCAAGTGAGCAATCTCGGCAGAAGAGCGTCTCTTTCTTGGCATGTATTTATAATCCTTTTTTGTTACTGTAAGTAATTTTGAAATCAAAAAGTCTATATCCCTATATGAGTGCAAGTTGGAAAGGGCTAAGCGTAATCTGGGACAACGCTTTGAAACAGCCGGATAGCCTATGGGAACGATGTAAACATCGTGTTGGAGTAAACGTTCCGCCCACAAAATAGCTTCATCATAACTCGGGGTCAGTATTCCAACGATAGGAGTGGTGGAATCTGTCGTAGAGAAACCTGCTTCTTGTAGCTTCTCTCTTGCATATTGAGCTTTTGCCAACAACTCTTTTCGTTCCGAGGTCGCCTTCTGAATCAACTCTAAAGATTTCAAAGCAGCAGCCAAACAAGGAGGAGGAAGAGAAACTGAAAAGCAGCAACTTCCTGCATAGTAGCGGATGTAATCAATTAACTCCTTGCGCCCGGAAACATACCCTCCTATACTTCCAAATGCTTTACTCAGTGTACCCGTAACAAGAGGAACTTTTCCCAATAGGTTTAATTCTTCCAAGAGACCTGCTCCATTTTCACCCAACACACCTATGCCATGAGCATCATCTACAACGAGTAAAGCTCCGTGCTTTTGAGAAATCTCTAGATACTCCCGGACCAAACCTCGGTCTCCGTCTTGGGAATAAACCCCATCCATCACAACATACAAATTGCTCCCTTCATCTTTGTAACGTTGTAAGGCTGAGTCTAAAGCTTCAGGATCGTTATGAGGAAGTATCTTACAAGTACAATGTCTCACTCCTTCAAATACACTCCGGTGAACCCCTTTATCAAGGAACACGATATCATTAGGTTTTGCCAAAGCAGAAAAGAGTCCAACATTAGCTGAAAAGCCTGAGTTAAAGACCAAAGTATCTTCTGTATGCAAGAGAGAAGAAAGTCCATCTTCCAATCTCTTCTGCAAAGAGGAGTAGCCACCAATGCTGGGAGCAGCACAAAATCCTGTCCCAAATTGATTGATAGCTCTGATAGCATCACTTTGCACGAGAGGATGTTGGGAAAGCCCCAAATAATCATTGGAAACAAAACTGACCATACGAGAATTGGTGCGATTATTCAAAGACATTTTGGAAGATACCGCAGAATCAGATTCTTTCCAATAAACTTGCCCGACTTCGTCTCTATAATTTCCTTTATACTGAAAGAACTCTTTTGTAAGCTCTTCAATAGACTGAGAAGACTGTGCTACATTGTATTTATCCAACTTCATACATAGAGTGTTATGTTACGTGCCTGCAAATATAAGCAAATAAATTTGTTCACGCAAAAAAAAAAGCAGTTTTTTTTGTCTATAAAGAAATCGAGAACAAGAATTGCATGTCATAATCAGAAGAACAATCAAGACACGCAACACCCTGCAAAGACCTTATAGGAAGCCACTTCTATCCATATCGACGCCACAAGTACGCAGTTATCTCAAACCCCTAACATACACTGTTTCTTTGGTTTACTTTTGTCCGTGCACCGCTGTTGGTGTTATTAAATACATTGTAATATGGACGAAAAAATCAAAGACCAAGAAGTCCTTTTGGTCAAGGATCAAAAGGGCGAAAACCTCAAAGCCGTTACAGGAACGGACGAGAAAGGCGAGCTGAAAACCGTTCCGCCCACCGCCGAGCATGAACAGAGCTTCCTGAAGTTCGACAAGCACAGCAATGCGCTGGAAAACTTCCTCTCCAACTTCATGCGTCAGTTCAAGCATCCCACACCGCTGAACTTCTTCAAAGTCCCCTTTGAGAGTGCCGTTGCCAGCGCACGGGTTCTCTCCGAGATGCTCAAAGCTCCGGAAGTCCCCTCCAATAAAGAGATGCTGGATTCCGCCCGTGTCAATCCTTCGGACTATGCAGGGGAGCAGAAACAGTCCTTTCAAGGCATTGACCCCGACAAGGTGAAGTGGGAGCAGTTCGAGCAGATGGGCGTAAGCCGTGAGAGTCTCGAAAAGGGCAAGCATCTTGATGACCTACTTCAATACCGCAAGACTCCACTTATTCCCATCGCAATCAAAATCGGAGAAGTCTCCCTTTACACCGATGCCCGTCTTTCTCTGAAAGCCTCCGGAGACGGTACATTTATCCCCGTTGTCCATGCCATCCGCAAGGAGCCGCAATTGGAGCGTGAATTCTTCGGGCATACCTTCACCGACGAGGACAAGAAAGCCCTCAGGGAAACGGGCAACCTCGGTCGTACCGTGGAGTTGACCTTCCCCGGCAAAGATGAGCCGACCCGCAGCTTCGTAAGCATCGACCGCCTGACGAACGACATCATCGCCCTGAGTGCCGACCGGGTACGCATCCCCGATGAAATCAAGGGCGTGAAGCTGAGCGATGAGCAGAAAAAGGAGTTGTCGGAAGGCAGAAGCATCTATGTGGAGGAAATGACCTCCAAAACGGGAAAGCATTTCAATGCCAACCTTCAATTCAATGCCGACAAGCGGTCGATTGAATTTCGTTTCGGCTCTCCCAAACAAAGTCAAGGACAGCAACAGGACAGCCGCAAGGCAGAAGCTCAGGAGAAGCGGCAAGGAGTCCGCATCCCCAAGAAGTTATTGGGAAGAGAGGTCTCACCGGAAGAGCAAGCCAAGCTTAAGGAAGGCGGAACGGTCTATATGGAAGGCTTGAAAGACAAGCAGGGACAGCCGTTCAACGCATACGTCCGAGCCAACTTCGAGAAGGACAAATTCGATTTCTTCAAATGGAATCCCGACAAGTCTCAAGCCAAAGAGGTAACTCCCGACAATGCTTCCCGCACGCAGGTCGCCGTCAATTCCGAAGGCAAGACCAACGAGGCTACCAAGCATGTGAAGGAGCCGCTCAAGCAGGGACAGACACAGCCCACCGCCGAGCAGAAAGAAGAGAAGCAGGAACAGAAACGTTCCAAGAGAATGAAAATGTAATCCGCCACCACTAACATCCAAAAAGTAAGAACAAATGAAAGTCATTATAGCAGAAAAGCCGAGCGTAGCTCGTGAAATCGCCCGTGTCGTTCGGGCTACCAACAAGAAGAATGGTTATTTCGAAGGAGGCGGCTATGCCGTCACGTGGGCATTGGGACACCTGATAACGGCAGCCATGCCCGAAGCCTACGGCATCAAGGGTTTCCGCAAAGAGAACCTGCCGATTCTTCCTCCCGTCTTTACCCTTATTCCCCGTCAAATCAAGGAAGGGAAAGGCTATAAAGCCGACGCTGCAGCAGTCGCCCAACTCAAAATCATCGAAAAACTCTTCCGAGCGTGCGAAGGCATTATCGTAGCCACCGATGCCGGAAGGGAAGGTGAGTTGATCTTCAGGTTCATCTATGAGTATCTCGGCATCGCCAAACCCTTCGACCGTCTGTGGATCAGTTCCTTGACGGACAAAGCCATCAAAGAGGGGCTTGCCCGTCTACAAAACGGAGCGGCGTATGACAATCTCTATTATGCCGCCCGTGCCCGCAGCGAAGCCGACTGGTTAGTGGGCATCAATGCCACCCAAGCCATATCCATTGCGGCAGGACGAGGCACTTATTCATTGGGCAGGGTGCAGACTCCGACCCTCTGTATGGTCTGTTCCCGTTTCTTGGAGAACAAGAAGTTCGAGCCACAGCCATTCTGGCAACTCAGCCTTGCCGTAAAGGAAGGTGATGAGAGTTTCCGTTTCTCCTCCGCCGACCGCTGGTTCGATAAGGCAGAAGCCACCGCCCTGTATGATAAACTCAAACAGGCTCCTTATGCCACTGTAGAAACGATTGTGCGCAAGGAGACCAAGCAGGAGCCACCGCTTCTGTATGATTTGACCACTTTACAGAAAGAAGCGAACAGCCGGTTCGGCTATTCGGCGGAACAGACCCTTTCCTTGGCGCAGAAACTCTATGAGAAGGCATACATCACCTATCCACGCACGGGCAGCCGTCATATCCCTGAAGATGTGTTTGCCGAGGTACCTGCCCTGATAGCCTTTTTGCACGACCATCCCGTCTGGGGTGTCCATGCCCGCCGACTGACCGAACTTAATGCGCATTCGGTGGACGGCAAGAAAGTGACCGACCACCACGCCCTGCTCATTACGGGCAAGAAGCCGATAGACATGTTTGGAGACGAGGCGGTCATCTACGATATGATAGCCGGACGTATGCTTGAAGCCTTTTCCGCCCGTTGCGTGAAAGATGTCAGTACGGTTACTGCCATCTGTGAAGGTGTGAAGTTCATCCTCAAAGGTGAAATCATCAAGGAAGAGGGTTGGCGTGCCGTCCTCAAAAACAGCAGAAAAAAAGACAAGGAGCAGGCGGAAGCCGAAGAACGGGAAAGCCGGGAGAATGGAGAAGGCATCATCATCCCTCAATGGGAGGAAGGTAAGCAACTTCCGCTCTGTTCCTGTTCCTTGGCACAGGGAACGACCAAGCCCAAGCCCCTGCACACGGAAAGTTCGCTGTTGGCAGCGATGGAGACGGCGGGCAAAGAGTTGGAGGACGAAGAATTGCGTGCGCAGCTCAAGGATTGCGGTATCGGCACGCCCGCTACCCGTGCCGCCATCATCGAAACCCTCTTTGCACGCGAGTACATGGTGCGCCAAAAGAAGTCGCTCGTCCCTACTGAGAAAGGACTTGCCGTCTATTCCATCGTTAGGGAAATGAAAATCGGTAATGCCGAGATGACCGGACAGTGGGAAGCGGACTTGGCGAGAATCGAACGGGGAGAGTTGAAAGAGCAAGAGTTTCGCAAGGGCATCGAAAACTACGCCACACAGATTACCGACGAACTGCTCTCCTCCAAAATCCTCTTCCCCAAAAAACAGAGCGACATCCATTGCCCCAAATGCGGCAAAGGCTCACTGGTCTTCTATCCCCGATGTGCCAAATGCTCTGATGCCGATTGTGGGCTGACGCTTTTCCGCAGCGTGGCAGGCAAGAGCCTCACGGACGAGCAACTGACGCAGTTGGCGGTAAACGGAGAGACTGGCATCATCAAGGGCTTTACCTCCAAAACGGGCAAGAGCTTCGAGGCTTCTCTCTCCTTGGACGGAGAGTTCAAGACGGTCTTTGTCTTCCCCGAACGCAAGAAAACGGGCAAATCCCGAAGGTAAATCCCCGTAAATTGCTAATTTTGCCACTGAATGATGCGGTCATAAACAATCCTGTTGTTTTTACTGCGGATTTTAGTGGTGGCACTCGGCGGGGACGTCGAGTGCCTTTGCATTATATACCCATTAAAATTACAGATATGACAGCCATTCGATTTTCCTATTACGAGCTATCCCTGCTCTCTTTTCTTCGGGAAAGCCATCCCGAAAAAGCCGATGACATTCCCTTCGTCAAAGAGCGTGCGGCAGCCGCTTCCGAAGCCTATGCCGAAGCCTTCGATACCGGTCTTCCCATAGCCGAATGTATCGGCATTGCCAATAAGACGCTCTATGCGGGTCTGCACTTTTCCCACCACGATACCATCTCCTCTGTTCTTTGGAACGAGTTCTCCGCCGAAGTGCCGCTTGAAGCTGTCAGGGAGACCGCTATCCGCCTGCGCCCAATCTTGGAAGCAATCTTCACCAAGTATCCTATTTCGGACGAGTTCGCCTATATGCCCGAATACAACTCCCTCTATACGGAGATTACGGGTTTTGTTCAACTAAAACTCGAAGAAGATGGCAAGTTATAACAAGAAGGAGCATCTAAGGGCGAACATAGAAGCCATCAAGACGGTCTTTGCCCTGCATCGGGAACAACGCACGGCAACGGAGGAGGAAATGGAGGTGTTGCGGGCTTATACGGGCTTCGGGGCTTTGAAGTGTATCCTCTCTCCCGCCAACACGATGGAGGACATCGCCCGATGGAACAAGTCGGAGTTGGAGCTATTCCCCTTGGTGATGGAGCTGCATCGCACCATTCGGGACAACACCATCTCCGAATCGCAATACAAGAGCTATATGCAGAGCCTGAAGAACTCCGTAATGACCGCTTTCTATACTCCTGCACCCGTAGTACGAGAGATTGCCGCTTCCTTACGGGAGACAGGCATCGTCCCTCAACGCATCCTCGACCCTTCAGCGGGAATGGGCGAGTTCATCCGCTCTTTTGACGGCATTGCAGCCGAAGGGCATACGACTTTCGGTTTCGAGAAAGACATCCTTACGGGACAGATGCTCTCCGCCCTGCATCCCGAAGACAAGATACGCATCCGAGGCTTCGAGGAAATCGAATCCAAGCTCGGAGGTTATTTCGATGTGGTCAGCAGCAACATTCCTTTCGGAGATGTGGCCGTCTTCGACCCTGTTTTCAGCAAGACGGCAGAACCTGCCCGAAAGATCGCCCGTATGTCCCTGCACAATTACTTCTTCGTCAAGGGGGTGGATATGCTCCGTGAAGGCGGTGTGTTGGCATTCATCACCTCGCAAGGCGTTATGAACGCCACGACGAACGAACCGGTACGGGAGTGGCTGATGAACCATACCCGCCTTGTTTCGGCAGTCCGTCTGCCGAACAATCTCTTTACAGAAAATGCGGGGACGGAAGTGGGCAGTGACCTTATCGTCCTGCAAAAGCAGAGCGGCAAGACAAGTTTGACCGAAGAGGAACAGCGTTTCATCAAGAGCGAGAAACGCCCCAGTGGAGTGCTGTTCAACACTTATCTGCGAAGCATGTCGCAAATCGTGCATACCGAGTGGAAGCAGGATACCGACCCTTACGGCAAGCCCGCCATCCTGTTCCATCACGAGGGTGGAGCGGAAGGCATCGCCACCGATATGGGAAAAATTCTGCGGGCGGATTTAGCCAAACGCTTGGATATGGCGTTGTATCAAAAGCACCTCTTTATTCAGGAGCAACCCCAAGTTGCCGTTTCCGTTCCTCCCGAAGTCAAACAGCAAGAAGCAACGCTTATGCCTGTCGCTTCGACAGAGGAGCAACCACACCAAGAGGTGGGGCAACCGAGAGAGGAACAGCCGACGGAGCAATCCCGAAGCAGTGTCGCTCCACAGGTACAACTGCTCGACCTTTTCGGCAATGTTATCCCGGAGGAAAAGCCCAAACGTAAAGCTGCCGCAAAACTGAAATCTGTCGTATCACCCTCCATCTTTTCCGAGACTTCACAAAGCAATGATACGGCACTGGGGCTGAAAGACACGGGAGAACTATGGTGGCAACAGGACAAGGAGAAAGGGATGCAGCAGCGTCCCTATGAGGGAGTATGGCACGAACATCTCAAAGAGGGTTCTTTGCTGGCTTCGGACTTTCAGGTCGGAATGCTTGTCCGTGATATGGAGGACAACCGCATGTTTCAGCCCATAGACCTCCCGTCCCAAGAACGACAGAAAATGTTGCTCTACATAGACCTGCGGGATGCCTACCACGCCCTCTATGATTATGAGGCGGAACGCAAGGTGGCGAATGAATCCCTGCGACAGAACCTCAATGAACTGTACGACCGTTTCGTGCGGCAGTACGGACATTTGAACGACCGCAAGAACCACGAGCAGATCCTGATGGATGCCGGTGGCAGGGAAATCCTCTTCTTGGAACGGAAGGTGGATAAAGAAACGCTCAAAGCCGATATTTTCCATCAGCCCGTTTCTTTCAGCCTGCACGAAGTGACAGAGGTGGGCAATGCCCAAGAGGCGCTCTCGGCTTCACTCAATAAATTCGGAGCGGTGGACATCGAGTATATGCTCTCTTTGCTTCCTGACATCTCCGAAGAAGAGATGCTCTTCGAGCTGCACGGCAGGATTTACTACAATCCTTTGGAGGAAGGGTATGAAATCGCCGAGAAGTTCATATCGGGCAATGTGGTTGCCGCTTCGGAGCGTATCGGACAATATCTTTTGGAGCATCCGGAAGACACAAGGGCGCAAGCCTCCTTGCAGGCACTGAAAGATGCCATTCCCGAACCGATACCCTTCGTGGACTTGGATTTCAACTTCGGGGAGCGATGGATTCCCGTAAATCTCTACTCAGACTATGCCTCGTACCTCTTCGACACGGAGGTGATGATACGCTACAATTCAAGTGCGGACGAATACTCTGTGGAGGCACGGATGCACAATGCCAATATCTGGGACAGGTTCTGTGTACGGGGGCAACATCGTCGCTACGACGGCATTGCCCTGATGAAGCACGCCCTGCTGAATACGACGCCCGACATTACCAAGAAAATCATGGTCGGAGACAAGGAAGTCAAAGTACGGGACACCGAAGCCATACAGATGGCAAACGCCAAAATCGACGAGATTCGAAATGGCTTTACTGATTGGCTGAACGAGCAAAGCGATGAGTTCAAGAAGCGGTTGGAGAAACTCTATAATGACACTTTCAATTGTTTTGTTCGTCCCCAGTATGATGGTTCCCATCAGACATTCCCCGACCTTAATCTGAAAGGCTTGGGCATCGAAAGCCTGTACGATAGTCAGAAGGATGCCGTGTGGATGCTCAAAACCAACGGTGGCGGCATCTGCGACCATGAGGTGGGCGCGGGCAAGACGCTTATCATGTGTACGGCAGCCTACGAGATGAAGCGATTGGGACTGGCAAACAAACCGATGATTATCGGACTGAAGGCAAACGTCTTCGATATTGCCGATACCTTTAGGAAAGCTTATCCTAATGCTAAGGTACTCTATCCAGGTAAGAACGATTTTAATAAGCAGAACCGCCAACGTATCTTCAACGACATCAAGAACAACGACTGGGACTGTATCATCCTCACGCACGAACAGTTCGGTATGATACCGCAAGCTTTGGAGATACAGGAAGCGATTATGCAAAAGGAACTGGACTCCGTGGAAGAGAATCTCGAAGTGTTGCGACAACAAGGAAGAGACATCTCCCGTGGTATGCTCAAAGGCTTGGAGAAGCGCAAGCAGACACTGGAAGCAAAGTTGCAGAACATACAGGACAGCATCGCCGAAAGAAAAGACGATACCGTGGACTTCAAGATGATGGGTATTGACCACCTCTTTGTCGATGAAAGCCACCAATTCAAGAACCTGATGTTCAACACCCGTCACGACCGTGTGTCGGGCTTGGGCAATCCTGATGGTTCACAGCGTGCCTTAAACATGCTCTTTGCCATTCGTACCATACAAGAACGGTCTGGCAAGGATTTGGGAGCCACTTTCCTTTCGGGAACGACCATTTCCAATAGCCTGACGGAACTGTATCTTCTGTTCAAGTATCTGCGTCCACAGGCTTTGGAAAAGCAAGGTATCAACAGCTTTGACGCATGGGCAGCGGTCTTTGCCAAGAAATCGACAGACTATGAGTTCTCCATCACGAACGACATCATTCAGAAAGAGCGGTTTAGGACATTCATTAAGGTGCCTGAGCTGGCTGCTTTCTATGCGGAGATTTGCGACTTCCGTACAGCCAAGGACATCGGTATCGACCGCCCGGAAAAGAACGAGATACTGCGCAACATTCCGCCTACACCCGAGCAGGA
>ENA-OWLM01000197-OWLM01000197.1-metagenome-genome-assembly--contig:-NODE-197-length-23123-cov-3.732877_pt1 | contig 23123 bp, 17 predicted proteins | sample MGYA00245349_ERZ651102 | MGnify/ENA primary metagenome ERZ651102 (study PRJEB26857, sample SAMEA4031759) | metagenome | biome: human; feature: oral; material: saliva | place: Philippines | collected 2014... | reverse complement strand
GATGGTCACCAGCCCGATGTTGAAATAGATATCCGCGGACATTCCCCGGCTCAGCGTGAACGCCGCGGCCCCGAAAATGCCGAAGGGCAGGATCAGCAGGACGGAGACAGGCACGGACCAGCTCTCGTACAGCGCAGACAGCAGCAGGAACACCACGATGAGCGAAATGCCCAGAAGCAGGGCCACCTGGTTCCCCGCCTGCCGCTCTTCGAATGCAGTGCCGGTCCATTCATACGTGACGCCCTGCGGCAGCACGCGCTGCGCAATCGCTTCCATCTCGTCCAGCGCGTCGCCGCTGGACCGTCCCGCGGCGGCCTCTCCCGAAATGGTGATCGACGGAAAGCCGTTGTAGCGCTCCAGCTGCTGCGGCCCGTCTACCCACCGCATGCGCGAAAACGCCGAAAACGGCACCATTTCGCCGCGATTGTTGGGCAGCTGCAATGCGGCGATATCCTGCGGCTGCATGCGCTGTGATGCTTCGGCCTGGATGAACACCCGCTGGACGCTGCCTTCATGCAGGAAGTCGTTGACGTAGTTGGACCCGAACGCGAAGGTCAGCGCCTGGTTCACCTGCGCAACCTGCAGGCCCAGCGCCCGGGCGTGCACACGGTCGATCTCCACAAAGAGCCGCGGCCCCGGCGGCATCCCGTCCAGCCGCACCCCGGTCAGAAGCGGACTGGCCGCGGCCGCCGCGATCATCGCCGCGCCCGTCGCGGCCAGCCCTGCCCCGCCCTGCGCGGTGCGGTCCTGCACTTTCATGGAGAAGCCGGACGCGTTGCCCATCGAGGGAATGGGGGGTGGATTCAAGGCGAAGATCAAGGCCTGGGGAATCGCCCGGAAACCCAGGTTGTTGCGCCCCACCAGCGCGTCCACCGCATCGCTGCGCGCAGTGCGCTCGCCCCAGGGATGCAGATCCACGAACGACAGCGCCGCCGTCTGCCCCTGGCCGAAAAAGTTGAAGCCGACCACCGATGCGACGTTGCGCACGGCGGACTGCTGGCGCAGCATGCTTTCGGCCTGCTCCACGGCCGTCTGCGTCTGGTCGGCCGTGGTGCCGGGCGCGCCGGTGTACGAAACAAAGAAGTAGCCCTGGTCTTCCAGCGGCAGATAACCGCCGGGAAGTCGCGAAAACAGGAAGATCGTCAGCCCGCAGACGCCCAGGAAGATCAGCATCCAGCGCAAGGGGCGCACCAGCATGTGCTCCACCGCGCGCACGTAGTAGCGCGTCATGGCGTCCAGGCCAGCGTTGAACTTGTTGAACACCCACATCTTGCCCTTTGACAGCGGCCCCTTGGGCGGACTGTCGTCCGGGAGCTTGAGCACCGTGGCGCAAAGCGCGGCGCCCAGCGACAACGACAGCACGGAAGATATGACGATGGCGACGGACAGCGTGATGGAAAACTGGCGATAGATGGCGCCGCTGGATCCCGGGAACATCGCCATCGGCACAAACACGGCCACAAGAACCAGCGAGCTGGCGATGATCGCCCCCCAGACCTGGCCGATCGCCTTGCGCGTCGCCTCAAATGCCGAGAGTTTCTCGTCCTTCATGATGCGCACGACGTTCTCCGACACGACGATAGCGTCATCGTTCAACACCCCGATCGCCACCACCATGCCAAAGAGAGACAGCAGGTTGATGGACGTGCCGAACAGCAACAGACCCGCGCAGGTGCCGATCAGCGCAATCGGCACGACGATCGTCGGGATCAGCGTGCTTCTCCAGCTTTGCAGGAACAGGAACACCATGACCGTGACGAGCAGCAGCGCTTCCACCATGGTGGTCAGGACCGACGCGATGGAGGTCGTGATGAAGGGCGTCGTGTCGAACGGCACCGTCCAGCTGACGCCATCCGGAAACACGGACTGCAGTTCCGTCATCCGCTGCCGGACCTGCCGCGCGACGTCCAGCGCATTGGCATCGTTCGCCAGCTGAATGGCGATACCCGCCGCCTCATTGCCATTGACGCTAAGCCGGAAGTTGTAGCTCTCGTTGCCCAGTTCAACCCTGGCCACGTCTCCCAGACGCACCAGTGATCCGTCATTGTTCACGCGCAGGATGACCTGCCTGAATTGTTCGGGCGTGGAAAACCGGCTCTGGGCGACGATCTGCGCATTGAAGTCCGCTCCCGGCGCCAGCGGCAGGTCGCCCAGGGAGCCGCCGATGGTCTGCGCATTCTGTTCCTGCACCGCGCGCATCGCGTCGCCGGCCGACATCTGGAAGCTCGCCAGCCTGCGCTCGTCCAACCAGATCCGCATGGCATAGGATGAGCCAAACAGCTGCACATCCCCCACGCCCGGTATGCGCCGCAGTTCATTCAGGATGTTGTTCGACGCAAAGTTGCCCATCTGCACGGCGCTGACGCTGCCGCTCTCGGACTGCAGCGCAAGCAGCATCAGGAAGCCCGAAGAGGCCTTGGTGACGGCAACGCCCAATTGACGCACTTCTTGCGGCAGCCGGGGTTCGACGCGGCCCAGGCGGTCCTGCACCTGGCTGCGCGCGACGTCCAGGTCGGTGCCCGGTTTCAGGGTGACCGTGATCTGGGACGTGCCGTTGGCGCGGCTGACCGAAGCCATGTAGAGGAAATTGTCCACGCCATTCATTTCCTCCTCGATGATGGAGGTGACGGTGCGGTCTATGGTCGTCGTGTCCGCGCCACGGAAGGTCGCCTGGATCGTAATGGAAGGCGGCGCGACGTTGGGGTATTGCTCCACCGGAAGCAGCACCAGCGAAATGACTCCGAACAACAGGATGAACAGCGCCACCACCCACGCAAACACCGGCCGCAAGACGAAGAATGAACCCATGGCTGACTCCGCTAGGGTTTCGCGTTCTGTTGTTCCACGGGAGCGACGCGCTGGCCCGGCCTGATCTTGTGCCAGCCATCGACCACGACCCGCTCTCCGGGTTCTAGCCCTCGCCGCACCACCCAAAACCCGTCGAGCTGGTCGCCGACCTCGATCTGCTTGGCCACCGCAGTGTCATCGGAACCGACGACAAACACGGTGGCCGTATCGCCATTGAGCCGGGCCGCCCGCGCCGGGAGCAGGATGCCGTCCTGGCGAACGCCGATATGGATCTGGCCGGTAACGAACTGGCCGGGCAGCAGTTCCCTGCCGGCATTGTCGAAACGGGCGCGTATGGTCTGCGCGCCTGTGGTCCGGTCGACGCTAAGGTCGGCAAAATCCACCACCCCGGTCTCGCCGAACTCCCGGCCATTGGCCAGCGTCAGGCGCACCTGGAACGTGTTGTCCGCGGCAGTCGCCAACGCGCCGGAGCGGGCGTAGTCCGTGAGGTCCATGATGGCGGTATTGGACTTTGTGAACGTGGCGCTGATGGGAGAAAGCTGGTTGACCTGTGCAAGCAGCGTCGCTGCCGACGCGCTGACCAGCGCGCCTTCGGTCACCAGGGCGCGCCCCACCCTGCCCGCGATGGGCGCCCGGACCGTGCAGCGATCCAGGCGCAACTGCGCAAGCGTCACCGCCGCCAGCGCGTCCGCCACATTGGCCTGCGCCTGTCCCAAGGCCGCCAGCGCGGCCTCGTATTCCTGCGCGCTGACCGCCTGGCGCTGCACCAGCGGCCGGAATCGTTCCGTGACCGAACGCGCATTCTTTTGCACCGCCTGCGCGCGCTGCAGCATCGCGTTGGCCTGCGCCAGCTGCGCCTTGTAGTCGCTGGGATCTATCTGGAAGAGCGGGTCGCCCGCCTGGACATCGCTGCCCTCGTTGTAAAGAAGCTTTTCGACGATGCCGTCAACCCGCGCCCGGACTTCGGCGGTGCGTATGGGTTCAATCCGGCCCGGAAGATCCACATTCAGATCCACGGGCTGGCGCCCCACCGTGACCACGACGACCTTCATGGGCGGCACCTCGACCGACGCGTCGTTCCGGTCCCCGCACCCCGCCAGCACGAACGCCCAGGCCCCCGTGGCATACATCAGGACACGGCGGACATTGCTGCTTACTTTCGACATGCCAAAGCTCCTAGGCGTTCGAACACAAGATTCTCGCGCTGCCTTGCTCCGCATGAGGACGGGCAAGACCTAACCTGGACGGATCACGGGCGCCGGATCAGCGCGCCACTGTGCGCTGCCCAAACCGGACAGGCGCGGCGCAGCCGCGGCATGGGTCCGCGGCTGCAACGACGGGGTCTTGATATTGGAGCTGGATTTATGAGTTTGACGTGTGCATCGGGAATCGCGCCGATGGCGATGGCAACGTCAGGATGAGCCGGGACGAAATGCGCGGAACCGCGGAATAACCGCCCCAGACACGTGCCGGGCATTTCCACGGATCGGTTTGAATCGAACAAGACCTTCGACTTTCGCACAAGCATCCCTTTCATGAGTTGATAAGGAAAACCGGCAGAAATTACGTCCCTGGTCGGGCGATGGCTTGGCCTGCGAGCCCGCCGACGGAGAGATTGGTAGCGTCAAACGTGGTATTGCGAACGGATATAGCTTAAGTAGCGATCGCCATTAACGCAAGGGCGCAAGCGCGGCGCGATCGAATCCACACGCAGCGCCTTCAGCGGCCATGGAGTTTTTTTCCGCACAAATACGCGATACCTGGACGATCGCTTCGCGCCTGCGGCCTGGCTTTACGGTTCGGCGTCCCTGAAAGTGACTGAAAGATACTATTGATACATCGTCATTACATAGCCCGGATCCTGCCTGAATATCGTTGGCGGCTCATCGTGCCGGCATGCCGAGGGGCTCTGTCAGGTCTTATCGCAAGCCATGCGTGCGGGTCGCGATGCTGCAACGCGTATTGATCCCACACGGGCCGTGTGCCCCAATACCCATTAACGCGGACACACGCGAAGCATTCAGGAGACGACAATGGCAAACCCTTCATACAAGCGAGTCATGGAAGTCGTGGCGGCAGCCGCCGACGGCACGACGTATCGCATCGACAAATACGCCCAGCCGCAGCAGAACGGCAGCGAACAGAACAACTCATTCTGCTGCCTGCAAGACGGGCAGCGTGTCGTCTGGTGCGGCGACGGCCAATACAAGCTTCCCGACGGCACCATCGTCGCGACGGTGGCGTCGCGCTTATGCGACTAGGCGGACCGCCGGCCTGTCGTCATCGCCCCGCCGTCGATTCCCTTTCAATGATGCGGAATCCGACATCGACGAAGGGCTCATCCGGGGTTTCGCCCCGGCATCGCGCAAGCAGGATGCGGCCCGCCTCCACGCCTATCCGCGAGCCATCGACGTGCACGGTGGTCAGCGTGGGCGCAAGGTGGCCAGAAAACGGGGTGCCGCCGAAGCCGCATACGGCCAGGTCTTCAGGGACCCGCAGTCCACGCACGCGCGCCTCGGTCAGCACGCCTTCCGCCAGCGTGTCTGAACTGCAGAAGATCGCCCGTATCGACGGGTCTTTCGTCAGCAGCTCGGCCCCGGCCTGCCGGCCCGAGCCGACATTGCTGGGCGCCGGCACGACCGCCGTCGCTACGTCGTGGCCGATGCGATCCACGAAGCCCTGCCGGCGTATCAAGGCCCGCTGGTCGTCTCCCGTCGCTACGCCGAACCGCGTCCAGCCTTTCGCCAGAAAGTAATCCGCGACGGCGCGGCCGACCTCCAGATGGGAGAAGCCGACAAGCATGTCGAACGGCTCATCGGTGATGTCCCAGGTTTCCACCAGCGGGATGCCGGCCGCGCGTATCCGCGTCCGTGCGGGCGTGTCGCTAAGCAGGCCAGCCATCACAATGCCGTCCACCTGGCGCCCGACCATCGAATTGAGCAGGTCCGCTTCGCGGGCGCGGTCGTAGCCCGTCTGCCCCAGCAGGAGCTGATAGCCCGCCCGGTCCAGCTGTTCCGTCAAGGCCTCGATCGTCGGCAGGAACTGCTGCACGGAAATGATAGGCACGAGCGCAGCCACCGTCTTGCTGCGGCGCGACTTCAGGCCGCCCGCCAGCAAATTGGGGATATATCCGATCGCGTCGGCGGCGGCCTGTACGCGCGCCACCGTCTTGTCGGAAACGCGGTCGGGGTTGCTCAATGCGCGCGACGCGGTGATGAGCGAGACGCCGGCCTCGCGGGCGACGTCATGCAGGGTGATCGACTTCTGCTTGATGGGAGGCATTCAAATAAGGCTAAGGGTAAATACCAGCTAGAAAACTGTTTGCCGGCGAGTTTGGACAACGTTATCATTTTTCGCAACGACGCACTGAACTTTTGCGAAGACGCAGCCCGAATCGCCCTTGTCCTCGCACCCAGGCCCAGTGCGCATTTTTTCCCCAAAAAATGACAACGTTGTCCATACGTACCGCAGCGTTGCCAGTTCCGACCGAAGGAGGCATCCATGAACCCATCCCTAGCCGCCGACAGCATCAGCTGGATGCGCATTTCCTCGTGCTACCTGCCGCTGGCCACCCCGATCAGCGACGCCAAGGTGCTGACGGGCCGTCAGAAGCCCATGACCGAGGTAGCGCTTCTTTTCGTCGAGATCCAGACCAAGGACGGGCATGAAGGCCTGGGCATCAGCTACTCCAAACGCGCGGGCGGTCCTGGACAATTCGCGCACGCCAAGGAAATCGCGCCGGTCCTGCTGGGCGAAGACCCCAGCGACATCGGCCGTCTGTGGGTCAAGCTGGCGTGGGCAGGCGCATCCGTGGGCCGCAGCGGGTTGTCCACCCAGGCCATCGCGGCCTTCGACGTCGCGCTTTACGACCTGAAAGCCCGACGCGCCAACTTGCCGCTGGCAAAGCTGCTGGGCGCCTATCGCGATTCGGTGGCTTGCTACAACACGTCCGGCGGTTTCCTGCACACGCCGACGGATCAGCTGCTGGTGAATGCCTCGGCGTCCCGCGAGAAGGGAATCGGCGGCATCAAGCTCAAGGTGGGCCAGCCTGACCGCAAACTGGACATCAGCCGTGTGGAAGCGGTGCGCAAGCACCTGGGCGACAACGTGCCGCTGATGGTCGACGCCAATCAGCAATGGGACCGCCCCACCGCGCAGCGCATGTGCCGCATCTTTGAGCAATTCGATCTGGTGTGGATCGAAGAGCCGCTGGACGCCTATGACCATGAAGGACACGCGGCCCTGGCCGCCGCATTCGACACGCCCATCGCCACCGGCGAAATGCTGACGAGCGCGGCAGAGCACGGCGATCTGATCCGCCATCGCGGCGCCGACTACATCCAGCCCGATGCGCCTCGCGTCGGCGGAATCACGCCCTTCCTGAAGGTTCTTTCGCAAGCCGACAGCGCGGGCCTGATGCTCGCGCCGCATTTCGCGATGGAATTGCATGTCCACCTGGCGGCGATCTATCCGACCGAACCATGGGTTGAACATTTCGACTGGCTGGAACCGCTGTTCCACGAACGCCTGGAGACGCGCGACGGCCGCATGCTGGTGCCCAACCGGCCGGGTCTCGGGCTGACGCTGACGGATCAGGCGCGCGCCTGGACCCGCGAGCAAGTCGAGGTCGGCAAGCGCGCCTGAGCGCATTACCTCCGCTTTACCCCCGCGTCCCGCGGGGCCTCATACCTATTCGAGCGCAACAACGCCATTCCTGAGGAGACAACTTGATGAAACGCCTACTTTCCGCCTTGCTCGTGCTGGGCGCCGCCGTTGCGGCGCCCAGCGTCGCAACCGCGGCCGACACCGCATGGCCCAACAAGCCCGTAACGTTCCTGGTGCCGTTCCCGCCCGGCGGCTCGACGGACTTCATCGCCCGGACCGTCGCCCAGAAGGTCGGCGACAAGCTGGGCGGCACGTTCCTGACCGAGAACAAGCCCGGGGCGGGAGGCACGATGGGAGCCGCCTATGCCAAACGCGCCGCGCCCGACGGCGGCACCATCCTCGTGTCGTCGCTGGGTCCGTTCGTGATCTCGCCTCACCTGGTGTCCAACCCCGGCTACGACGCGCGCAAGGACTTCGACTTCATCACCGTCGCGGTCCAGGCGCCCAACGTCCTGGTCGTCAACGCGAAATCGCCACTCCAGTCCTTGAAAGACGTTATGGAGTACCTCAAGTCCAATCCGGGCAAGATGACTTTCGCGTCGGCGGGCAACGGCACGTCCGATCACCTGACCGCCGAACTGTTCTGGCAGGAAACCCGCACCCAAGCCACGCACATCCCCTACAAGGGAGGCGCGCCGGCAATCGTTGACCTGCTTGGCGGCCAGGTGGATGCGTCGTTCTCGAACATCAACACGTGCCTTACGCACATCCAGTCCGGCAAGCTGCGCGCGCTGGCGGTTACCAGCGCCAAACGCTCTCCCCTGCTGCCCGATGTGCCGACAATGGAAGAGCTGGGTTTGAAGGGCGTGACGGTGACGTCCTGGCAAGCGTTTGCCGCGCCGAAGGGGCTGCCCGCCGACATCCGCGACAAGCTCCGCAACGCGATCGTCGAGAGCCTGAACGACCCGGCCATCAAGCCCAAGCTGCTGGAACTGGGCTTCGAGATCGTCGGGAACACGCCCGCCGAGTTCACCAAGTTCCAGGCCGAAGAGTATGACCGCTGGAAGCGCGTGATCGAAGTGGGCAAGATCACGACGAACTGACAAGCGGCGTGGATTCTCTGTTCATGTCCCGTTGCCGCGCACGCGGTCGATGACGGCCTGCCAAAGCGCGGCGACGGGCGCCGCCTGGACTGCTTCCCATGCGCGCGAGACCAGGGCCATGCCGAACATGCCCGTGAGGAAGCCGGCCAGGCCGCCGGGGATGCCCAGCATGCCGGAAAGGTATGGCGCCGCGTAATACGCCCCGAGCGAACCGCTTACGGCCATGCTCAAGCGCGCGCGCCATGACCCCCGCAGGTAATGCACCGACACTGCGGCTCCCAGCACGCCGGCGAAATTCTCCGCGAAGGCGTCGAAGTCTTGGATGTTCAATTGCGTCCCCTATAAGCGTCAAAAACCTGGTCTTGCGTCAGGTAGACGACCAGGCCGCGAGCAGCCCCGCAGCGTTCTGGTCACCTTTCGTAATCTGACCGTTCTGAAGTTGATCGACGCATAAATCTTAGAATGCTAAGATTCAAAACACAAGCCACCTAAGATGTTTTTTGTTTAGCATCCTAAGATGACCTTTCAGAAGCGAATCACGCAGGCGTTCAACGAAGAAGCGTCCCGCCGGGCGGACGCGGCCGAGCCACGCCTGACCAAGACCGACCTTTGGAAGGCCGCAGGCGCCTCTTCCGGCGCCGCGACGCATTGGTTCAATGGGTCCAACGGGATGGACATGGCAACCTGCATCAAGGTTGCGCCGCTTCTGCATGTCAACGCGCAGTGGCTGTATGACGGCACCGGACCTAAGCTGCCTAAGATAGGCGGCGCAGGTGCGGCCGCCGCGCTGGCGCCTCCTCCGGCGCCATGGCCCTTTCCCAGCATCCCGGAAGATCAGGTGCGCGCCTTGCCCCCGGACCAGCTCCACAAGCTGCAGGGCGCGCTGGCGTTGGCGATCGCGCAATTGAAGCTGGGGATTGATGTTTCCCCGGCGCCTGCCGCGCCTCAGATTTCGACAGTCCTGCGCAGCGACTCGCTGGTCGACACCTACCTGTCCAGCGACGAGTTCCCGATGCGCGTCGATGGCCTGTCCCCGGCCCCATGGGAAGGCGGAAAGACCACGCACCAGACAGAGCGCGAACACCGGGTGCAAATCAGCACCCAGACAGGCGTGGTGGCCAACGTAGGCGCGGGGGAACCGCCCGCAGCCAACGACAAGTTCGAGAAAGTCCCCGAGCTGGCGGACGTGCGGCTGGCGGCAGGCGAGCCCATCGAGAACCACACCGAAGAACAGACCGGCATGATCCAGTTCCGCAAGTCGTTCCTGAAGTCGGTGGGCGCGGACAGCGGAAAAGGCCGCGTCGTGTACGCCAAGGGCGACAGCATGGAACCCGTCATCCGCGACGGCGCCGCCCTGCTCGTGGTCCCCAACGAAAGCCTGACGCTGCGCGATATCGCGGCCGGCGGCGTGTATGCAATCAACTACGACGGCAAGATGATCGTCAAGACAATGGCCAAGGACAGGCTGACGGGGCACTGGGTGGCGCGTTCGTTCAATCCCGTGCACGCCGACATTCCGCTAGAAAACGGCGTCCCGGTGCGGGTGCTGGGGCGGGTGGTCTGGGCGGGGGCCCGGCTGCGCGAGGATGAAGTCGGGCAATGGGTGAAGTCTTAGAAGTGAACGGCGGCGGGATGATTAAGAACCGGCCGCCGCCGCTCACTGCGTTCGATGCGCCTAGCTACGCCGGGCCGTCAGCCACTGAGTGGTCGGCAGCGGTTCGCTCGCGATCCGGATTTCGCTGATGTTGCCGAAGAAGCCGTCGGCGCGCTCGCCGTCCCACGCACCCGCACCGACAACCCAAGGCATGGCCGCCGACACCGGAGCCAGGCCGGAAGCATTGCCCGAATTGCGCAGCACCGGCGCGCCTTCGATGTACATGATGCTTTCGCGCGCCACCGGGTCGGCGACGATCGCGATATGCACCCAGGTGTCAGGCATGATCTCGCCGGACCAGCTGGCCTGAGGCGACCGGGTTCCGGCTTGCGGCGTGACCACTTCCCACTGAATCTCGCGCAGGCTGGACACCGCGAACAGCACGGGAGGCGATTCGCCGTCGCCACCGGAGAATCCCGGAATCGCGTCGCGGCGCCCATCGCGCGTCATGACGTTCATCCAAGCATGCAGGCTGGAGTTCCAGTCCTTGTCGATCTTCACGAACGCTTCCACGGTGTAGCCCGTGCTTGCGAAGTCCATGGCATTGAGCGGCGCGGAGGCATCGGTCAGGAAGTAGCTGAGACGCTTTGTATTCTTGTTGGTATTGGCAAAGCGCACCGAGCCCGGAGCGGCCGACAGATAGTGCTTGTCGGCAGTCCAAAGCAGGTCGTCAAGCTGCGCCGTCAGTACGCCCGCCTCGGAATTCAGGGCGGCGCGGTGCAGCGGATTCTGGCCAGCGCGATCTTCAATGACGTGGCCCGCGGCAACGGCCTGCCCGGCTGTGCCGCCAACGAAACGCCAGTGTGCAACGGTGCTGCCCACCTTCGGATAGTCTTCGGCGTCCGCCGGCGCCCGGTTGGCCGCAACCTCGGGCTCGGTATAGCCGGCAAGAATCATCGCGCTGGCGGTCTCCACAAGCGACGCCCTCAACTCGGCGCCAGGTCCGAAGGTCTTGTTGAACCCCGAGAAGCGGGACGCAAAGTCCATGTCGATGATGAATTGCTCGTTGTCCGTCTTCAGCACGGCCTGGTCGAACTGCGTCAACGTTTCGCGAGGCTTTTGCACCACCCAGGGCGAGAACGACAGGACATGAATCTTGTTGTGGGTCAGGTCAAACTCGTACAGACGCATCAGGCCGTTGCCGCCCTGGTAGGCCATTTGGTAATCCACCACCATCAGTTCGACTTTGTTGCCAAAGTCGTTCGTGCGCGTCTGGTGCGCGGCGCCATGGTGATGGCCATTGAGCGTCATGAAAATCTGATCGTTGTCGCGGATCAGGCGGTCCCACAGCATCAGGCCGTACGGGGTTTCCAGCGGGCTGACGCCATCACGGTCGATATTCAGCAGCTGGTGATTGACGAGGATGACGGGCAGGCTGGGGTTCTCACTGATGACGCGACGCGCCCATGCAATACCGTCATCCGATATGCGCCAGGACAGCGACAGGACCATGAACTTCTGACCTTCCGCCTCGAAGACATGGTACTCATGGAAACCGCTGGGATCGCGGCCGCCAAAGGTCTTCATGCGCTTGGCGCGCGTGGTGTTGAACCATTGCAGATAGGGTTCGTTGGCCAGCGTGCGCTGCGCATCGGTGCCGCTGGATTGGCTGGATGCGTCCACATAATCGCGCGACTGAAGCACGTCGTGATTGCCGGCCAGCACCGAGTAAGGAACCTTCGCGGATTCCAGAACCCGCATGGCCTGATCCGCCACCTTCCATTGATCCGGCATGTTCACCTGGTCGACCACGTCGCCCAAATGCGTCACGAACGGAATGTTCAACGCCGAAGCATTCGAAGCGATCCAGTACGTCTGGGCCATGAACGGCTCGCTGCCGAACTTGCGGCTGTACTGGCTGCTTTCCGCCAGGGTGGCGTAGCGGGCGTAGAACTGCGTATCGGGCAGCACGGCCAGGGCAAAGCGAGAGCCCTTGCCGGTATCTTCGACAGGGCCCGGCTCGGGCGTTTCGCCCGTACCGGGAGCTTCCTTGTCATCATCATGATCGTCGTCTCCGCCGCAAGCGGTCAGCAGGCCGGCGCCAGGGATCATCGCCACGGCCAGGCCGCCGCGCAAGAAAGTGCGCCGCGTAGGAGCGCTTGGTGCAGCGGCCTGCAGATCCTTGGGTTCATCAAACTTCGACATCGCAAAAACTTCCTGAGTGGACACGAGGACCCGCTTTATAGATCGGGCCGGTGACGCAGCCATGACAACGCCCAGGTGGATGCACTGTCGAATTGATCGTGTTCTTGCAAACACAAAAGCCCGCCGGCTTTCGCTGGCGGGCTTCGGGTCTGAGATTGGATGGTCTTACTACTATCGCCGGGTCACAACTTGAAGGTCGGCCGGACTGGATTGGCATGTATAGCCGCATCTTGCCCAATACATGGTCGTAGCGCCATGTGCGCCCTTCACATTGACGGGAAAGTTCACGGACAAAGTCATATCGCCTTCCGGGCGCATCACGATAGTCGACTGCTTCGAGATGTCGAGCTTCCCTTTCGGAAATGCGTCTCCAGCAGCGGCGTCATGTCGTTGGACTGGATGCTCTGCAGGTCTTCGCGGTACACCGATAGCTCATAGTCGCAGGTCGCGTTGAAGCCCTTGGGCTGCGCCCCAGCAGCTTCTTCGCCGGCACGTTCGCCACGGAGGCGGCAAGCTGGTACTGGGTCATGATGACCGTGTGCACGTCTCCGCCTCGTCAATCCATGCGATCACCCCCCTCGCCTTGGACTTGGTGCTATCTAGGTTGTGCCGCAGGTCCGTCAACGTGTACGAGACGCGGCGGTTGCGCTTGCGGATGTCCAGCCTGAGCGTTCTTGATGACCTCGGTGATCCGGATCCGCTTTTGCGACCCATACAAATGTCACGAAGCTCGCGCAGGTCCTTGATGACCTCGTCCTGGGTGACCTCTGTGCGCATGGACGGCGCAGCCTGGGCGTTCCGAATCGTCGCGGCGATTTCAAGTTTCTTCAAGTTCTGCTCGCCAATCTGGCCAGCAGTCTTCTGGCAATACCCTGCCTTACCGGCGCTTATGCGGCGTTGAGGTCAACGAGGTACTCATCCACGAAGCGGCCCTGTTTGTCTGTCAGCGCTATTGCATATAATTCCATGGTTACATTTAAACACTAACTAAGATACTTTAATGAAGCACCGCAATAAGTGGTTTGACTGGGCTAAGACAGCGTCGATGATCGTTGGGGCTTCTGCTGCGCCGGTGGCTATAGCCTGGGTTGGCCTTGTGTTGTACCGATCTACTTTTGATGTCACAAAGCTATCTGACTCCCCTGATCATTGGGGGCAGTTTGGGGATTTTCTCGGTGGAATAGTGAATCCGAGCGTAGGTCTCGTAACGATAATCCTGCTTGTCTGGACGCTTCGATCACAGCAGCGAGAGCTGCGGGAACAACGTGCACAGTTTTCATTGCAGGCGTTTGAGCAAACTTTCTTTTCCTGGCTCCACACGCTGCATGAGTCGATAAAAAACATGCATGCCATTGACGGCACCTCCGAATTCCGAGGTCAACAAGTCTTTAATCACATAACTCAATGGGACCCGGAGGACCGGCCCGCCCTACTCAGAATTGAAGAGGCAATACTTCGGTCCACAAGCGACGAGAGCAGGCTTCAAGCTATTCAGGAACTTCAAAAATTGGAAGCGCACATCTGGTCACAACGCAGCCAAGAAGCAATTTCTGCCGCAGCCACGCCCACACGTCTCATTGTGGAACTTTTAAAATTTGTCGCAAACCATCCGGCACTGAACTTGGACGAAAAGGTACGGTACCTGGCCGTGTTACGCGCGAGCATTAGCAAAGCCAATCTTAGGTTCTTGTTTCTATCCAGCTGCCATATACAAAGACATGGCACGCTAGGTACTGTATCCGCAAAATTTGAGTTTTTTCGGTTTCTTCATACGATCCGGGAGAACAGTCCGTTAATTGCGGCTCTCTTACGTTATGAGGCACACACATTCTCGCCATCCTGCTTCGATGAGGCTACGTTGAACGCCCTGAAAGGCGAAATTCCGCAGCGGCGAAAACAGCTGAATTACGAAAAGGCTACCTATTAGCTCCCTTACCATATCGAAGATCGCCTGCCTGGCCCTTGAACTGACCTGCTCAAACCCATGTCGCAGTACACCCGATGAACGCGCTTTATGTTCCAGCCGGGACCGTCGAGCCGCAGCCGGGTTAATCACTTCCAAAATCCCTCGCGCCCGTGCCGGGTCACAATGGCATTGAGAGCATCAATGATTTGGGCATCCCGCTCAAATGCCGGCATTGGCTTCTTGTAGGACGCCGTCCGCGAGAGGCCGGCAATCTGACAAGCACGTGTGACTGAGAGCTTGGCTTGCACCAGCTGTTCCACCACTTCGCGCTTGGTCGACGGTGTCAAGATTTTCGATTCAAGACGTCCTTGATCGCTGCATCTCCAGCGCCAAATCGGCAAACATGCGTTTGAACTTGGCGTTTTCAGCTTCCAGTTCGCGCAGCCGTTGCAACTCGGAAAATTGAACGCCGGAGAACTTGCTCTTCCAAAGGCAATACGTGGCGTTGCTTAGGCCATGTTTACGGCACAGCTCGGCGACCGGCATGCCGGCTTTGCCTTCCTTCAATAGCAAGCGCAAGTGCGCAGGCCCGAAGCTGGAAGCCGGGCCGTAGGCGTCAGGGATGTGGACGGCTAGCGAATTCCAGTCCCGTCACGGATGAGCGAACAGCGAACCTGGAGCAGCGCGGTCCGCGAAGCGGAGACGCAAGCATATGTTTCGTTTAATATCTACGTGTACGTTCCATTTGGATTTCACGAAGAAGTGCCATCCGTTTATGGAAAGCGTGCATCCGACGTTCTAAATCATCTGAGTGGGCAATTTAAGGCAAGAGAGGGGACTAATGTCGCGGGCATCTTCATTCGATCAGTCATTTTGTATAAAGACGCTTGAGAGCGTGCTATGGAAGAGAGATTTCCTTGGAGTCCCAGCTGCTGGTCAAGCGGCCCTGCGAGAGCAACTACTCAGCCAAGCGCTTGCATCTTCCATTTCCTATTTCGACCCTCCAGCCATACCCTTGGCAGGATTTCCGCTTAAGGGAAAAACCGTTTATCGTCTGGCTAGGCATCAAGACGAGCTGGTGGAGCGAAAACTACGACTGAACTTGAAAAGGTGTACTTCACTGGCTGCAGATGGGCGATCTCAGATCGTCAAAAACCTCAAGCTCCTTTTGGAAGAAGGAGTTCCTTATCGAATTTATCGCCTGGATATTCGATCATTCTTCGAGTCTTTCCAGAAGACTCATATTTTTGATACAGTTTACAGCATCAAAAACCTGAGCCCTCATAGCAGAAAGTTAATCGAGGCGCTGCTTGATGCCCATACTGCGATTGGAGGTCGCGGCGTACCAAGGGGGCTCTCTATTAGTGCTGCGTTATCAGAAATTCTAATGCAGGACTTCGATCAAAAGATGCGCTGGTCCAGCGATATATTTTATTATTCCCGGTATGTCGATGACATTATTATTGTTTCATCAGCAAGGGAAGATGAAAGAAATTTTCTACGTGAATTGCGCTCCTGCCTTCCTCCTGGGCTTGAATTAAATCCTGACAAGAAGAACATTGTCGCAGCCACCACCAGGGTGGCAAAAGAAATCTCCACAATTGCACCAAACCTCCTTCAGTTTGACTATCTTGGTTATCAATTCTTAGTCAAAAATCCTACAAAACAGGAAACAAGACAAACCAAGGACGGAGAGTTATACCGGAAAGTCCACGTGGATATCGCGAGAAAAAAGATCAAGCGAATGAAAACAAGAATTGTTCGATCATTCCTGAGCTATGCCAAGTCGCACGATTGGGGATTACTTCGTGATCGCATCGCATTCTTGACGCAGAACTTCAGTGTGTATAACCCGAAAGCAGGCGGGAAGAAAGTCGCCGGGATATATCACAGCTACCCATTGATTTCAGATGGCGCTGCCGGCCTAAAGGAGCTGGATGGATTTCTTAGAAATGCTGTTTTATCGAAAAAAGGTCGGGTTTTTTCGATAACAAACACAATAATTTCTGCACACCAGAAGCGCCAATTGCTCGCGTACAGCTTTGCGAGAGGGCACAGCAACCGTAGTTTTATCCACTTCTCCGCAACACGAATATCTCAGATCCAGAGCTGCTGGATTTACTAGAGCGATAAAATGAAGAAAAACCGGATTCGCCGCAGCGACTACAACAGGGTTCTCATTACAGAGACCACTCCGTTCGAAACTCCAATCATCTTCTCGAATGATGGACTCTATGATCAGATTGCTGCCCTAGATAGTGCTGGTCATGTGCAAAGTACCGTCATCAAATCTCTGGTATTGCATGCTGGCATAAGCAAACCACCAAGCTCGACCATACCATACACCTATAAAATCAAGAAAGATTCAAAGAGTTTTCGACGTCTTGCCCTATTGCATCCGGCCTCCCAATGGAAAACAAGGGTTTTTTATGAAAAATATGAACACCTAATAATTCATTATTGCTCGATAAGCCCAGCATCTATCCGCGCACCAAAAACAGTCGCAAGTAGCTTTTACTCAAAAAGCTCTTGGGAGAATATTAACAAGTATAAAACCGGCTCCATCGCCCTCGACGGACTGGACAGGTATGTCAAGCATGCGCCCTCTTTTTTTTCGTATAGAGGATACGATCGCCTGTATAAATTCTTCAACTCGGGGGATTATCTTGCACTAGAAAAAAGATTTCCCTTTCTAAAGACACTTGATGTTACGAAATGCTTTGACAGCATCTATACACACTGCCTGTCCTGGGCAGTTAAGGATAAGCCCTTCACAAAAACGCATGTTGCTGTCTCCTCAACGTTCGCTCAGGAGTTTGATGGCGTCATCCGCCACGGCAATCATAATGAAACAAACGGAATCCCGATAGGCCCGGAGGTGAGCCGGATATTTGCTGAAATAATATTTCAAGAAATTGATCGACGGGTAATACAAGAGCTAACGGACTTGAAATTCCATCAAGACTATGAATTTCGACGCTACGTAGACGACGTTTTCATATTTGCTCGAAATGAGTCTATTGCTAATAGAATTCATGATAAGTATGCGGACGTTCTAATTGATTTCAATCTTCATACAAATACAGCGAAGTCAACATGCATAGGAAGGCCCTTTTCTTCAGCCAAGGCAAGGCTTGTCTATGATGCAGGGCAACAAGCAAATTCATTTTTTGAAAAATTCCTTGAGCAAACAGGGACGGGCGTACTCAGCCCCAAGATTATTCATAATAAATGGAAATTGACAAAAAGCTACATTGATTCAGTGAAGGCTCTATGTCATTCAAATGAATCGACCTATGATGAGATTGCGTCCTTCTTAATTTCAGTGATTACTGAGCGAGTCAAGAGGCTGGTTAATCATGACGAATCTTCGAGTAACATACAAGATAGCGAATATGTTGATGCATTTACTGTGTTGCTCGACGTATTGTTCTTTCTTTACAGTGTTGCCCCCTCTGTTGGCGCGTCCTATAAACTTAGTACATCCTTAATTTTGGCTGCACGATTTAGCAAGAAGCATTTGCCTTCTGGATATCCAACAGTACATCAAAAGATTTTTGATCTGACCTGTTCATTGCTGCATGACCAATGTGGCATGAATCACGCCGGCGATATTGATGGTTTTTTTCACCTTGAATCTTTCAATATCGCTTTGGCAACACGGGAGCTAGGCGATAATCACCTATTGCCACCAGAGATTATTGATGATCTCTTTGTCAGCGCAGGAAAGTTAACATACTTCACCATTATTGCCTCTCTGTTCTATGTGCGAGATTCCAATGTTTACCAAGAGTTGAGGGCTAAGCTTTTGGATGCGGCCGTGGGAAAATTATCTGACCTTTCTGATATCTTGATGAATAGCGAAAAGGCCCATCTCTTACTCGACCTACTTTCGTGTCCCTATGTACCCGATAAGCAAAAGACTGCTTGGATAAAAAGTCTCTTTAAGACCCTTCAATTTCCCCAACCCGGCAGAGCGGATTTGCAGAATTTTTTGACAGGCATTAATGCAAGCCATGCGCAGGTGGATTGGAAGGATATTGATTTGCTCAATTCTCTAGAGAAGAAGGAACTGAAGCAAGCGTATTAGGTTACACTCGCCTGCGAAGGAAGGGCGTCCCCTCATCTTCTACTGGTTCGCCAGTGGCTGAAGCTGGAGCTCGCAAGAGCGCCATTCAGTATCGACTCGCGTGCGTATGGTCAGCAATGGCAGGAAAGACGGGGCGGTGCTTGAGCGGTGCACAAGTCACTTCGGTGGCTTGTGCATCCACACACTCAGTGGGGCCCCCTCCTTCATCTCCCTGTGTCGAAGTAAAAGGGGTCGAAGCCCCAGGCTCAGATCAGGCCACGTTCAGCGAAGGACATGGTGTCGCTACTGGCAACAATGACATGTCCAGCGTACGAACCTCCACCAGCCGTAGCGCATCTTTGAGCCGCTGCGTCAGCACCTTATCGGCCTGCGATGGCTCATGATTCTCGCTTGGATGGTTGTGCGAGAGGAGGACCGCCGCCGCAATGAGCCACAGCGCCTGCTTTACCACCCCGCGCGGATATACCGCGGCACTGTCGATGGCGCCGTGGAATCTCTCGCGGTACTCGATTGGCTGGTGGCGCGTATCCTGAAACCGCACCGCAAAGACTGCATGCTCGAAGCCTGCCAGCTTGTTACGCAGGAATTCCTTGACCAGCGCCGGGGAAGTGAACTCAGCACCACGTTGCATCTTCAGCTCGACGGCCTGGCGTGCCGCTTCAAGAATTTCATCCACAGACGTCGGCAGGTAGCGCCCTTGGGCGTCACGCACCAGCAAAGCGTCATCGAACGAGGAAAAGGAAGGTTGCGACATGATCGTGCTCCGGCTGCTCAGACGGAATTGCCCGGACCTGTGGCCACTACGGCGCAGCGCAAGCAATCAGGGATCGAAGACTGCCGATAGGCCGCAAGCGTGCGAGCATGCGAAGTCATTGACGGCGAGAACGCTGTGATACTGTGAAGGGAACCGCAAGACCGCCTATACCCCACTCAGCCACACATCCGCCGTTGGCAAGTGCGCGGCGCGGGCAGGCCCGGATCAACGATCCTGGCCGGAGGCGTCAGGGGTCAGCGCCACATGGCTGTGATTCGGCACGAAGCCTGGGGCGTACCGCGCGAGCCCGACGGCGGTACGCCGGGACGCACAGCTATGGCTTGGGGGTGTCAGAAATTCCGTGTTCAAGGCGGGGCTAAGAATTACACGGATGGCCTGATAAACCGATCCTCATAGAAAATGGCGAATTGGTTCATGGCCTGCTTCCAGTCGCGAGCAGGCCGTCCCCAGTCTGCGGTGATATTGCGCAGGGCCAGCCAGATGAGCTTCGTGGCGGCATCGTCAGACGGGAAGTACCCGCGGGTCTTGATGATCTTGCGCAATTGGGGCGTTGATGCTCTCGATTTCATCCGTCGTATAAATCACCCGGCGCACTTTTGGCGGGAATGCGAAGAAAGGAATCACGCGGTCCCAGGCACTGCGCCACGCGGCGGGGATCGTCGGGAAATTCCGACCCCAGGGGCCTTCAGAAAAAGGCATCGAGTTCGACCTGCGCCGCCTCAGCACTCGTGGCCGGATAAATCGGCCGGATAGCCGCAGCAAGCGCCTTGCGGTCCTTCCAGGTCGCGTAATCCAGGCTGTTGCGGATTAGGTGCACGATGCAGGTTTTCAGCGTGGTGGCCGGGAAAACGGCGGCCAGGGCCTCCGGCATACCCTTCAGGCCATCGGTCACGGCGATCAGGATATCGCCCACGCCCCGCGTCTTGAGATCGTTGAAGATCGTCATCCAGAACTTGGCGCCTTCAGTGCCCTCGATCCAAAGACCTAGGATGTCCCTCGACCCGTCGGGCAACACGCCCAGAGCCAGGTAGATGGCCTTGTTGCGCACCACCGCGTCCTCGCGGATCTTGACCCGCAGCGCGTCGAGGAAAACGACCGGGTCCATAGGCTCCCAGGGCCGGGACTGCCAGGCGGTGACCTCGGCCATGACCTCATCAGTCACCGAACTGATGACCTCGGGCGACACCTCGGTGGCGTATTGCTCCAGCAGAACCCCCTGGATCTCGCGCACCGTCATGCCTCGGGCGTACATGGCGACGATCTTGTCGTCAAAGCCCGTGAAACGCCGTTCGTGCTTCGGGATGAGCAGTGGCGCGAAGCTGCCGTCGCGGTCGCGCGGCACCTCGATACGCAAAGGGCCTTCCCCGGTGAGCACCGTCTTTGCGCCCCAGCCGTTGCGTTGGTTGGCGACATCGGCCGGCTTGGCCGCTCCGCTCGGGTAGCCCAGATGATGGTTCACCTCGCCACCGAGCGCTCGCTCGATCAATGCCTTCTTGTAGGGCCGCGAGGCGGCGTTGATCGCTTCGGCCGTCATCAGGCCGTCGCCGAATGCCGCCAACAGCTCAGGGGAAAAGCCGGCAGATCGGCCGGCTTGGACTTCGGATTGCGTGGCATAAATGCTCCTTGGACGCATGTTATGCCTTGAACACGAAATTACTGACAGGCCCATGGCTTGTCGTCAAAAGACAGAGTCCCGCGAGATTCGAGCAGACGCCGCGTGTTTTCCAGCTCTTATTGCAGCAACTCGGCATCCGGCAATACCGTCTGGTAGTTCGCCGCCACTACCTTGTTCGGCAGACCATCCAGCGCATACCGCGCCAGGGCATGCCCCTTGTCTGCGCACCGCTTTGTGGGGATCGGGCTGACCATCTCTCATTAACCGCCCGTATGCGGCTCAATCCGTGCGGAACGTCTAGACCAGGCGCGGCATCCGCTGCTGCACCCAGAATGCGACATGCCCTAACATCAGACTTCGGAGTTTGTCTGCATACGGGGCTTGATTGACAATCTGAGCAACCCATTGCCCAGATTGGCCAAAGCGCAACTTTCCCTCTCCATTGAACTCCAAAAAGCCCAGGCTTTCAGCCGTCTTAGTCCCGAGGACGTCTTCGCGAACCATAAAAAACTCGTATCGCCCAGCCAGATCATCATCACCCGACCGAAGATATTCGAGCTTGGCGATGACCGTTATGCCATGCAGGTATATTTCGAGTCTTCCAATGTGAAGAGCGACAAGTCTCGCGTCGCAATCGGCGCGCCGTACCACGTCATCTTCGGTAATAGCCTTTCGTAAGTCTTCCGCGATTAGCTGTATGCGGGAATCTTCGGACGTTAACCTGAGCGCATTCATGCGTTCAATTTGTGACGGACCTGCCGAATTCATTTTCGTCTCCTTTTTCTGGAGCGACGATTATCCAACGAAACGGTCACGTATTGCTTACGTTTCGTCGAGGCGCAAGAGCGCGGGAGAATTGTCCCACTTCTCGTCCCACTTTTGGCGACTTCATATCCCACTTGTGGGACACGGAGTATTCCGCGAAGGCGCCGCGGCCCGATGACCCGTTCAGATCCGGTGGCCACGAGGGCATCAAGCACTCGCTGCACGGCCATTCTTGCCGCATCGCGCTAGCGCGACTCAAGCGTCCGGCCACGAGTCACATGCCGCAGCAACTCGAGCATCCTGAAGCTGTGCGCGCGATAAGTGCCCATCAAATCAATCACTTCGTGCGCGCACTTTACGTCAGCCTCCTTTTGACCTGGCTGCGGAACAGCTCCAGAAACAGCTAGCATTCGGTCTCGGTCAGGGCGACGCTCGCAGCGGCTGGGGCATTCCAGTCCAGGCCGAGCTAATGCGGGCTCGGGCGTCGGGGAGCTCGAACATGGCGTTCTTCTGCGAATACGCAGCGATGATTACCATCCGTTCGTGCCAGGGCAGCATCGTCGCATGCACCGTCTCGACGATCTGAGCGTGTTCCGTGACGATCGGGCGGTGGTCTGCCTCCCAGGACACTTAGCTTTCTTTCCATGTTGTCCATCCTGGTGCCGGGTCGGCTGGCCACGCGTACTGCGCGAGTACCATGATGCGCTCCCGTCCGGCGAAGAAAAGCGCCGGCCGAAGCGTGGCGCCGAACCGAATTGGGGATGCGCGGCATGATCGCCAATCGTACCCGCGGACGACGTCAAGACGCCGCACGTCGCCCGCTACCTGCGCGTCGAGCACGCCAAGGCGCCAGTTTGGGCGAACCGCGAAATTTCCCTGTTGGCGTAGGCGTTCCAGTTCGGCATCGAGCATGGCTATGCCACGGCCAACCCCTGCCGCCAGGTACGGCGGAACAAGCAACGCCCGCGCTCGCGCTGCCCGTCATGGGAAGAAATCGAAGCCTTCTGCGCTGCAGCCGCAAAGAAGGGGCCGTCGTCGCACTTGATCGGCCTGATGGCGAAGTTCATTGCACTCACCGGCAGGCGCCGCGCGGAGTTCTTGAACCTGCGAATGACCGACCTTGGCCAGGACGGGATCGTGGTTGGCTTCGCCAAGGCCAAGGCGGGCGATGCGCTGCGCCGCGGTCTGATCGAATGGACGCCGACCCTGCGCCAACTATTCGCCGAGCTCGCTCAGCTGGACCCCAGAGCGCGTGACGGAAAGTCGGCCATTCCGGAATCCATATTCGTGTTCACCAACCGTGACGGACAGCAGTGCACCGAACAAGGCTTCAAGGCCCTGTGGTCCAAAATCATGGGTGATTGGGTTGAGACGCCAGGCCGAGAGCGGTTCACCTTTCACGACCTGTGCGCCTACAATGTGACGGTGCTGGTGGGCAGGGACGAGAACTCGGAAACTCACGCAAATCCAGCTACCACCAGGCGCGTTTATGACCGCCGGCGGGTGGTCAAGATCAAGGGCAGCGCCTGACGCATGCCACCATTTAGCAGAATGCAGAAAAGAAAAAAGCCGCTATAAGCGGCTGATTTCTAAGGAATTCTTTGGGGTGGCTGATGGGGCTCGAACCCACGACAACCGGAATCACAATCCGGGACTC
>ENA-OWLM01000193-OWLM01000193.1-metagenome-genome-assembly--contig:-NODE-193-length-23209-cov-3.989678_pt1 | contig 23209 bp, 23 predicted proteins | sample MGYA00245349_ERZ651102 | MGnify/ENA primary metagenome ERZ651102 (study PRJEB26857, sample SAMEA4031759) | metagenome | biome: human; feature: oral; material: saliva | place: Philippines | collected 2014... | reverse complement strand
TCGCGGGGATCCCGGTGGTGCAGCTGATCCACGGCCCCGTTGGTGGTTCTCGCCTGTCAGCCAGGGCACTGTGGCGTGCAAGCCAGGTCTTCTATCTGGAGGCTGCCCGCCCGTCGCTGCTGGCCTTGATGGCGCACCTTGGGCAGCAGGATATCCCGGTACACTGGCAGCCCTTCATCAATGGCCTGAGGGAGGCCGACTGGCCGACGGCGACCTCGGGCGGGACCGGCATCTTGTGGGCGGCCTCCTTGCTCAAGTGGAAAGGGCTGGAGACCATGCTGGCCGCGCATCAGCAGCTTGCCGAGCCCCGTGTGCCGCTGACCGTCTGCTATCTGCAACCCAGGAACATACTGCAACCTTGCAGCGAACCTCGGCCAGATCTGCCCGATACCCGCTGGCATGAGAACCCCGGTAATCTTGACGAGATCAGGGCCGACAGCGGCATCTTCGTCTCCACCAGTCATCAGGAGCCCTTTGGCCTCTCCATCCTGGAGGCCATGGCCGCCGGCCTGTGCGTGGTGATCCCGTCTGACGGGGCCTGGTGGGATCGCCACCTGGTGGAGGGGGTTCACTGTTTCAAATACCAGCCAAACGACCCTGATGATCTTGCCCGGGTGCTCAGTGAACTGAGTGACGCCCCAGAGGCGGCCGGCGAGGTGGGAAACGCTTCACGTCTTCATGCCATGACGCACTATCACGCGGCCGATGCCTATCGGGGCATCATCGACCACATGGCGGGGCTGCTTGGTGAGGAGGAAAACCCCCACCTGGGCCGGCCCCTCTACCGATGAGTGAGCGCAGGCGCGACAGGGCGTCACGCTCGCGCCCCCAGCCGCAGCGCCATCAGCCAGAGTTTTTCACCCGAGCGTCCTCCTTAGGTGCCCCCATCCCGAGCGGTGCGGGGCATTTCTCTCCTTGATCACTCTGGTGACCACCGCGCTGATCAGCCTATCTCGGCGAGGCCCTGCCCATGGGCCTGGCGCAGCTCCTCGGCGCCGAGCACGAACTCCGGGTTGTCGGTGAGGCTCTCGACCGCCAGATCGATGAAGCGGCGGACCCGGGCGGGCTGGGCGGCGCGGCTGCCGTAATAGAGGAACAGGCTGTAGACGTCGATCATATGCTCGAGCAGCAGGGGCACCAGGCGACCGGCCCGGATGTGCGCCGCCGCAGTCGGCCCGGCGAGCTGGCCGATCACCTCGCCGGCGAGAACGGCCCCGAGCTCCACCATCTCGTCGTTGGTGGAGAGGGCGGGGCGCACGAGGTGTTCCTGTATGTTCTCCCCGACGTTCACATGCCAGGGGACCAGGTGGCCGGTGCCTGCATGGCGAAAGACGCTGCAACGGTGCAGGCCGAGATCGTGCAGCGTGTGGGGCACGCCGTGCTTGCGCAGGTAGCTGGGGGAGGCGCAGATGATGAGCTGCAGGGGGAAGAGGCGGCGCGCGATCAAGCCCTCCTGGGGCGAGAGGCCGATGCGCAGGCCCACATCGACCCGCTCCTCCACCCAGTTGCCGATGCGATCATCGAGTTGCACGTCCGGCTGGACTTCCGGGTAGAGCTGGCTGTATTCGTCCAGGACAGGCCCGATGACCCCCTGCACCACGGAGCGGGGTCCGACGATGCGCAGCGGGCCGGCGAAGGCCTCCCGGGTCTGGCGCGCCGTCGACAGGGCCTGCTGCAGGGCGAGCAGGGCGGGCTGGGCGGCCTCCAGGAAGCGTTGCCCCTCTTCGGTCAGGGACATGCTGCGGGTGGTGCGATGAAAGAGGCGCACCCCCAGATACTCCTCCAGCTGTTTCAAGGCCTTGCTGGCGGCCTGTGGGGAGATCTGCTGTGCCTGAGCCGCCTTGCTGAGGCTTCCCAGCTCCACCGTGCGCACGAAGGTGGTGATGGATCGCAAGTCGCTGATCATGGTTTATCTCGCCTATTTACATCATTTAGTTGTAACTGATTCATCCATTTGTCGTCTAGTTCGATGTCTATCGCACATTTATAGTTCGCTCCATCGACCAAGTGCCCTGCGTCAGAGCCTTGTGCAGAGAGACTGCAAGATGGATAACTTCAGCTTCTGCACTGCGGCCCGTACCATCACTGTCCGTTTCACTTAATGCGTGGCCCCGTGCAGGGGCCGGCCTTGATTCACCAGACACAACACCGTCAGGAGTGTCATGAATGCAGAACCCGTCTGCATCTTCCCGCGCCCTCCCGGGGGGGCGCCGTTCTCTGTGGTTGCTCAAAGGAGCCCTAATGGTTGGCATGATCGCATCTCTACTCAAACCGGGCCTGCCCGAACACCCGGACTCCTCGCAATATCGCGGGGGCCAGTTCAACAATGCCGTGACACCCCAGGCGCGAAGCCTCTGGGAAGGAGCCCGACTCTGGTGGGACTTCCTGTTCGCCAAGCCTGAGGGCACGATGCCGGATCGCGCCATCCCGGTGCAGGCCATGACCCTGGAGGGGCTCATCGCGGCGCCGGATAACAGCGTGTGGCGCCTCGGCCACTCCAGCCTGCTGCTCAAGTTGCAGGGCAAGTTCTGGCTGACGGATCCCGTGTTCAGTGAGCGGGCTTCGCCAGTGCAGTGGTTCGGTCCCAAACGCTGGCACCAGCCGCCCATCACCCTGGAGGCGCTGCCCCCCATCGAGGGGGTGATCCTCTCCCACGATCACTACGACCATCTCGATCACGGGGCCATCTTGACGCTGCAGGAGAAGGTCGCTCACTTCATCACGCCCCTTGGGGTGGGGGCGCGCCTCAGGGACTGGGGCATTGCGGCGGAGAAGGTTCGCGAGCTGGACTGGTGGCAGCAGACCCGGGTGGGCGGTGTCACCCTGGTGGCGACCCCGGCCCAGCACTTCTCCGGCCGAGGCCTCGGGGACGGCAATCAGACCCTCTGGGCCTCCTGGGTCATTCGCGGCGAGGGGGTCAACCTCTTCTTCAGCGGAGACAGCGGCTATTTCGACGGCTTCAAGGAGATAGGCAGGCGCTACGGCCCGTTCGACGTGACCTTCCTCGAGACGGGGGCCTACGACAAGCGCTGGGAGCTGGTGCACATGCACCCGACGCAGACGGCGCAGGCGTTTCACGATCTCGGGGGGAAATGGCTCTATCCGGTGCACAACGGCACCTTCGATCTGGCCATGCACCGCTGGAACGATCCGCTGGAGCAGATTGCCCGTCTGGCTTCAGAGCAGCAGATCCCCTTGACCACGCCCGTCATGGGAGAACCTCTGGAGGTGCTGAGCCCCCATGAGGGCAGCGGCTGGTGGCGCGACTGAGCGAGGCAGGCTATCAGGCCCCCGTGCCCGGGGGCAGTTCGCCGGAGTCTGAGTGCGAAGGGGGAGGCGTGAGCCGGAATGCCTTGAGCCCCTGGATTACCCCAAGGGCTGGTGTCACCACCGCCGAAGCGGGTGGCAGAGAGAGAAACCGACCATCTCCATGATCCCGATGGCGTTCGACAGGGGTACCAGGGGCCTGAGGACGAGCATCATCGTCAATCTGTGATGATACAGAGAGTGCGCAACGGATATCCGGACAGGGGGAGTGCTGCACAACGTGAAGAGTAGGCCTTGTTCAGCCTGTTTGAATGTGGCCTCGGCGTTACAGTGCTTCGTGGTCGATGGCCACCGTCCTGTTGCGTCCTGCATATTTGGCGCGATACAGGGCCTTGTCCGCTCTGAGTAGTGCATATTGGAATCCCTCACTGCATGTTAATTCTTCTGTGGTCAATGCAGTCACACCGATACTGGCAGTGAAAGGAATATGCTGTTCATTGAATGAAATATTCAGAGAGACGAAGCTTTCGCGAATTCGTTCGGCGACTTCGATGGCCGAGGGGAGGGTGATATTCGGCATGGCGATAACGAACTCTTCACCACCGAGCCGGGCCGATATGTCATGCTCCCGTAAATCCGCTTTCAACCGTTCAGCCACTGCTTTTAATACTTCGTCTCCGGCGCTGTGGCCGAAGGTATCGTTGATTATTTTGAAATGATCGATGTCGATCATTGCCAGGCACAAGGTATCGTCCTGACGTCGTGCCAGGCTGCAAGCCTTGTGTGACCATTCATCAAATAACCGACGATTGGCCAATCCCGTGAGCGGGTCTCGTCTTGCCTCCTGAACAAGCACCTCACATCTGCGCTGGTATTTGGTTCGCATATATCTGAGTTGCATCCATTGCAGGAAGATCATTGAAACAAGGAAAGAAGTAACCAACATGGATAATAAGTACCTGTCAAAATGCAAGGGATGGCATCGTCACTGTGGTCATGATATTGCCGAGAATAAACCATCTATGGTGCACCCCGTAAGGGGACTGTTTTAATACTGCAAATAAATAATTATGGGGCAATAGGTCATGATAACGATATTGAATAATGTGTCAGTGCTAAATAGCTTCTGAACGTATTGTCATTGCCTCGGCTAATTGCATGAAATAAATCGCGTCAGGCTCAACTCTGGCGAGGTGTTTTTTTAAATAGGCCACTCGGCATGACAACAAGGAAGAGTACAAGTAAACCATGCAAGCCATTGAAGAGATCCTTGCCATGCAGACCCTCGCTGAGTATCGGGGTACAGGTAGAGATCAAGAAAACAACAGAGAACAGGAACAAATATCTCCCCCGTAAACCAATGTCACGGGCTCTCATGACGGCCAGATTGATATTCGCATAGCCGACCAATAAAAATAACGCCACCATGCCTGCTATCAGTGGTATTGCCATTTTTGCAATGTTGCTGGCAATTAAGTCATGTGCCAGGGTACCTGTGCCCAAGGTAGTCATTAATGCGGAGAGAACAATAAAAAATAACAGGAGCATGTAGCCAATATAGCCACGCCTCTGCAAACGCTTGTTCATCAAGCCGGTAAAAAGTCTCGATAACATGAGGTATATCCTGGTGGTGAGAGAGAAGAGACCCCAAACATAGGGGCACTCGCATGCCCCATCTGAATGAGGATGATCAATCGTTCATGATTGCGCGAACAGTGCCATCTTCTTCGACGGTGCAGACGGCAACATTGCCATTATCACCCCGCATCTCAACGTCGAACATGCCATCACCAGTGTATTGGGCACGACCGGCTTCCACTGCCTTGGGGCTGACCTCCCACTCTGCGGCAGTTTCATGAACACAGTTGCTCAAGGCATGGCGGCCCAGGGTTCGAGAGGATGGCTTGTTGCCGGGAAGTGGGTTGACCAGAACATCCATTAATCCCCCCTGGCTATCCAGGACACAGTTGAATTCGAAGCGATCGCCATTGCTGCGTGATAGCTGCCCGGTGACGGAGGTGCCTGAGCGGGAGTCCATGATCTGGACTCGTTTTTGTACGGCATCGCCATATCCACGGTCGCTGAGTGCGTCGTTACAGGCGGCTTGAGGATTGGCATTGACGATGGAGGACGTAAGCAAGACGCCCATCAATAACGCAGTTGTAGTCAATTTCATGTTCAGTTCCTGCAGAGTAAGGGAATTAATAACCAGACAGACCGCTGGTATCTATATCACGGGTGGCCTCTTGTTCCATTTTTCGATAATAGTCATCCTGTTTTTTGTCATGCGGCTGTTTCTTTGTGGCTTTCTCCGCATCTTTTATGGTTCTTTGCATATTGGCTTGGCAGATATTAAATCCATCACGCCATGCATCGGCATAGTCGGGCTCTTTGCGAAATTGCGTATCGTTCTTGGTATAGGTATCCAGATAGCTGCCTGCAGCCTGATTGCCACTGTGGCAACCATCTTCATACCCTTGCGCATAGGCTTGGCTATAGCCTTTAGACCTCATTTCGTCATATTGACTGACGCAGCCTGCCAAGAGGGTACAGGTCAGGCTGGTCAGGAGGATTATATGTTTCATCGGAAGGATCCTGCATGTCAAAAGTGATAGTTAACACCAATATCAAAACCATCCGCATCGACGTTCTTACCTTGGACTGGGGATGCATCCATATAATTATAGCTGACATTGATTTCCAGGTTTTTTGTGATTGGATAACCTAACGTCATACCATATTCTATGGCGGAGTTTTTTTGACCATGTTGATCCAGTTTCGCGACCCCAATGCGTGGCATAACAGATAAGCCGGCAATATCAAACCGATGGCCTATCCCCAGATCCATGAAAGAGATATCTGTCTGGGTACTGTGTATATCTCCTTGCATATCAACATAGCTGTGTCCACTTCCTGTCGTTTTCCCTGTGCTGACACTGATATCCATCAGCCCAAGGTCATATCCTCCTTGAATGAAAAATCCGTAGGTGTTTTTGCCATCTAGTTGGCTATGAAGATGCTGTAATCCACTACCGATATAGGGTTCAGCACTTGCACAGGTCGTCACAAAAAGTGCACTCGTCAGCATGCTGTATAATACTTTATTCATTGTTTTTGCCTTTTTAAGAAATAGCTATTTGAGGCTTATCGAGAGTTGGTAGGGAACTCGTTTATCTATGTTGTCCCCCATATTGAAAACGTGAATGATGAAATCACCATCATAGGGCAATAACAAGCTGGCACTGTTGCCTTCACTGGAGCCGTCATAAAGACTGACACCGTCAAGCGTGGTGATATTGAAATAGGTTGCTTCCTGGTCTCTCAAGGACAATCTGACTTTCAGTCTCTGTTCTGCCCTGCCACGCAGTCTGTAAGCGTTGGCATCACGTTTAATCACTACATCTTGATACGATATCCCTGTCGTACCCTTAAAGAAATGCACATCGTAGGTTTTATCTGCGGCAGATGCGTTGTTCATGGACATGGCCAACAGTAAAGGCAGTGCGAGACGATAAAAAAGCATAATTTAAATCCGTATTACCAGACGATGTAGATGATTATAAATGCCATCTCAAAATGGGCTGTCAATTCTGATCAGGAGCGCATTCAATATGGCCATGCCATTCCTGGCAACTATTACCGCGGCTTGCCATATCACTGTGTCTGGCGTTATGGGCCCGAGATTTATTATGTTCTGCACGGTGAGCCCGTTCGTTCTCTTGTTCTGCCTTATGGTTTTTATGAACACCATAGGCTATTCCACCCACGGCCGCCGCAGCAGCGGCACCCAACAAGGCTTTCTGGCCAGTCGACATATGATCGATGTCCGCGCATCCGGCCAGGATGAGAGAGCATGAAATCATTGAGACGCAAAGTAATTTTTTCATGGTATATCCTATCAATTCGGTACGAGTAGTAGTTAATTCACATTTTATGTGTGATAGTCGATTATTTTGCCGTCATGCGATTCAAATTTTTTGCGAACTTTCTGAACGAGTCTTCATAGGCCGGGAATTTATTTTTTCCCAAGAACACATAGTCATCCAGTTCAATATTGCCATGCCAGTAGAGCTTGGTAATATCAAGAAACCATTGTTGGACCTCCGGGCTATCCAGGGGGATCCTGTGATAGCTATCATCGGCCAATGTTATCTTTGTGGCGGATACCATATCCGACTGGAATTGATTCACGATGGCGATGTTGCCAAAGTCACTTTCCAGAACCTCTACAGGAGTCTTCTCTGCTGCGTGAGTCACTGGGCTCATCATCAAAAAGACTGGCAGGAATATGGTCATTAAATAAATGTTTTGTTTCTTCATGTTGTTCTCAAATATTGATACTTTATTAATGGTCAGTAGAAATAGAAATGTTCTTTCGAGTTATCATGGTATGAGCGTGGCACCGCTTGATTATCTGCCAACTCATGCTACGCGTTTCGTATTTCCATGTTACCCTGCAGGATAGACTCATTCCCGGAAAAGGCTGTCATCATTCATGGCGATAGTTGCCATCCCGATCCTTGTAAACGCGACCGTGTTGTATATTGCCATGTTGATCAACATATTCATGCTGGGCATTATCATGTGGATAGTGAGCCGGAGCTGTCATACCGGCGAGGATCGCTCCCGTTGCACTGGATAACAGGAATCTATCGGTTGCAGACATATTGTCAGTCGAAGCGCAGCCAGACGCTGCGATGGAAAACATGACTGACACGGCCAGGGATAATGTAGACGCTCTCATGATATCAACACCTCATAATGGTATTTGCTACTCCCACCTCCCTTGTGCTGGCTCATCCTGATGGGTGACCTCGATGGACCCTGCCACCGCCTTCAGCTACTTGAGAAGGGACATCACCTGTTATGTGTATGATAGGCAGGGTCAGGGGCTTTCCATAGTCATAAAAAGCCATAAAAATTTAGCAAAACACTGATTTTAAAGGGTTTTTGTTTTAACTGTAAAATGGATGCCACTTCATAGACGCGAAGAGGTGGGAAAGAACCCCGAGTGTGGCGCGTGGCCAGGGGGTAGAGAGGGGCTGATGGCGGGTCAATTCGTCTGCAAACCTGCGACGGTCAGGTGGGAGAGGTGATGATGCATGTGGGCGCGTAAAACACGCAGGCCGTGCTTGAGCGGCCGGAGAGTGGAACAAGGATATAGAGGTCACCTGGGGTTGAGAAACCAATGACCGATTTTTGTCGCAGCCCCCGTGAGAGGGAATATCAAGGCTGCGACAGGGGGAAGTAAATATTGAAAGAGAACAACTCCGTATCTGGATAACATGTGAGAAGGGCAGAGACGCACCCTATTTATTGCCAAGCAATGGTGTGGCAGGAAACAACCTATGGGAAAAACTGAACCAGCCGTTCTGCTCTACCAGGATAACGTCATGGTGCGGCGTTTTTTGGAACATGGCGATATGGTTTTTTGTGAGTGGAACCCAGGTGTAATTAACGATGGTATAGTCTGACTGGAGCTGGTTGTAATTGTTAAGTGCTGAGTGCTGGCCATTTCCCTTATTCAATAGTCGTCTCTCGGAAACGAAAAAAATAAATTGATTCATGAAAGCAACCTGCCAGCCGTCTACCTGCCACTTGGCTTTTGTCGCAGGTTCTTCCTCAATGATACTGAGCATGCCCCAGCGACAGACTCCCTGATAATCTATACCTGCGGTGTTCATCTTCATTTCATAATTACAGCCAAAGCTGTCAATTGAAATGGCGGTGACAATCAACACGAGCAAGCTGAGTGGTAACCAGAGTAACCAATGGGATATTGCCTTAGTGACTTTCTTCATTTTTCTCTTCTCGTAAATTGAGAATGTTTCGTTGACTCAACTTTATCTTAACCGGACCTGAAATAAGCCAAAGCGTGTCACCGCTTTCATCCAGAGTAAGTTGATCTCTTGTCTGGGTTTGCTCGGTATCCAGAGTACAGATGATATTGCCATTATCATCCTGACAATCCACCGTCAGCCATTCGGATGCGGATATTAAACCTAATAATGCCAGCAAGGTGAGCGAGAGCACATTGACAGACAACAGTACTCTCTTAAACCAGAAAGTAGATTCCGGTAGTCGAGATGCAGGAGAAAGTGTTTCCTGAGCTCTTGGGGCGGATATTTCATGCTCGGGTTGGGGAGAGCGTTCGAGGGGGACCATCAGATTCAGAATATAACCCTTCTTGGGAATACTTCTGATCTCCAGCTCCATGTCCAGTCCCAGCAAATGGCGACGAAGATTGGCAATGGCAACAGTCAGCGAGTTGGGGCTGATCGGCCGTCCCTCCCAGCCTATGAACAATAGATGTTCTTTATCGTGAAGCTCCCCGGCATGCTCCAGCATAAAAGCAAACAACAGCGTTTCAGCACTGGGCAACCGGATCTCCTTCGCCTGATCGTTGCGTTTGAGCGACCGGTGGAGGCAATCAAGCTGGCAACTGCCAAACCAGAGTTGCTTGGGGGCAATGTATTGTAATGTCACGATAAAACCTGATAACGGCGAACTTAGCGTATTAGGCTAGCGTGACTCATGTAAAAAAGAAATACCGTGCAGGGCTGAACTCCTGTGCGCCTAGCCTGGACGCGAGTGAGAGATAACAGGTCGTGTTTCTGTTTGAATACCCTATGCGAATGGCGCCCTCGTCGGTGAACACAGGGTGTCAGGGCACAAGGCAGGAGGAGGCGACGGTACCCGAAGCGAGCGTGTTCCTTCACGCTCGCATGTGTCCCGGTTGCTGCTACCCGTGCCACTGCCTGGCTTGAGCAGGGCCGGGAGCATCACTCGGGCTGGGCGGCGGCCTGGCGCTTGAAGGGGCCGGACTTGTTGGCCTTGCGGTGTTCCGAGACCAGGATCAGCAGGCGCTGCAGGGCGATGAAACAAAACAGCAGCAGGCCGATGATGATCTTGGTCCACCAGGAGCTGAGGGTGCCGTCGAAGTTGATGTAGGTCTGGATCAACCCCTGGATCAGCACCCCGAACAGGGAGCCGAAGACGGTGCCCACCCCGCCGCTCAGCAGGGTGCCGCCGATGACCACGGCGGCGATGGCATCGAGCTCCACTCCGACGGCGGCCAGCGGATAACCCGCCGAGGTGTAGAGCGCGAACACGATGCCCGCCAGGGTCGCCAGGGTGGTGGAGAGCAGGTAGATGCGAATGGTGGTGCGGCGTACCGAGATCCCCATCAGGGCCGCCGAGGTGGCGTTGCCGCCGATGGCATAGACGTTGTTGCCAAAGCGGGTGCGATTGGCGAGCAGGATACCGAGCACCACCACCGCCAGCATGATGAGGGCCAGCAGGCTCAGGCGACCGCCCCCCGGCACCTTCCACGACAGGCTCGACAGGTAGGTGAAGGTGGGGTGATCGATGGGCAGGGACTGCTCGGAGATGAGGAAGCTGGCCCCCCGCAGGAAGAACATGCCCGCCAGGGTGATGATGAAGGCGGGGATCTTCAGGGTGTCGATGAGCCAGCCCATGAGGGCGCCGAAGCCCGCTCCCAGCACCAGCACCAGGGGGATGGCCAGCACGGGGCTGACCCCGAGATCCCCGATGAGCGTGGCCAGCAGCACGCCGGTGAAGGCGATGACGGCCCCCACCGACAGATCGATGCCCCCCGAGAGGATGACGAAGGTCATGCCCACCGCCACTATCCCCAGAAACGCGTTGTCCGTCAGGATGTTGCAGATGATGCGGGTGGAGAGAAAGGCGGGGAAGGAGGCCAGGCAAAGCAGGTAGCCCACCAGAAACACCATGATGGTCACCATCAGAGGCAGGTTGCGTTTAAACATGGCGAGTACCTCGCTGGAACAGGTGGTTGAGGGCCGGCGACTGCATGACCAGCACCGCCAGCACCACCAGGGCCTTGACGATCTGGTTCCACTGGGGCTGGTAGCCGGAGAGCAGGATACCTGTGTTCACCCCCTGGATGATCAGTATGCCGATCAGGGAGAGGGCGAGGTTGAAGCGTCCCCCCATCAGGGAGGTGCCCCCGATCACCACCGCCAGGATGGCGTCCATCTCGAGCCAGAGCCCGGCATTGTTGGCATCGGCCCCCCGGATGTCGGCGGCGACTATCATGCCGGCGACGGCGGCCATCATACCGCTCAGCAGGTAGGTGGCGATCACCACCATGGGGGTGTTGAGCCCGGCGTTCTTGGCGGCCTTGATGTTGATCCCCACCGCTTCGATGAAGAGGCCGAGGGCGGTGCGCTTGGTCAGCAGCCAGAGCAGCAGCGCCATGCCCAGGGTGATGATGACCGGGGTGGGCAGGTAGAAGAGGGAGCCGCTGCCGATCCAGGCCAGGGCGTCGTTGTTGAAGGTGATGATCTGCCCCTCGGTGATGAGCTGGGCGATGCCCCGGCCTGCCACCATGAGGATCAGGGTGGCGACGATGGGCTGGATCTTGAACACCGCCACCAGCAGACCGTTCCACAGGCCGCACAGGAGGCCCACCCCGATGACGGAGGCGAGAATGACTGGCAGGCTGTGGCCGCCGGTGGCCAGGCTGGCCATGGTGGCCCCGCTGATGGCCATCACGGCCCCCACCGACAGGTCGATGCCGCCGGTGGCGATCACCAGGGTGATGCCGAGGGAGAGCAGGGCCACGGGGGCGCAGCGGTTGAGGATGTCGATGAGGCTGCCAAACAGCCGGCCATCCTGGATGTGGATGGCGAAGAAGTTGTCGGCGACCAGGGCATTGATGAGCAGCACGCCCACCAGGGCGACACATTGGGCCGAGCCCGTGGGCCAGGGCCGGCGGGGGTGGCTGGCACCCTTGGAGAGAGGAAGAGTGGATGACGTCATATCAGGCCTCGCATGCAATGGCGTTCATGATGGCAGGGACGCTGAGGACGTCCGTCGCAAGCTCTGCCACCTGTTTTCGATCGCGCAGGACGATCACCCGGTCGGCGTAGCCCACCAGTTCCTCGAGCTCCGAGGAGATGACCAGCAGGGCCAGCCCGTTGGCACAGAGGGATTCGATGAGGCGGATGATCTCGGCGTGGGCCCCCACGTCGATGCCCCGGGTGGGTTCGTCCAGGATCAGGAACTGCGGCTTGGTCAGCAGCCAGCGGGCCAGCAGTACCTTCTGCTGGTTCCCCCCGGAGAGAAACTGGATGGGCTGCTCCGGCCCCGGGGTCTTGATCGCCAGCTGGGCGATGAGGCGGGCGGTGATCTCGTCCTGCTCCTTGCGGGACAAGGGGCGCAGCCACCCCCGCTGGGCCTGCAGGGCCAGCACCATATTTTCCCGCACCGAGGCCGAGGCGATGATGCCGGCGCTCTTGCGATCCTCCGGGCAGAAGCCGAAGCCGTGGGCGGCGGCCTGGCGCGCACTGCGGATGGTGACCGGCTTGTCCCGCACCCGGCACTCGCCGCTGTCGCTCGGCACTATGCCGAACATCAGCTCGGCGGTCTCGGTACGACCGGATCCGAGCAGGCCGGCCAGGCCCACGATCTCCCCGGGCATGACGTCGAGGCTGAAGGGGGCGATGACCCCGCGCTTGCCATAGTCCCTGAACGACACCATGGGCTGGCTGCTGCGCAGGGTCTTGCCCGCCCGCTTGAGGGCGTTGTCGTCCAGCTCGCGCCCCAGCATCATCTTGACCAGCTCCAGTTGCGGCAGTGCCTGGGTGTCGCGGGTGCCGACCAGCTCGCCGTTGCGCAGCACCGTGATGCGATCGCTGATGGCGTAGACCTGATCCAGAAAATGGGTGATGAAGACTAGGCTCACCCCCCGATCCCGCAGGCTCTTCATCAGGGCGAACAGCATCTGGACCTCGCTGGTGTCGAGGCTGGCGGTGGGTTCGTCCAGGATCAGGATCTTGGCGGACAGGGAGACCGCCCGGGCGATGGCCACGATCTGCTGCATGGCGACCGAGTAGTGACCCAGGGGCAGGGTGACGTCCATCTCGAATCCGTGGCTGGCCATGATGGCGCTGGCCTGCCGGGTCATGGCGGCCCGGTCGATGAAGCCAAAACGGCGGGGTTCGTGGCCGATGAAGAGGTTGTCGGCCACCGACATGTTGGGCAGAAGGTTGACCTCCTGATAGACGGTGCCTATTCCCAGGCGCTGGGCGTGGGCTGTGTCCGTCGGGGAGATGGGGACGCCATCGAGCTCGATGCGTCCCGCATCACGCTGATAGACGCCGGTGAGGGTCTTGACCAGGGTGGACTTGCCGGCCCCGTTCTCGCCGAGCAGCGCCATGATCTCCCCCCGTCGCAGGGAAAAGTCCACCTGATGCAGGGCCCGTACCCCGGGAAAGGCCTTGCAGATCCCCCGGGCGTGCAGCAGGACATCGCGATTGTTTTCTGACATGGAAATGGCTCTCCGATATAACACGCCATATAAGCACTCGGGCATATATGGCGTGTTATTTGACAGGCTGTTTCAGAGGGTGGCCGGTATTAATAGCCCATGTCTTTTTTCAGTTCGAGCTGGGCCTGGGCACTTTCTGGCTCAAACAATTTGGACTCTGTCTTGATCTGTTTGGGAGGCAGGGTGCCATCTTTTTTATAGGCCAGCAGGGTGTCAAAGGCGGGGCCCGCCATATTCGGCGTGAGTTCCACCGAGGCGTTGGCTTCACCTGCGATCATCGCCTTGAATATATCCGGCACGCCGTCGATGGAGATGATCTTGATATCCTTGCCCGGTTTGAGCCCGGCTTCCTTGATGGCCTGAATGGCCCCGATGGCCATGTCATCGTTGTGGGCGTAGACGGCGCAAATATTCTTGCCGCCGTTTTCCGCCTTGATGAAGCTCTCCATCACTTCCTTGCCCTTGCTGCGGGTGAAGTCGCCGGACTGGGTGCGGATGATCTTGATGGTGGGCACGGCCGCGACGGTATCGAGGAAGCCCTTCTTGCGATCCAGCGCCACGCTGGCCCCGACGGTGCCTTGCAATTCAACGACATTGCAGGGCTTGCCATCCTGCTGCTTGATGAGCCACTGGGCCGCCACTTCCCCTTCGTGGACGCTGTCTGCGGCGACCCCCGTCATAAAGAGGGAGTCATCCTTGACCGTGATATTGCGATCCAGCAGGAACACGGGGATCTCGGCCTCTTTTGCTTCCTGCAATACCGGGTCCCAGCCTGTCTGCACCACGGGGGCAATAAAGATGGCGTCCACGCCCTGGGCAATAAAGGAGCGAATGGCCTTGATCTGGTTCTCCTGTTTCTGCTGGGCATCGGCAATCTTCAGGGTAATGCCGCGTTTCTGTGCCTCGCTCTTGGCCACCGAGGTTTCTGCCGCCCGCCAGCCGGACTCAGACCCTATTTGTGAGAACCCCACCGTCATGTCCGCAGAATAAGCGGAGGCAGAGAGAATAAGGGTGCTGATAATGCCCGCCAGTTTCACTTTCTTATACATGTGACACTCCTTTGTGATGCATGGTGAAATAAACCGGAACGCGTCAGGTTTTTATTGTTCGGGTCAAGGTTATAGGCTCGCGAATTTAACGACGGGAGGTGGCTCACAGAAAGTTTTCAGCAGCACGATGCTTCATACAAACAGCAGAAGAGTTCATACCTCAGGTGGGGGCAGTATTGATTTATCTGCATATTTATTTTTGTCGGCGACCATTGTGTCCAGAATGCAGCCTGGCTCGCCCGCGTCTTTCGCCCCGTCACCGTGTCTGACGCACAGCCTTAGCTCCATCACGGGATAGAGGGACACAGAGGGGGGCCACCCCGCCAGCGGCGAGGCGGGGTCAGGGCGCTGGGTCAGGGTTGGGCCTGTCTGCTCTCAGTGCGCACCGCCGCCAGCAGGTAATCCACGAAGGCCCGCACCCGGGCAGAGAGGTGGCGATGCTGGGGATAGAGGGCGTAGAAGGGGCGGGAGCGCCCTGCAAAGGGGGTCATGACCTCGACCAGCTTGCCTTGCAAGAGCGCCTCTTGTGCCACGAAATGGTAGATCTGGAACAGACCGCCGCCCGCTACCGCCCAGCCCAGGCCCGCCAGCACGTCGTCCAGCACCCGCTGCCGGCTGGGCACCTGAAGATCGACGGGGGCTCCCTGCTCGTCCACAAACTGCCAGGGGAAGGGGCGACCCGTGCTCGGGGTGATGAACTGGATCAGATCGTGTTGCGACAGCGTGGCCAGGGAGGTCGGCGCGGGGCGACGGGCCGCGTAGGCGGGGGCGCAGAAGACCCCTAGGCTGGCATCCTCCAGCTTGCGGGCGATCACCCGGGAGTCACGGGGCTCCCCCAGACGAATGGCGAGATCGTAGCCATCCTCCACGAAGTCGATGTTTCTGTTGGAGACGTTGAGCTCCAGCTCGACCTCGGGATAAGCCGCCATGAAACCCGGCAGCAGGGGCACCAGACGGTGGTGGGCATAGACGGTGCCCACGCTGATGCGCAGCACCCCCTTGGGGTGGCGCTGGCGGCCGGTGATGGCCCGCTCGGCCTCGGCGATTTGCTCCAGCGCCTGCTGGCACTGATCCCGATAGAGTTCCCCGTCGTGGGTGAGGCGCACGCTGCGGGTGGTGCGATGGAAGAGTTTGACACCGAGCCTGGCCTCGAGCCGCTGGATGGAGCGGCTCACCGAGGCGGGCGTCACCCCCAGCACCTGAGCCGTGGCGGTAAAGCTGCCAAGTTCGGCCGCCTTGCAAAAGAGCTCTATGGTGCCGAGCTGAACGGGGTCGAAGGCACGGGACATATGTTCATCCATGTAAATAAACAAGTTCAATGGCGTGAGTTTATTCGCCTGTGGGTAATCAGTAAATTCGTCATCCATCGCGGCACCCTTGCCGCACAAACGATCACTGCCATCAGAAGGAAGATCACGATGAAGAACACCCTCAAGGCCTTGATGGCCTCACTGCTGCTGGCGACCTCCGCTGTGGCCAGCGCCGCTTCGAAAGGCGAGATCCTGGTGCTGCTCTCGAGCGAGACCGAGCTGCCGCTTCAGGGGGGCAAGCACTTTACCTCCGGCTTCTATCTCAATGAGCTGGGTGTCCCTGCCGCCGCCCTGCTGGAGGCCGGCTACACCCTGACCCCGGTGACCCCGAGAGGGAACCGGCCGGAGGCCGACAAGGGCTCCGTCGATCCCCGGTACTTCGGCGGCAACCCGCAGGAGATGGGACGCATCGGCGCCGTGGTGGACGGCCTGCTCACCCCCGGCAAGGTGCTCTCCTTGAAGGAGGTGCTGCAATCCGGTCCCGAGCGCTATGCCGGCCTCTTCATTCCCGGTGGCCACGCCCCCCTCATCGATCTCGCGAAGGATCCCGAGGTGGGCACTTTGCTGCGCCACTTCCATGACAACCGCAAACCCACGGCGGCCATCTGCCACGGCCCCATCGCGCTGCTGGCGGCGCAGGCGGATCCGGCCGGGTTGGAGCAGTCGGTCATCGCAGGCAAGGCGGACGGCGCCAGGGAGTGGATCTACGACGGTTACAGGATGACCATCTTCTCCGATGAGGAAGAGGCGGTGTTCGAAGGCTCGCTCCAGGGCAAGAAGCTGCGCTACTACCCGGCGCAGGCCATGGCACAAGCCGGTGGCAAGATGCAGTTCGTCGCCCCCTGGCAGCCCGGCGTGGTGATCGATCGCGAGCTCATCACGGGCCAGAATCCCTTCTCCGACCACGCCCTGGCGAGCGCCTTCATCGCGGCGCTGGACAAACAGCGAGGGGCAGACTGACGTCATTCAGGGGGTCAGATCCCGACATCCATGTGCAGGCAGCCCCGGGCGGGCTGCCTTTTTCATGCCTCGGCCTGGGCGAGAAACGCCTTCATGGCGGGGGTGACACTGTGCTTGCGGGTGATGAAGGCGATGGTGCCGGCGCTCGCATCGCTCAAGGGGTGGCAGGGCAGCTGGAACAGCCGCCTGGCGGTGGTGGCGATGCCGGCGCTGACCACGGCGCGGCCGAGCCCGTGGCTCACCCCGTTGACCAGGTGGAACAGGGAGTCGGTCTCCAGCACCACCCGCAGGCTGAGCTGCTGGCGGGCGGCCGCGTCATCGAGGTAGCGGCGAAACTGCATGGTGGTGCTCGGCAGGATCAGGGGGAGATCCTGCAAGTCCGCCAGTTTCAGGGGCTGGTGCTCGTCGAGGTGCGGGGGCAGGGGGCCCAGCAGCGCCATGGGGTTGGGGTGGCGCAGCTGGACGTCGAGGGCCCGGCGCTGGTGTTCGGTAAGCAGCTCGTCAAAGCCGAGGCCGATGTCGATACGATGCAGATCCAGCTGCTCCATCAGGGTGCCGTGGGTCATCACGCTGAGGTGCAGGCTGACATTGGGGAAGGTGTCGTTGAACCCCTTGAGCAGCGGCATGATATCGATGCTGGACTGGGGCACCACGCCGATGCGCAGGGCCCCCGAGAGCCCGCCGCTGAACAGGCTCAGCTCCTGGCGCAGGGCGTCCTGCTCCTGCAGCATCCGTTCGGCGTGGCGCAGCACCACTTCCCCCGCCTGGGTGAGTGCCACGAACTGGCTGTTGCGCACCACCAGCTCGGTGCCGAGGGACTTCTCCAGGGCGGTGATGCTGGCCGACAGGGTCGGCTGGGTGATGAAGCAGGCCTTGGCCGCCTTGGCGAAGTGACGGTGCTGGGCCAGCTCGTAGAAATAGTGCAGCTGCTTGATGTTCATGTTGGGAGGCCGGAAGGGGCGGTGGCTGACAAAGTTAATCAATCGACATGGGGTTGGCAATAGAACTTCTCTATGGGTGGATAGATTTGTTTCATTGGTTTTGACCCGCCGGCTTATCTAAACTTGAGGCCCGAATACACGTTATAAGCGTCTCGCATGATCCCTATCAATTCACGGTTGCCCAGGCTGGATGAGCTGGTGGAAGAGGTGGCCGTGTCCGTCAACATCAACGGCATCAACCACGCCGTCATGATGGCCACCCCGGACGATCTCGACGATTTTGCCATCGGCTTCCTGTTCGGGGAGGGCATCATCGGGGGCAACCACGATGTGCACGACATCCAGAGCTCCCCGTCCGAGCACGGCATCGTGCTCGACATCACCATCGCCAACCGCTGCCTGGCGGCCCTGGGACAGCGCAAGCGCCGCCTGGCCGGGGCGAGCGGCTGCGGCATCTGCGGGGTGGAGGCCATGGAGCATGCGCTGCCTGCGCTCACTCCCTTGCCCCCGGCCGCCCCCTTCGACACCGGCCGTCTGCGGGACTTGCGCGAGCGCATCGCCCCCTGGCAGTGCAAGGCCCGCCAGAGCGGGGCCCTTCATGCCGCCCTGGCCCTGGACGAGCGGGGCGCCATCCTGGCCTGCCGGGAGGACATTGGGCGGCACAACGCCCTGGACAAGCTCATCGGCATGCAGCTGCGCCAGCCCGTGCGGGCGGCTACCCTGGCCATCACCAGCCGCTGTGGCAGCGAACTCATTCACAAGGCGGTGCAATTTGGCGCCGCTCACCTCATCAGCCTTGCCTCTCCCAGCCAGCTCGCGGTACGGCTGGCGTTGAAATACAACCTGACCCTCATTCATGTGCCCCGATCCGATGCCCCGGTCTGCTATGCCAGCCCCCGCGCCCAGGATCAGTTCGGAGACTCCCATGTCCAGTCATATTGAGAAACCGGCCAAGGCCGGCGGCTTTTCCTCCCTGCAGTCCACCTTCAAGCAGGTGCTGCGCAGCCAGAAGACCCGGCAGAACATCAAGAACCTGCTGCGGGTCAACCAGACCGACGGCTTCGACTGCCCGGGCTGCGCCTGGGGTGACAACAAGCAGGGGGCCTTCCAGTTCTGCGAGAACGGCGCCAAGGCGGTGGCCTGGGAGTCCACCGGCAAGACGGTGGGGGCCGACTTCTTCGCCGAACATTCGGTGCGCCGCCTCGCCACCCAGAGCGACTACTGGCTCGAATACCAGGGGCGACTGACCGAGCCCCTGCGCTACAACCCGGCGACCGATCACTACGAGCCGGTGAGCTGGGATCAGGCGTTTGCCATCATCGCCGACAAGCTCAACAGCCTGGCCAGCCCCGACGAGGTGGAGTTCTACACCTCGGGACGCGCGAGCAACGAGGCTTCTTACCTCTATCAGCTGTTCGGCCGCCTCTTTGGCACCAACAACTTCCCGGACTGCTCCAACATGTGTCACGAGGCGAGCGGCGTGGGACTCATCCAGTCCGTCGGGGTGGGCAAGGGCACTGTGGTGCTCGATGACTTCGACGCCGCCAAGGCCATCTTCGTCTTCGGCCAGAACCCGGGCACCAACCACCCGCGCATGATGAACGCCCTGCGCAAGGCGGCGCGCCAGGGGTGCCAGATCGTCACCTTCAACAACTTGAAAGAGGTGGCCCTCGAGCGCTTCGCGAGCCCCCAGAGCCCGGCGGAGCTCCTGACCCCGGCGGCCACCACCATCAGCCACCAGTACCTCACGCCCAAGCTCGGCGGCGACATGGCGGCCATTCGCGGCATGGCGAAGTACATCCTGGAGGAGGAGGGGGGGCGCATCGATCTCGCCTTCATCGAGCAGCACACGGCGCACTTTGAGCGCTACCTTGAGCAGGTGCGCGCCACCGAGTGGGCGCAGATAGAGGCGCAGTCAGGCCTCGGTCGCGAGAAGATCACCCGGGCGGCGCAGATTTTCGCGAGGAGCGAGAGTGTGATCAGCTGCTGGGCCATGGGGATCACCCAGCACAAGCACTCGGTCGACACCATTCGCGAGATCGTCAACCTGCACCTGATGTGCGGCCAGATTGGCAAGCCGGGGGCCGGGCTCTGTCCGGTGCGCGGTCACAGCAACGTGCAGGGCAACCGCACCATGGGGATCAACGAGAAACCCAACGCCGCCTTCCTCGACCGCCTTGAGCGACGCTTCCCGGTGGGGTTCAAGCGCACGCCGGGGCACAACGTCTACGAGGCGCTCAAGGCCTTGCACGGCGGCAGGAGCAAGATGCTGGTGTGCCTTGGGGGCAACCTGGCGGCCGCGGCGCCGGATACCGAATTCACCTATGAAGCGATGCGAAGGAGCGAGCTCAACGTGCAGATCAGCACCAAGCTCAACCGCAGCCACCTCATGGTGTCAAAAGATGCCTTGATCCTCCCCTGTCTGGGGCGCACCGAGCTCGACCTGCAGCGCACCGGCGTCCAGAAGATCACGGTGGAGGACACCTTCAGCATGGTGCACGCCTCCACCGGCATGAACGAGCCCGTCTCGCCGCTCTGCCTCTCGGAGATCGACATCGTCGCACGCATGGCCGAGGCGACGCTCGGCAGCGAGCGGGTGGACTGGCTGGCCCTGCGGGATGACTACGGGCTGCTGCGGGATCTTATCGCCGAGACCATCGCGGGCTTTGGCGACTTCAACCGCCGCATCGAGGAGCCTTGCGGCTTCCATCTGGAGAACAGCGCCGCCCTGCTGCGCTGGAACACCGCGAGCGGACGCGCCGAATTCAGGGCGAGCCGGTTGCCGGCCTCCATCCTGCCCGAATGCACCAGCCATGCGGAGCAGATGGTGGGCGAGCCCGTGCTGCTGCTGCAGAGCCTGCGCTCCCACGATCAGTACAACACCACCATCTATGGCATGGACGATCGCTATCGCGGCATCAAGGGGCGGCGCAACGTGGTCTTCATGAACGAGGAGGATGCCCGCATGCTGGGGCTTGCCGAGGAGCAGCGGGTGGACATGGCGGCCATCTGCAACGACGGGCGCGAGCGGGTGGTGCAGGGCTTTAGTGTCATCTTCTACGAGATCCCCCGGGGCAACATCGCGGCCTACTACCCGGAGACCAACCCCCTGGTGGCCATCGAGAGCATAGGGGAGGGTTCATTCACCCCCACCTCCAAGTCGGTGCCCGTGCTGGTGACCCCCAGCAAGGCGCAGGTCGAGAGCCTCGCGGTCACTGTGTGATCGTCCACTCCCGCTCCCGGCCTTGTTCAACCCCTGCCATGGCAGGGGTTTTTTATGGCGAGCCCAGAAGCATCCTGCGCTCAGGACCGACGGGGCGGATCAGTCTGAGGCCACCACCACGCAGTTTCTGCCTCCGTGCTTGGCGTCGTAGAGCGCCTTGTCCGCCTGCTTGAGCACGGCGGCGAGATCCCCCGATTGCGCCCCCCAGTGGGCGACCCCGAGGGAGAGGGTGATGTGGCCTGCCGTCTCCATCTCATGGCTGGCCACCCGGGTGCGCAGCCGCTCGGCGATGGCTGCGGCCTGGCTCAGGGAGACCCCGGGCAGCAGCAGCAGGAACTCCTCGCCGCCGCTGCGGCACAGGGCGGCCCCGGCGCGCTGCTCCTGGCGCATCAGATCCGCCAGCGCGATGATGACGGCATCCCCGACGTCGTGGCCGAAGCGGTCGTTGATGCTCTTGAAGTGGTCGATATCGAGGGCGATCACGGCCAGGGGCTGGTGCTCGTCCTGGTAGCCATCCAGCATCTGCTGCATCGCCCGGCGGTTGAAGAGGCCGGTCATGGGGTCGGTGTGACTGGCGGTGTGCAGCTTGTCGATCTTGGTGTTGAGCAATCCCAGCCCCTTGAGGATGGAGTGCTTGAGCTGGGCGGCCTCGAAGTACCAGGCGCGGATACCGGAGATATTGGTGGCGGCCTCCTGCTGATCCATCAGCCTGGCCCGGTTGGCCAGCTGGCGCAGTGGCCTGGCGATGATGGTGGCAGAGAGCCAGATAAAGAAGAGGATGAAGAGGGTCACCGGAACCATCCCCTTCAGAATGTCGATCATCTGCTGATCGAGCCCCGCCAGGGTAGCGCTGCGGGGACGCTGTGCCACCACGCCCCAGCCGGCACCCGTCACCGGAGCGAAGCCCGAGAGCATCTCGTTCCCCTCGGAGTTGTACATGGCTTGTGCCCCTTCCTTGCCCTGCAACACCTCGTCCACCACCCGGTTGGACCCCACCTTCTGGCCGATGAGTTCAGGATCCGGGTGGTAGATGAGCGTGCGCTGGCGATCCACCACATAGAGATAGGAGCCATCCTGGTAGTAGTGCTGGCCCAGCAGGTTGGAGAGCACGCTGGCGGACTCCAGGTAGATGGTGCCGGCGACATAGCCCAGGTAGCGCCCATCCGCCGCAAAGACGGGGTAGGAGAGGCTGATGAGGTAGTTGCCGGAGAGGGAGACGAGGGGGTCGGAGATGACCGGCTTCTGGTTCTTCAGGGTGCGGCGGGCATTGGGGGAAGTGAGCTTGGCTCCCTTCACGTTCAGGGTCTCGGGGGAGACGGCGATGATGGTGGACTCGGTGTTCACCACGGCCACGGAGTTGAAGGTGTTGGTGCGCCTGCGCAGCTGGGTCACCTCCTGCTCTAGCCCGGCGATGTCATGGGCTTGCAGCAGGGGGGCGAGCAGGGTGGCACTGTAGGCGAGCTGCCCCTGGGCGGCGCTCAGCATGGCATCGGCGGAGGCGGCCAGCTTGGCGGCATAGACCCGGTTCGCTTCCAGGGTGTTGTCGATCAGCAGTTGCCGTTGTGCCTGGTGGATGGCGTAGAAACTGTTGCCGAAGGTGGCCAGCACGCCGATGACGGCCAGGGAGAGGATGAGGCGATGAAGATCAAACCTCAGCAACCAGTGAGAGTGCATGAACGAAACGGATCCTTGTCGTTGGCGCCGGGCAGGGTGGCACGATTCTAAGGGTGGGGGCCGTGCAACGCCACCCTTAATGTGGTGCTCATACGGTTCTTTACGACGCGCTTGCGTCATCGGGTGTCATCAGGCTCTGGTCCCCGAGTTCGGCCACCGTCTGCCAGAAGGGGGCGATGAGGGGGTTGTCGCTGCCCGGCGGGCGAATGAGCCCGATGATCCAGCTCGCCTCGGGCTCCCCCAGGGGCAGGGTGATCACATCGGGGTGCTCTATGGTGGTGGAGGAGGGCACCAGGGTCCAGGCGATGCCGGCCGCCGCGGTGGCGACGCCGGCGGCGAAGTCGTTCACGTACTGGATATCCTGAAAGCGCAGCCCGCTCTGGGCCAGGTAGTGCACGAACTGATCGTGAAAGGAGGGGGCCTTGTCCCGGCGCAGGATGGCGAGCGGCTTGTCCAGCAGATCCGAGAGC
>ENA-OWLM01000192-OWLM01000192.1-metagenome-genome-assembly--contig:-NODE-192-length-23440-cov-4.469831_pt1 | contig 23440 bp, 20 predicted proteins | sample MGYA00245349_ERZ651102 | MGnify/ENA primary metagenome ERZ651102 (study PRJEB26857, sample SAMEA4031759) | metagenome | biome: human; feature: oral; material: saliva | place: Philippines | collected 2014... | reverse complement strand
CGTTGTTTTTTTTCAGTACTGGTCTCTGTCTAACCAGTTACCGCTTTCAATCCGCGTTAGCCCATCAACAGGACGCTGATAAACGTACATCCACGCACTTCCGTATGGCGTCTGGATCAACTGGCGAGCGTATTCACCGCCCCTGGTGCGCAAGGCATCAAGTTCGGCAAGCGTAGCATTGTCAATACGATAAACTTCACCCTGTACTGTTCCTTCCCCCGGAACCGCGCCTGGATAGTGGCCCAGACTGTACAACTGGTAGTTCTCGATATTGTAATTCCCCAGCAGCAGGGCATTGGTCATCCAGTGACTGTTGCCTTGCTTGGTTCGTAAACTGCCGTACACAAATATTCGCATTGCTAAAACTCAAACTGATAGAGCAGATCAAGTGCCTGGTCTACGCCAGACACTGCTTCCAGATATAGCTTAGGCATCAGGCGATAGCGTAGCGTGAGTGTTGCCAGTGAGTCAAAGATCCCCACACCATATTTTACCTGCAGACCCGGCAGTACATAGCCGCTGACCACCACCTGCGAGGAGTCACCCACGCCCTGGGTGTCCAGCGCCAGATTGCTTACGCCGAACGTCTCGCCGATTTTACCCACAACCTGACCACTTTGTGCAACCCCCAGACCCACTAACATTGATGTCATCGCCGCGCCATCGCCTTGTGCGCTATCCAGTCCCTGTCCACGCAGGAGATAAGAAAGTGCTTCTTGCTGCGACATGGCCGGGTCGGAGAAGATCTCCGCTTTGGGTTCGTCGGCAGAGCCGGTGACACGCACGCCAGCAATCACATCGTTTTCAGTCGCTTCAGGGTTACGAATGGCTTCGATATTGAGCACCGGCTGATCCGGTGGACCGGAGAACAACAGCTCGCCTTTACGCACAATCAGATCCTGACCATAGGCGTGGAAACGCCCATCAGGAATATTGATTTGCCCGTTCAGACCCAGCCCTTGACTGTCCTGCGCCACTTTCAGATCGCCCGTGAGTCTCGCCTTCAGCCCAAACGCATCCAACCGCACGTTATTCCCCACGTGCACGATAAGATTACTATTGATTGGTATGCCTGCGCTCTGTTGTTCGACAGGTTTCAGATTTTCACTGAGCATAACTTCATCACTGGAGACGCCGACTGCACTTTCCGGTACCTCGTGAACCACGATACGCGCCCACGGCACGTCGACTCGACCGTCAAGCGTGAACAGGCTCGGTGTCGCCTCAAAGACGACGTCAGGTGAGACATCCAGACGCACCATCGGCGGTACGGTGATGCGTACCCGGCTCCCCTTCGCCGCGATGCGTGCGCGCCAGTTATCAAGCTGGCTCCAGTCAGCATCACCGCTCAGATTAATTTGCCCCTGCTGGGTCAGCACCGAGCCGTTCAGCGTCGAACTCATGCCGTTGAAGTTCAGCGCGATCTGGCTCGGCTGCATGTCGAACGGCATAAAGTTACCGTCAATATCGAGCCCGCTGAGCCGCATCTGACCAAACAGCTGCGGGCTTTCCGCGTTGCCAGCCAGGCGCAGATTGGCATTGAGCAGCCCCTCGGCTTTTTCCCCACGCGCGAAAATGGGGTTTACCATCGCCAGGTTGAAATTGCGGATATTCACGTTACCGCCGAGATTACGCCGCCCTTGCGGATCGGTGATCTGCACCTGCCCGTCCAGCTGACCGTTGTTGGTCAGGCGGATCGTCCATCCCAGCTCGGCACGGTTGTTATGCAGATCGGCACTCAGGTTCAGGGTGTCGAACGCCACCGGCAGCGGCGCGTCGTTGACTTCTTGCGTCACCTTCACGTTACGCCCGGAGAGCGTCACGCTACCCTGCGGCAGCCCCTCTTTGGTGGTGTCCCATGCGACATCTGCTTTACCGCTGAAGACGCCGCTGGCCTGGGTCGTGTCCGGCATAAACGGCTTCAGCATCGCCAGATCGAAGCGGGTGAGGTTAATCTGCGCGCGCCCTTCCGCGCCCGCATCAATAGTCTGCGGCACGCACAGTTCTGCGTTAGGGTTGGTCCAGCAGTGCGGCCCAATGCTGATCTTCTGCTCGGCGTTGCGATAGTCCAGCGCAATCGAGCGCGACAGCGCCAGCGGCCCAACCGGCGTGCTGAAGCGGGTGTTATCCAGTTGCCCCTTCCAGCGTTCCGCTTTGCGGTCGAAGCTTCCCGTCAGATGGAGCTGGCCGGACACCGGTTCGCCCTGCACGCGCAGCTGGAGATCGTGCTGCTTCTCGTTGCCTTTGGCTTCCAGCGTCACCAGATTGATGTTCACATCCGGCTGGGAGATACGCTCCACGCGCAGGTTCAGGTTGCCGCCGATCTGATCGGTGGATTTCACATCCCCTTCCACGCGAACGCGGGCGACGGACAGTTCCTGCCAGCGCAGGTTATTGGCGGTGATATCCGCCAGCAGCTGCGGCGCCTCCACCGTACCGCGCACCTTCACCAGTCCTTTCGCCGTGCCGCCAAGACCCGGCAGGGCGTTATCCAGATTCGGCGCGTAGATGGTGGCGTCCAGGTTGAGATCTTTCACTCCCAGCTCGCCTTTGATATCCGCCGTGTTGCGGCCCAGCGCCACGTGCAGTCCCGGGATGATCCACTGCAGATAGCTGTTACCTTTCAACGAGCCTTCAACGTTAACCTTGTTCTGCTTCACGTTCCCGGTGAGCTTGATTTCCGGTACGTCCATCTGCCAGGTGCCGCCGTACAGGCTGCCGCGGGTTTTGATCAGGCCGTCCAGTTTCGACGGCCAGTCCGGCACCTCTTTGGCGGTGTTAATGCCCGTCAGCTTCAGCTCGCCGCGCCAGCTGATTGCCTGCTGCCAGTCGAGCAGCGCGGTCAGTTCGGTTTTGCCTTCCAGCGCCGCGACGGTCAGCTTGTCGAGGTTAACCTGCTGTTCGTTGCCCTTCGCATCCAGCGTGATGTTCGCGGGCGGCACGCCCTGCCCCTTCACCGCGGTGCGGAACGAGAGCGTGTAGTCGGTCATCTTGCCGCTCAGCTTCAGCTTCAGGTCATCGGCCTGGAACTGTTTTTCGCCGGTGAACGGCCAGTAAAGCTGCTTGCTGACAATCTCCAGGTTGAGCGGTAAACCGGCTTCTGCCAGTTGGGTTTGCCCACGCAGCACCATATCCACCGGGCCGGAGAGGTTAACGCCAAATTCCAGCTTCTCGCGCAGCGCGCCGCCCACTTTGACCTTCACCTTTTCGCCCTTCAGCGGGTCGATGTTCAGGGCGCTGTTGAGGGTAATATCCACCGGCCAGTTATCGCGCAGCAGGGCATTCCCTGACGCATTGACAGAGCCCTGATTGGTGTTGATATCCAGCGCGTCGAGCTTCATGTTGCCGTCAATGCTGCTGACTTTCAGCAGCATGTTATAGACCGTCAGGTCGGTATCGCCCGTCAGACGCAGCTGTTCGCCTTTGAATTCCTCAATGTTGAGGTTCAGCGGCAGGTGCACGTCGGTCATCTCCGGCAGAACCGGTTTCGAGAAGAGATCCTTCAGCGTTTCGCCCAGCGGCTTCTCTTCCGGCTGCGGGTTCTGGATCTTCGGCTCGACAATCTCTTCCTGCGCCACGTCGGCCACTTTCGGTAGTGCAATCAGCAGCCCCTGCAGGGACGTTGGCGTCAGGGTGAGGTTTTTCTCCTGCCAGCGCAGGCCGGAGGTGAAATCCATCACGGACACGGTGGTGTCGTCGATTTTGATATTGACGTTATCCAGCGCCACCCGATAGAGCGCGATCGGGTACGGCGTGGAGAGATTCAGCGGGCCGCTGTCCTCTTCCTCGACGGGCGCAGATTTCGGCATTTTTTTCGAATCTATCGCCACGTTGACGTCTTTTAACGACAGATCGTTCACGCAGAGCTTACTGTCACGCAGGCAGCCCAGCTTCACGGCCAGATGGAATTCGCCTGCATTAACGGCCACGCCCGGCTGCTCATAACGAATGTTCTTCAAACGCAGGTCGCGCCAGCCGCCCGTCACCTGGCCAATTTCCAGCCCCGGCACCCAGCGGTTAGCCGCGTTAAACAGCAGATGCAGGCCGGTGGTGGTGCCCACCAGAAACGCCACCGTACCGAGCAGCAGCACGATAAAAATCAGTACGCCGAGGCTTATCTTCTTCCATAAACTCATAATTCAGGCCCCAGACCGATGTAAAACTGTAAACCGTGTTCGTCTTTGTCGCCCACCGGCACGGCGAAATCGAGCTTGATGGGCCCGACGGGAGACTGCCAGCGCACGCCTACGCCCGCGCCGGTTTTGAAATCGCTGCGGCGGATATCGTTCACCGCTTCACCGCCGTCCACGAACATGGCTCCCCACCACTTGCCGCTGACGTTGTACTGATACTCCAGCGAGCCGGTCGCCAGTTTTGATGCCCCGGTCAGCTGGCCTTTTTCGTTTTCAGGTGAGATCGACTTGTACTTATACCCGCGAATGCTGCGGTCGCCCCCGGCGAAGAAGCGCAGATCGGGCGGCACGCGTTCGAAATCGCCCGTTTCAATCCAGCCCAGGTTGCCGCGCATCACAAAGCGGTGTTTGTCATACAGCGTACGGATCCAGACGTTTTGCGCCTGCACGACGGAGAAATCGACGTCAGAGCCCCACGCAGAGTTGGAATAATCAATGGAGTAGCGCTGCGAGTCGCCCCAGGTCGGCATCAGACCGCCGCGCGAGCGGGTACGGCTGATCATCACGCCCGGATAAAGCAGCATGGTGGTGTTGGTGACGTTTGCCTGGGTAAAGTGGTCAAGACTCCAGCGCAGGTTAATGGCGCGCTGCCAGCCGCTGGAGAGATCCCAGAAGCGTGATACCGCAAACGTCGTCGAGTCCTGCTCGGTGTCGTTCAGGTCGGTGCGCTTAAAACCGCCCTGTAAAAGGTAATACTGCTCAAGCGGATTTTTCAGCAGCGGCATTTTGTAGCTGAAATCCAGCTGCTGCTCGGGGGCGGAAAGGCTAACGCTGGTGGTCAGGCTGTGGCCGTAGGAGTTCATCCACGGTTTTTTCCACGAGGCTTTCACGCGCGGGCCCACGTCCGTGGAGTAGCCGACACCGGTTTCAATGGTGTTTTCGGTGCGCGGAGAGACCACGCCGTGCAGCGGCAAGACTTTCGTTTTGCGGGACTTTTCAAATTCCGGCGCGACAATCACCGAGTTAAACCAGCCGGTTGCCGACAAACGGCGGTTGAGTTCGCCCAGATCGCTCGACTGGTAATAGTCGCCTTTTTTAAACGGCACCAGGTTTTGCAGGTACTCCTCGCGGATCTGCGATCCTTCGAACGTCACGTCGCCAAAACGATAGCGTTCACCGCTGTCGTAGTCGATGTCCCAGAAGGCCTGACGCCTCTCCAGCGCTACGCCAAGCTGGCTTTTATTAAACTGGCTGTCGAAATAGCCTTTACGTAGCGCGACGTTGGTTAAGGATTTTTTAAAATGATCGTAGTCGCCGTGATTCAGAACGGTGCCAACTTTAGGGCGGGTACTCAGCAGATCCAGGTAATCCCGATCCGTACGCGCGCCGCCGCGCAGCACCACGTTGGTACCGCCAATCAATACCGGCTCACCCGCTGAGACGCGGGCAATCAGCACCTGACGCCCCTTCTTTGGCGGCGGGCGGAGGTCGAAATCAATGGTGGGTTCGTAATACCCCAGCGCTTTCAGTCCTTCGCGGATCGCGTCATCCACGCGCGCGCGAAAACGCCGGTCCGGCGTCACCTCGTCACTCTGGATCGTCGATAACTGCGCGCGCACGTTTTTTTCCAGCGCCCCGGATAACCCCTCAACCTGCAAACGGACATTCGCCGCGCTGGCAACCCCGCTTGTCAGCAATACACTGACCAAACATAACTGGCGGATTTTTGTCACGTTTTCTCCTGAATATCCCTGTTTCCACCCTGGAAGCAAATGAAATGCCGCTCTGCGGCAAAAAAACGGCCTGTTAGCCAAAAACCCAAATCGTGGGTTGAAAATGGGTGTAACACCCAAATATTTCTTATGATTAAATCTAGACTCATTCAGCGCATTTATTGTGTTCAATTAAACGCTTCGTGACAACCTTAACCGAAACATCGCTACCCGGGAGGCACCATCGTGAGTTTATTCGACAAAAAGCATCTGGTTTCACAAGCAGATGCATTACCGGGACGCAACACCCCTATGCCCGTGGCGACTTTACACGCCGTAAACAACCATTCAATGACAAACGTTCCTGATGGAATGGAGATCGCCCTGTTCGCGATGGGCTGCTTCTGGGGCGTTGAACGTTTGTTCTGGCAACTGCCCGGCGTTTACAGTACCGCAGCAGGCTATACCGGCGGCTATACGCCAAACCCAACCTACCGCGAAGTGTGCTCCGGCGATACCGGTCACGCGGAAGCGGTTCGCGTGGTGTATGACCCGGCCATCATCAGCTACGAACAACTGCTGCAGGTATTCTGGGAAAATCACGACCCGGCGCAGGGCATGCGTCAGGGTAACGATCACGGCACCCAGTACCGTTCGGCCATTTATCCGCTCACACCCGAGCAGGATGCTGCCGCGCGCGCCAGCCTTGAGCGTTTTCAGAAAGCCATGCATGACGCGGGCGATACGCGCGAGGTGACCACGGTAATCACCACCGCGAAGCCGTTCTATTATGCCGAGGACGACCACCAGCAATATCTGCATAAAAACCCGTATGGCTACTGCGGAATCGGAGGCATCGGCGTCTGCCTGCCGCCACAGCTGGCCTGATTACTGGTCTAGCGCCACGCGAGCCGCGTGGCGCGTTGCATTACTCACCGAACCAAAATCCATCACTTTCCCCTGCAACAGCAAATTAAAAACCGGCGCCTGAGGTCGGTTGAGCCGCGTTTGCAGCAAATGCACCGCTTCTATCCCCAGTTCACGGCAGGGCACCGTGACGCCGGTGACCGGTTTTTCCAGGCGGTGCGCTAAATTCCAGGCAAAATCGGTGGTGATGAGTGATATGTCTTCCGGGATACGAAGCCCGTGACGCGTCAACGCTCTGATCACGCCTTCCACCATGCTGGTACTGTTGGGGAAAATCACCTCCGGCCACTGCGCTTTATCATGACTCGACAGCCACTCATTCAGCGCCTGTTCGGCCTCTTCCGCGGTAAACCACTCCGTCACTAACAAATCACGTCGCGGCTCAAAGGCAATGTGAAAATGGCGGTACGCCTCTTTGATCCCATCCAGGCGAGCATAGAGCGTATCCCGCCGCAGACACGTTAAGGTCAGCACCCGGCGGTGTCCCTGCTCAAAAAGGTGCTGCATGGCGGTAAAACCAATGGCCCGATGGTCGGGCGAAACGGAATCCAGCACCCGATCCCTGTCGACGGAATTAATTAAAACGCAGGGTTTATTGAGCGTGCTGGCCAGTTTAAATATGGTGGAATCATCCGTGCCAATGATAATTATCGCGTTGATATTTTTATGACTGGCCTTTTCCAGAAACAGTTTTACATCTGCGTGCTGTTCTTCTAATCCGCAATAGCTGACCCAGACATTATGCGGCGCGCTGGCTTCGGCGATTCCTTTGGTCACTTCGAGATAAAAAATATCGCCGCGTCCCTGAAAAGTTCTTTCCGGCGCAAAAACAGCGATACCGTTAATTAATAGCCGCCCGCTTGCCATGGATTCAAGGACACCTAATTCCCGCGCGGTGCGAACAATCGCTTCCCGGGCCTTATCGCTGGTATACGACTTCCCGCTTAGCACCCTTGAGACAGTGCTAACGGAATAGCCCGTCAGGGAGGAAATTTCCTCCATTTTTAACTTACCCGCCATAGTGTGACCTCGCTCCCAATCAGTTTTTGCAAATATTTGCAGAAACAGCGCATTGATTTTAAAACTAAATTTCAAAATGGTTAGAGTTTACTTATTGACCTTGCGAGTATTCTCACAAAAACACATTGTCGCTGCGCCTGAGCTTTCCTATTTTCCGGTCATCACTCTTTTCGACTGAAATTAAGGTGAGACATGGAGAAGGTACGTTTTGGCATTATTGGTATAGGTAATATCGGCACGGTCCACGCGCGCTATTTACTGGCAGGTACCGTCCGCGACGCCTGTCTGGCGGCAGTTTGCGATAACGCGCTGGAAAAGCATCCGGCCATTCGTCAGATGGTCGGCACCCTCCCACTGTTTAGCGATGCGCAGGAGATGCTCCAGAGCGGGCTTATCGATGCGGTCATTGTTGCCACGCCGCACTATGAGCACCCTCGTTTGTCGATGCTGGCGATGCGCAACGGCATCCATACCCTGTGTGAAAAACCGGCGGGCGTGTACACGGCGCAGGTTCAGGAGATGAACGCCTGTGCCCAGGCGTGCGACGTGGTGTTCGGCATCATGTACAACCAGCGCCCGAATCCGCTCTACCAGAAAGTGAAAGATCTGATCGACAGCGGCGAGCTGGGTGAAATCCGCCGTTCAAACTGGATCATCACCAACTGGTATCGCTCGCAGAGCTACTACAACTCCGGCGGCTGGCGCGCCACCTGGAAAGGTGAAGGCGGCGGCGTGCTGCTCAACCAGGATCCGCATCAGCTCGATCTCTGGCAATGGCTGGTCGGCATGCCGGTCCGCCTGCGCGCCTTCTGTCAGTTCGGTAAGCATCGCGATATCGAAGTGGAAGACGAGGTCACCGCCTACGCCGAATATGCCAACGGGGCCACCGGCGTGTTTATCACCACCGTCGCCGAAACGCCGGGAACCAACCGCCTGGAAATAGCGGGCGATCGCGGCAAAGTGGTCGTCGAGGAGGGGAAACTGCGCTACTGGCGACTGCGCGAATCCGAAACCGCCTTTAACGCCCGCTGGGAGAACGGCTTTGGGGAGCCTGAGTGCTGGGAAGTCTCGATCCCCGTCGCCCCTGAATACAGCGAACATCACGTCATTACCGCCAACTTCTGTGCGGCCATCCTGCGCGGCGAACCGCTGATTGCGCCGGGTCTGGAAGGGATCCATGGGCTCACGCTCTCCAACGCCATGCACCTCTCCACCTGGACTGACGACTGGGTCGAGCTGCCGCTCAACGAAAAACAGTATTTGCGCCTGCTTCAGCAACGCATCAGCACCTCAGTGGCTAAAGAGACTGCCAGCGTCACGCTGGACGCCTCTGGCAGCTGGTAACTCCGGAGAAGAAACGATGTTAAATGTCGCCATTGTGGGAACGGGGAATATCTCGCATAACCATATTCAGGGCTATTTGCAGTTTGGTCAGCGCTGCCGGATCGTTGCGCTGGTGGATATCTACCCGGAAAAAGCGGAAGAGAAAAAAGCGCGCTATGGCCTGGCAGATGCGCGCGTGTATGAAAGCCACCGGCAGATGCTGGAATCTGAGCCGGATGTCGACATCGTCGACGTCTGCACGCCGCCCTACGTCCACGCAGAGATCGGCATTGATGCCCTGAACGCGGGGTGCCACGTGCTGTGCGAAAAACCGATGGCCGCCTCGCTGGAGGAGTGCGACGCGATGATCGCCGCGCAGCGGGCCAGCGGTAAAACGCTCTCCATCATTGCCCAGAACCGCTTTACCGATGCCTTCTGGCGCTTAAAAGCGGCGCTGGACTCCGGCCTTGCCGGGAAAGTCTGCCACGCGCAGGTGGACTCCTTCTGGTGGCGCGGTCACTGCTACTACGACCTGTGGTGGCGCGGCACCTGGGAAAAAGAGGGGGGCGGCTGCACGCTGAACCACGCGGTCCACCACATCGACGCCATTCAGTGGATGCTCGGCTTCCCGTCCGAGGTGGTGGCGATGATGACCAACGTGGCACACGACAACGCCGAGGTGGAAGACCTCAGCGCCGCGATCTTCAAATACCCCAGCGGCGCGCTCACGCAGCTTACCGCCTCGGTGGTGCACCACGGCGAAGATCAGAAAATTATTATTCAGGGCGATAAGGCGCGCATCTCCGCGCCGTGGCAGGCTTTTGCCAGCGTCAGCGCCGATAACGGCTTCCCGCAGGAGACTCACGATCTGACGCGAGAAGCGCAGCTCAACGCCGTTTTTCAGGAGACGCCGAAGCTCAAGTGGACGCTACACACCGGGCAGATTAATGACCTGCTTTATACCATTGAGCACGGCACGGCGCCGCTGGTAGACGGCGTGCAGGGCAAACGCTCGCTGGAGCTAATTACCGCCATTTATAAATCCGCCATTACCCGCAGCGTGGTCTCGCTGCCGATTGGCCGCGACGATCCGTTTTACCGTACCGGCGGGACCAACGCCCTCGCCCCCCGTTTTTATGAAAAATCCGCAAGCGTCGCCAACTTCAGCGAAGTGGGTGCGATTCCCCTTGGCAAAGATCTGGATTAAGGAGTGACACCATGAACAAGCATGACGGAATGAACTACGCCCCGGTGGGCAAACCGCAGCCGGTTGTCCGCGAGGGTGAATTCGTCTTCGCCGCCGCCGCGCTCGACCACGGCCATATCTACGGGATGAGTAACGGCCTGATAGAAGCCGGAGCCACGCTGAAGTGGGTGTACGACCCCGATCCGGCCAAAGTGGATAAATTTATCCAGCAGTACCCGCAGGCAAAAGTGGCCGAGTCGCTGGAGGCGATCCTCAACGACGACGAGGTACGTCTGGTTGCGGGAGCAGCGATTCCCTCCGAGCGCTGCGCGCTGGGGCTGAAAGCCATGGCCGCAGGCAAGGACTACTTCACCGACAAAGCGCCGCTCACCACCCTTGAACAGCTGGCCGATGCCAAAGCGATGGTGGAAAAAACCGGGCGGAAATACGCGGTGTACTACAGCGAACGCCTGCACGTAGAGAGCGCGGTGTTTGCCGGACAGCTGGTGCAGCAGGGGGCGATCGGTCGTGTGGTGCAAACCCTGGGAACCGGCCCGCACCGGGAAGGCACGGGCCGCCCGGACTGGTTCTACGATCGTCGCTACTTCGGCGGCATTCTGTGCGATATCGGCAGCCACCAGATTGAGCAATTTCTGTTTTACACCGGCAACAGTGAGGCATGCGTGGTCGCCAGCCAGGCCCGCAACGTCAACCATCCTCAGCATCCGGCGTTTGAAGATTTCGGCGATGCGATGATCAAAGGCGAAAACGGGGCCAGCGGCTATTTCCGCTGCGACTGGTTTACGCCGGACGGACTCTCCACCTGGGGCGACGGCCGCCTGACGCTGCTCGGCACCGACGGCTATATCGAAATCCGCAAATACGTCGATCTCACCCGCGGCGAACAGGACGTGGTGTATCTCGTCAATAAAGAGGGGGAATTCCGTTATCCGGTGGCCGGACAGGTCGGGTTCCCGTTCTTTGGCGAGCTGATCCTCGACTGCCTGCACCGCACCGAAAACGCCATGACGCAGGCGCACGCTTTCAAGGCTGCCGAGCTGTGCGTGAAGGCGCAAATGCTTGCCAACGCAGCCGGATAAGGGGAACGACGATGACGATCCTGAACACGGCGATTATTGGCGGCGGCGCGATCCACGGTTGCCATGTGAATGCCCTACGCCAGATCCCCAACGTGGCGCTACGCGCGCTGGTGGATATCGACAGCGTCAAAGGGTTGAAGCTGGCGATGGGCTATCAGTGCCGCTTTTATCAGGATTACCGGGAAATGCTGCTGGATGACAGCATCGACGTGGTGCACATCTGCACGCCTCACTTTGAACATAAAAGCATGATCCTGGCGGCGCTGGCCGCCGGGAAGCACGTTTTCTGCGAAAAGCCGGTGGGCATGAACGGCAGTGAACTCGTCGATATCACCCGCGCCGTTGAGCAGGCGAAGGGGCAGCTTGGCGTCTGCTACCAGAACCGACTCAACCCCACCAGCCTGCGCATTCGTCAGGAGCTAGCCCATGGCGGGCTGGGTAAGATGCTCAGCATCAAGGCGGTGCTAACCTGGTCTCGCTCGGGCGCGTATTACACCGACAGCCCGTGGCGCGGGCAACTGGCGACAGAAGGCGGCAGCCTGCTGATCAACCAGGCGATCCACACTCTCGACCTGATGCAGTGGTTCGGCGGCGGCGTCACGCGGCTGAAAGGCGTGGTTGATAGCGGCGAGCTGGCGGACGTGACCGAAGGCGAAGACAGCGCGATGGCGACGCTTCACTTCGCCAACGGCGCGCGCGGGCTGTTTTATGCCACTAACTGCCACACCATGGATTCCCCTCTCCTGCTGGAGATCCACTGTGAACGCGGCTCGCTGCTGCTGGAGAACAATATTCTCTGGCGCGTCACGCCGGGTGAACGCCTTCAACTGGCAAGCGACGACTCCCCCGACGGCTCGGTCAAAAGCTACTGGGGGCTGGGGCATCAGCAGGCGATCCGTCACTTTTATCACGCCCTTATTCACCCCGGAAACACGGATTACACCGATATCCGTGAAGCCGGAAAATCACTCACGCTTGTGGAGGCTATATATCGATCGTCTCAACACCGACAATGGGTAGCGATCAATAACTAGAACGTAATGTGTAATCCAGACGTTAATAAAAACACGACCTGAAATACAGGTTAAACATTACCCTACACTGGATATTATTATGGTCAAACCAACTGAACGTAGAGTTGGTTATGGCGTGGCGCTTGGCTACGGCATAACCGATCTGTTTGGCGGAGGCGCTTTCGCCATTATCGGCACCTGGCTGTTATTTTTTTACACCACCTATTGCGGACTCTCTGTGATTGAAGCGGGCTCAATATTTGCCATTGCCCGCGTCATTGATGCGTTATTAAGTCCGATTATGGGTTATATCACCGATAATTTCGGGGATACCTGGCTTGGACGCAAATTTGGTCGTCGCCGCTTCTTTTTATTACTCAGTTCCCCGTTAATGTTTCTGTACGCCCTGCTGTGGATGACGGACATGGGATATTGGTACTACCTGGGCACCTATCTGTCTATCGAACTGCTGTCGGCAATGGTGCTGGTCCCCTGGGAGACGCTGGCGGCGGAAATGACCAACCGCTACGAAGAGCGTAGCCGCCTCTCCGGCGTGCGCATGATCTGCTCACAGCTGGGCGGTTTTCTTGCGGTGTCGGTCCCCGGTGTGATTATGCAGTTCACCGGCAAAGATAATCCGTTTACCTATACCCTCACCGGACTGATATTTTCCTGCGTGTTCTGCATCGCGGTATTTATTACCTGGTACACCACCTGGGAAGCAAAAGATGTCCATCAGGAGTCGAACTTCAAGGTGGATAATCAGCGCAAAGGCGGCCTGGGGAATCACTTGAAATATCTGGTGCTCGATCTCTTTTCGTCATTCCGCATCCGTGCGTTCCGCCTGCATATTCTCATCTATATTTTTTCTTTTACCGCAATGGATGTATTCGGTTCAGTCTTTACCTATTACGTGGTGTATTGCCTCAGCCAGGATGCCTCAGCGGTTTCCGGCTGGCTAAGCATTGCGGCCTTTGCCTCGGTACCGGGCACCTATGGGTTTATGCTGCTGTTGAACCGGCTGAACATGACGCCTTCTGCCGCCCTGCGGCTCGCGTACGGCTGTATCTTCCTGGTGCTGGCGTTCCTGTTTACGGTCTACCTCACCAAAACGCAGGTGCCGACGCTGCTCTTCTCAGCGGTCTTTATCCTGCTCGGTGCGGCACGTTCCGGCCTGTATTACATCCCCTGGAATATCTACAGCTTTATCCCGGACATTGACGAGATGGTCACGCAGCAGCGCCGCGAAGGGATTTTTGCCGGGGTGATGGTTCTGACCCGCAAAAGCACCGTGGCGATCGCCATTATGGTTATCGGCCTGGTGCTGCAGGAGTCCGGTTTCGTGAAGGGCAGCGGTGCGCAGCCTGAAAGCGCGCTGGGTGCCATTATCGGGCTAATGATATTCGCCACGGCAGCCCTGCTGGCCGTCAGCTTCTTCACGACATACAAATTCAAGCTGACCCGTGAGACACACAAGGTACTGCTCAAAGAAATTGCCCGCCGCAAGCTGGGCGGCGATTATCGCGACTGCGACGAGAAAACCCGCGTGGTGATCAAGCAGCTGACGGGCTACGAGTATGACCAGGTGTGGGGAGGCGACGCAACGCGCCGTGCAGTGGGTAACGTCCCGCTGTCGACCGTAAAATAGCGACATCGGCCGGACAGGCTCCCCGCCTGCCCGGCCTTTTTTTGCCCAAAATGTGACCTCTGGCAGATTTACATCTCTTTACGCTATACTACCCGCTGAAATAATCGGCTCAACGCTACGAGCTGACGTTCAATGTGTCTTCACACAAATGGTATCAACTCCCCTTCTGAGGATCTGGCGAGAAGCCGGATAAACTATGTTAAACAGTATTTTAGTAATACTTTGCCTTATTGCCGTCAGTGCATTTTTCTCGATATCCGAGATCTCGCTGGCCGCGTCCCGTAAAATCAAACTTAAGCTGCTTGCCGATGAAGGCAACATCAACGCCACGCGCATCCTGAAAATGCAGGAAAACCCGGGCATGTTCTTCACCGTGGTGCAGATTGGCCTTAACGCGGTCGCCATTCTCGGCGGTATCGTGGGTGATGCGGCGTTTTCCCCGGCGTTTTATAGCCTGTTTGTGCAGTACATGTCCGCCGAGCTGGCCGAACAGCTGAGCTTTATCCTCTCCTTCTCGCTGGTGACTGGCCTGTTCATCCTCTTCGCAGACCTGACCCCGAAACGCATCGGTATGATTGCGCCAGAAGCCGTGGCTTTGCGTATCATCAACCCGATGCGCTTCTGCCTGTACGTGTTCCGCCCGCTGGTGTGGTTCTTCAACGGCCTGGCAAACGTGATTTTCCGCATCTTTAAGCTGCCGATGGTGCGTAAAGATGACATCACCTCTGACGACATTTATGCGGTCGTAGAAGCCGGGGCGCTGGCCGGGGTGCTGCGCAAACAGGAGCACGAGCTGATTGAGAACGTATTCGAACTGGAATCCCGCACCGTGCCGTCCTCCATGACGGGTCGTGAAAACGTGATCTGGTTCGATTTACACGAAGATGAGCAGAGCCTGAAGAACAAAGTGGCGGAACATCCGCACTCTAAGTTCCTGGTCTGTAATGAAGATATCGACCACATCATCGGTTACGTCGACTCCAAAGACCTGCTGAACCGCGTGCTGGCAAACCAGAGTCTGGCGCTGAACAGCGGCGTGCAGATCCGCAACACGCTGATTGTGCCGGACACCCTGACGCTCTCAGAAGCGCTGGAAAGTTTCAAAACCGCCGGGGAAGACTTCGCGGTGATCATGAACGAATACGCGCTGGTGGTGGGTATCATCACCCTGAACGACGTGATGACCACGCTGATGGGCGACCTGGTGGGCCAGGGGCTGGAAGAGCAGATTGTTCAGCGTGACGATAACTCATGGCTGATCGACGGCGGTACGCCGATTGAAGACGTGATGCGCGTGCTGGACATCGACGAGTTCCCGCAGTCGGGCAACTACGAGACCATCGGCGGCTTTATGATGTTTATGCTGCGTAAAATCCCGAAACGCACCGACTCGGTGAAGTTCTCCGGCTACAAATTTGAAGTGGTGGATATTGATAACTACCGCATCGACCAGCTGCTGGTGACGCGCATCGATAACAAACCGACCGTACTGGTGCCGAAGCTGCCGGACGCGGAAGAGAAGGTGTCGGCGTAATACATAAGGGGCAGTTATAAACTGCCCTTTTTTTCCATCAGCACTTATAGATTCCTACAGATAAAAAATGCCATCTAGAATGCTTTTAAAAAGGTGACGAATTCATGTAAATGAATACATTCCCCCCAGCATGAGTAAATTTAAAGATATCTCCACGCACTTTTAAATGAATTGAGTTCCCCTCGATATTAACGTTTACATCCGGATCAGTCGTAACAAGGAAGGGTTCATAGCCATCCTTTACCTTTTTTAAAAAATCATCATCTGCTTCGTGATTGTTGTAAACATAAAATTTATAGACGTTAGATGTTGTCGCCCCTGCACTACTTTCTGTAATGTATAACGTTGAAAAAGTGTTGACGCTTTGCCGATAAACAATTTTTTGTTCAAGATAAAGGAAGTCGTTAATCGCACACCATAAACCATATCCCAACACAGAAAGCATGACTATAATATAGAATCTCTTCTTTCTAAAAACCCGAACGTTGAGCATAGTCTATTCCCGCTCTAATCCATGTCTGGTCTGCCGGATCATCGCCGTACGCGTCTGGCCCTTTATAGCCTATAAAATCTGGGGAACTTGTTCCTGCTGATTTTTGAGCAAAACCAGCGCCCCGTAATAATACTTCTGGTTTTATCCCAGCAGCAACACCTACGGCCCCATAATGAAAGTTTCCAAAATTTTCATATTTCCTGCCTAACTGATTCTTATAATCCCAAGGGCCATGCCCTCTAACTTGCTTATAAAACCATAGGTACGTCAGTGCCGAAGGCCCATGATGAAACCGAGCAATCATCATGTTGCTGGTCACAGAAACACCCGGTGGCGAAAATGAGGAAATATCGAAAGGAGGATGAATTTTGACTGCTTTTACCGCATATCTCATGATTGCACTCTTTCGTTCCAGCTATCCGAAAACAGCAAATTACCATCACAGTGTTTCCATGTGATTTTTTCATATCGCATTTCAATACACTCCAGATGGTTATGCTTTTCCTTAGTAGCATCTTTGGTATCATGCATAACTGGTGATACACCGACAATCTTTACGTTTTCGAGTAACATATTATTATATTCAACTTCCTGACCGGCATCGTTAATACGATACCATTTAAACTCTGCGCTAACTAACGTTTGACCTGTGCAGACTGCTTTGAAAAGGTAAGGAGAGGAGGAATCGAATTCTTTCATAAATAGAATACTAGAGTGCTTCCTTGTTCCTGTAATTTTACCAGTCAATGGATCTGTGGGAATAGAGACATTATGTGAAAAACCATTAACTTCTATACTCGACTCTCTACCTTTTACATCCACTGCACCTTTGATCAAAGCGCCGCCATCATCTTTCAACCATAAGTAAGCAGGAATAGCCATCTCTTTTACTCCTTTATTAAATGAGATAATTATTCTTTCTTTTATTTATGATAAGGCAAACAGAGAACATCTTTTTATTGTTTTACATCAAACCCCACAAACTTAAAACTATATTAAGAATAACTAATTAAATTAAAAACCACACCGCATTGGGCCTTTAAGCGCTGGCGATTCACGAGTTGTGGTTATGAAAGACGCTATAAATATCAACGGCTCCCATTGGGAGCCGTCTTTTAAACTACTGCATAGCACGTTGGTTAAGCCATCTCAGTCTGCAGACGCATAACCTGACGGTTGACTTCGGACATCACAGACAAGTGCTGTTTGTCCTTCACTTTTGGGATAAGGATTTTGCCCTTATCGAACTCAAAAGCGCCAACATCCTTGATGTACAACCGTCCACGGAACAGGATCTTCACGTACTTCGCCACCTGAAGCGGGTTGTAGCGTTGGAAAATTTTCATTCTTGTATCTCCTGCGAATCATACGCTCTTGCGGTGCCACAATCGGCCCGACTGTCCTGAGCGCAAATTTTATTGCCCAATGACTATAGACCAGAACTACGTTGTTACCCAGTGTGCATAAGTTTATTTACCGTTTGATTACAATTATTCAGAATAATCTTTGCAAACCGTGACTCAGGGCAGTATAAGCCGTCGTTTTTTCATGGATATGTGCGTTCACCCGCAAACTGGCATCGGGATTGCGGGAAAACCCCATTGATCGCACTTATGATTAAAAGCGTAAGACCAAGTGGTCGGATCACCTGCAAACATAAAAGGAAACACCATGACCCTACGTAATATCCTTGCAGCAGCCTGCCTGCTGCTGCCCCTGTGGGCTTGCGCTCACACGATTGAAAAAGGACAACGCGTACCGCCAGTCGGCATTGCTGACCGGGGAGAATTGATTCTCGACAATGATAAGTTTAGCTACAAAGCCTGGAATAGCGCGCAGCTTGCGGGCAAAGTGAGAGTTGTACAACATATTGCCGGTCGTACATCCGCGAAAGAGAAAAACGCCACCCTGGTGGAAGCGATCAAGGCCGCAAAATTCCCGCACGATCGCTACCAGACCACCACCATTGTGAACACTGACGATGCCATCCCTGGCTCCGGCATGTTTGTACGCTCAAGCCTGGAGAGCAACAAAAAGCTCTACCCGTGGTCGCAATTTATCGTCGACAGCAACGGCGTAACGCGTAAGGCGTGGCAGCTTGACGAAGAGAGCTCTGCGATTGTGGTGCTCGATAAAGAGGGACGCGTGCAGTGGGTGAAGGACGGCGGATTGACACAAGAGGAAGTGCAGCAGGTGGTTGCTCTGCTGCACAAGCTGCTTGCTCAGTAAATCGACACCCGGAAGCCAGGGTTGAGGAATGATTCGCGCGGGGTATAGTCCAGCGGCTTACCCTGCCAGTCATGAACATGCGCACCGGCCGCCGCCGCTACCGCGTGCCCTGCCGCCGTATCCCAGACGTTGGTTGGCCCAAATCGCGGGTAGAGCTGCGCGTGTCCTTCCGCCACCAGGCAGAACTTGAGCGATGAACCAATCGACGTCGTCTGGTGTTCACCCAGCTGCTGCAGATACTCCTGCAGTTCGCTGTCGCTGTGGGAACGGCTAATCACCACCAGCGGTGGACGCGCATCGCGCACCTGAATCTGCTTGCGCACGCCGCACTCTTCCTTCCAGGCTTTACCTTCCGCAGCGCTGTACATCACCTTCAGCACCGGCGCGTAGACCACGCCGAGCACCGCTTTCCCCTTCTCAATCAGGGCGATGTTGACGGTAAACTCACCGTTGCGCTTGATGAACTCTTTCGTTCCGTCCAGCGGATCCACCAGCCAGTAACGCTGCCAGTGCTGGCGTTCGTCCCAGCCCTGCGGCGCTTCTTCTGACAGGACGGGAATATCCGGCGTTAAGGCCTGCAGCCCTTTCAGGATCACGCCATGCGCCGCGATGTCCGCCGCCGTGACCGGGGAGTCATCCGCTTTGCTGACAACGTCCATCGGCTTCTCGCCGTCGTACACTTGCATAATGGCATCACCCGCATCCCGTGCGAGCTGACAAATTTTATCTAGCATTCTCCACCTCTTCGTTAACGCAGTGGTCATAACTCGTTGTTTTATTTATATCGTAATGTGAACAATTCTGCTATCTGTGAAGCAATTCCGGTTTCACTACCCTTATTTCTGGCAGGATTCACACTTCTGTAAGCAACGCGATATAGATACATAATCTTTTGTGGCTTGGATCGAAAAAAGGACTCTTCTGATGATTAAGTTTAGCGCAACGCTCCTGGCGACGTTGGTGGCCGCCAGCGTTCAGGCGGCAACGGTGGATCTTCGTATTCTGGAAACGACCGATCTTCACAGTAACATGATGGACTTCGATTACTACAAAGATACGCCCACCGAAAAATTCGGACTGGTACGCACAGCAAGTTTGATTAACGCCGCCCGCGGTGAAGTGAAAAACAGCGTGCTGGTCGATAACGGAGATTTAATTCAGGGTAGCCCATTGGGCGATTACATGGCCGCGAAAGGGCTGAAAAAGGGCGAAATCCATCCGGTTTATAAAGCGATGAATACCCTGGACTATACCGTCGGCAACCTCGGCAACCACGAATTTAACTACGGTCTGACCTATCTGCACGATGCACTGGCCGGTGCGAAATTCCCGTACGTTAACGCCAACATCATCGACGTTAAGACCCAAAAGCCGCTTTTTACTCCTTACCTGATTAAAGAAACCGAGGTTGTCGATCAGGACGGGAAAAAGCAGACGCTGAAAATCGGCTATATCGGTTTTGTCCCGCCGCAGATCATGACGTGGGATAAGGCCAACCTCGACGGGAAAGTGACCGTTAACGACATCACCGAAACCGCGCGCAAGTACGTGCCGGAAATGCGCGAGAAAGGCGCTGACCTGGTGGTGGTTGTCGCCCACTCGGGTCTCTCCGCCGATCCGTACCAGGCCATGGCAGAGAACTCCGTTTACTACCTGAGCGAAGTGCCGGGCGTTGACGCGATCCTGTTCGGCCACGCGCATGCCGTCTTCCCGGGCAAAGATTTCGCCAGCATCAAAGGCGCGGATATCGAGAAAGGGACGCTCAACGGCGTGCCGTCGGTGATGCCAGGGATGTGGGGCGATCATCTCGGCGTGGTGGATCTGGTGCTGAATAACGACGGCGGTAGCTGGAAGGTGACGCAGTCAAAAGCAGAGGCACGCCCGATTTACGACGCTGCGGCTAAAAAATCCCTGGCAGGTGAAGATAAAAAGCTGGTCGACGTGCTGAAGCATGACCACGACGCGACCCGTGAATTCGTCGGCAAGCCGATTGGTCAATCCGCCGATAACATGTACAGCTTCCTGGCGCTGGTGCAGGATGACCCAACCGTTCAGGTGGTCAATATGGCGCAAAAAGCCTATGCCGAACACTTTGTTCAGGGCGATCCGGATCTGGCAAAACTGCCGGTACTTTCAGCCGCAGCACCGTTCAAGGTGGGTGGGCGTAAGAACGATCCGGCAAGCTATGTGGAAGTTGAAAAAGGCCAACTGACGTTCCGTAACGCCGCCGATCTCTATCTTTATCCGAATACGCTGGTCGTCGTCAAAGCGACGGGGAAAGAGGTGAAAGAGTGGCTGGAATGCTCCGCCGGGCAGTTCAATCAGATTGACCCGAACAGCAGCAAGCCGCAGTCGCTGATTAACTGGGACGGGTTCCGCACCTACAACTTCGACGTGATCGACGGCGTGGAGTATCAGATTGATGTCACCCAGCCAGCCAGATACGACGGCGAGTGCCAGACGATTAATCCGCAGGCTGAACGTATCAAAAACCTGACCTTCAACGGTAAGGCGATCGACCCGAATGCCGCCTTCCTGGTGGTGACCAATAACTACCGCGCCTACGGCGGCAAGTTTGCCGGAACGGGTGACAGCCACATCGCTTTTGCCTCGCCGGACGAGAACCGCTCGGTGCTGGCGGCGTGGATCAGCGCGGAGTCTAAGAAGGCGGGCGAAATTCATCCGGCGGTGGATAACAACTGGCGTCTGGCGCCGATTCACAGCGAGACGAAACTGGATATCCGCTTTGAAACCTCGCCGTCCGATAAAGCTGCCGCGTTCATTAAGGACAAGGCGCAGTATTCGATGAAGCAGGTCGCGACGGATGATATCGGGTTCGCGATTTATCAGGTGGATTTGAGCAGGTAGCGGTGACTGTGCCGGGTGGCGCTTCGCTTACCCGGCCTACGGGATGGAAGATTACGGGTAGACCGGGTAAGGCGAAGCCGCCACCCGGCTTTTACGCCGCACGATCGCCCCTATTCGCCAGCACCTGCGGCGTATTCACCTCAATCCAGTCCGCCAGCGCGGCGACCTTCTCGCTCACCTCAACGCCCAGCGGCGTCAGACTATACTCTACGTGCGGCGGCACAACCGGATATGACACGCGATCGACAAATCCGTCCTGCTCCAGCGCCTGAAGCGACTGGGCCAGCATCTTCTCGCTTACGCCGCCCATCTTGCGGCGCAGGTCGCTAAAGCGATGCGTACCCTCGCGTAACGCCACCAGGATCAGCACGCCCCAGCGGCTGGTGACGTGCTTAAGCACGTCTCGTGAGGGGCACTGTTCCGCGAAGAGATTGCCATCGCGCATTTGCTCGCTGAGTGTCGGAATGGTCTTTTTCATACTTACCTTTTTGTACGTACTTACTAAAAGTTAGCTGCGATGTTAGTGTGCCACAACACCAGACAAACACGAAGGAGATTCATCATGATCGCGATTACCGGCGCTACCGGCCAGCTTGGCCAGCTCGTTATTGAAGCACTGCTGAAAACCGTTCCAGCCAGCCAGATCGTGGCTATTGTGCGTAACCCGGCAAAAGCCGATGCGCTAAAACAACAGGGTATTGTGGTTCGTCAGGCGGATTACACCGACCAGGCCGCGTTCACTTCCGCGCTGAGCGGCGTGGATAAACTGCTGCTGATCTCCTCCAGCGAAGTGGGCCAGCGCGCCGCGCAGCACCAGAACGTCATTAACGCCGCCAAAGCGGCAGGCGTGAAGTTTATTGCCTACACCAGCCTGCTGCATGCGGACAAATCGCCGCTCGGTCTTCACGTTGAACACGTCCAAACCGAGAAGGCGCTGGCAGAGTCTGGCGTGCCCTATGCCCTGCTGCGCAACGGCTGGTACACCGAAAACTATCTGGCGAGCGCACCGCCGGCGCTGGAGCATGGCGTGTTTATTGGTGCCGCAGGCGAAGGCAAAATCGCCTCTGCGACCCGTGCAGATTACGCGGCGGCTGCAGCCAAAGTTGTTTCTGAGGAAGGTCACGCAGGCAAGGTGTATGAACTGGCGGGCGACAGCGCGTGGACGCTGAGCGAACTGGCGGCTGAACTGAGCAAGCAGAGCGGTAAGCCGGTGGCGTATCAGAACCTGAGCGAAGCCGATTTTGCCGCCGCGCTGAAGGGCGTTGGCCTGCCTGCCGGGCTGGCGGATATGCTGGCGGATTCCGATACCGGCGCATCCAAAGGCGGCCTGTTCGACGACAGCCGTACCCTGAGCAAGCTGATCGGTCGCCCAACGACGACGCTGGCGGAGAGCGTCAAAGCCATCCTGTAATTGTTACGGATTGGTTATTTTTTGTGGCATCCCCTCGGGTCATCTCTGATAATGAAGCGATGACCCACGAGGAGGCTCACCGTGCAAGGCGTACCGGAACAGTTCATTGATGAGAGAGACAGCGCGCGCTTTCGCCATCTGGCGCAGCTGCCTGGCCTGGAACTCTATCACGCACATATCTCTGACTACGCCTTTGAGCCTCACACGCACGAAGCCTTCGGCATTGGCACCATTGAAACCGGCGCAGAACGCTTCCGCTATCGCGGTACTCAGCACCTCGCCCCCGAGAAATCCGTTGTCACCATGAACCCGGACGAGATCCACACCGGGGAATCCGCCACTGAAGATGGCTGGCGCTACCGGATGGTCTATATCGAACCCGACCTGCTCGAAGAGGTCACCGGCCTGCGTCACTGGTGGTTTAGCGACGTCACCCGCTACGACCCGCAGCGCTCGCTGCAAATCGGCCAGCTTATTTACGGCCTGTGGCATACGAATGACCCGCTGGCACAAAAAGGCATGCTGCTGGATCTGATTGAGACGTTCCGACCGTTAGCCCATCACGCACCGGTGATTCAGGAAGGCGCACACCGGTTCGAGCGCGTTCGCGAGTATCTGCACGATAACTATATGCACCCTCTGACGCTGGACGAGCTGGCAAACGTTGTCTCGCTCAGCCCGTACCATTTCCAGCGCCAGTTCAAGGCCCATTTTCACATCACGCCACATCAAATGCTGATGGCGATCCGCCTGTGGCGCGCCAAAGCGTTTCTCACCCATGGCATGCCCGCCGCCGAAGTGGCTGCCGCAACCGGGCTGACCGACCAGTCGCATCTGACCCGC
>ENA-OWLM01000191-OWLM01000191.1-metagenome-genome-assembly--contig:-NODE-191-length-23478-cov-4.484695_pt1 | contig 23478 bp, 19 predicted proteins | sample MGYA00245349_ERZ651102 | MGnify/ENA primary metagenome ERZ651102 (study PRJEB26857, sample SAMEA4031759) | metagenome | biome: human; feature: oral; material: saliva | place: Philippines | collected 2014... | reverse complement strand
TATCCTGCTGCTCAATATTAGCGCCTTCGGTTTGCCGAGGTCCGCTTATCTCAATCCCGCCTGGTACGGCGATATCACCCGAAGCGATGCCTGGACATGGGCGATCCTCGATCTCTTTGCGCAGGTTAAATTCCTGACGCTGTTTGCGCTGCTGTTTGGCGCAGGGTTGCAGCTTCTGCTCAAACGCGGCACGCGCTGGATCCAGTCCCGTTTAACGCTGCTGGCGATCCTCGGCTTTATTCACGGTTTGTTTTTCTGGGATGGCGACATTCTGCTGGCCTACGGGTTAGTCGGGCTCATCTGCTGGCGACTTATCCGCGATGCGCCCAGCGTAAAAAGCCTGTTCAACACCGGCGTGATGCTCTATGTCATGGGGCTCTGCGTATTGTTTCTGCTGGGCGTTATCTCTGGCGATTCAACAAACCGTTCGTGGATCCCCGACGCGGCAAACCTGCAGTATGAGCAGTTCTGGAAGCTGAAAGGGGGAGCTGAGGCGATCGGTAATCGGGCCGATATGCTCGGTGATAATCTCCTTGCGCTGGGCGCGCAGTACGGCTGGCAGCTGGCAGGGATGATGCTGATGGGGGCATCCCTGATGCGAACCGGCTGGCTGAAGGGTGAATTCAGCCTGCGCCACTATCGCCGCACGGGCGCGGGTCTGGTCCTGCTCGGCGTGCTGATTAATCTCCCGGCGGTGATAATGCAGTGGCATCTTCACTGGGATTACCGCTGGTGCGCCTTCCTGCTTCAGGTACCGCGTGAGCTAAGCGCCCCGTTCCAGACCATCGGCTACGCGGCCCTTATCTACGGCTTCTGGCCGCAGCTTTCCCGTCTGTGGATCGTCAGCGCCGTGGCCTGCGTTGGCCGCATGGCGTTAAGCAATTACATCCTGCAAACGCTGATCTGCACCACGCTGTTCTACCGATTTGGCCTGTTTATGAAATTCGACCGACTCACGCTGCTGGCGTTTGTTATTCCGGTCTGGATAGTTAACCTGGCGTTTTCCGTTATCTGGCTGCGTTATTTCCGTCAGGGACCGCTGGAGTGGGTCTGGCGAAAATTAACCGCACATGCTTCGGGTGTATCATTGCGTAATACATCCGGATAACGATCTGGATCACAATCATTAACAAAACGGATGTAAGCGTTTTCATCTGTGTGAGCTTCTTCACGTAGTCCCCTCTTTCTCGCTGCCAAAATAGCCTCCTTGCTAAACACAGGGGGTGTCTGTGAGTTGCTGCAATCCTTTAAAGGATGGTGAACATGATCACCATTCGTGACGTCGCCCGCCTGGCGGGCGTTTCCGTGGCGACCGTCTCTCGCGTGCTGAACAACAGCGCGCTGGTCAGCCCTGAAACCCGTGAAACCGTAATGAAAGCCGTGACCCAGCTTGGGTATCGGCCAAATGCCAACGCGCAGGCGCTGGCGACGCAGGTGAGCGATACCATTGGCGTCGTGGTGATGGATGTGTCGGATGCCTTCTTTGGCGCGCTGGTTAAAGCGGTGGACGTTGTAGCCCAGCAGCACCAGAAATACGTGCTGATTGGCAACAGCTATCACGAGGCGGAAAAAGAGCGTCATGCCATTGAGGTGCTGATCCGCCAGCGCTGTAACGCCCTGATTGTCCACTCAAAAGCGTTAAGCGACGAAGAACTGGCCGGGTTTATGGAGCAGATCCCCGGGATGGTGTTAATCAACCGGATTGTGCCCGGCTACGCGCACCGTTGCGTTGGCCTGGATAACGTCAGCGGCGCGATGATGGCGACGCGTATGCTCATCAGCAATGGCCATCAGCGCATCGGGTATCTTGCTTCCAGCCACCAGATTGAAGACGACGGAATGCGTCGGGAAGGGTGGCAGAACGCGTTGAAAGAGCACGGCATTGCCCCGCTGGAAAGCTGGGTAGGAACCGGTACGCCGGATATGCAGGGCGGGGAAGCCGCAATGGTCGAGCTGCTGGGCCGTAACCTGCAACTTTCCGCCGTGTTTGCGTATAACGACAGCATGGCGGCGGGTGCCCTGACTGCGCTGAAAGACAACGGAATTGCGGTGCCACAGCATTTGTCGCTGATTGGCTTCGATGATATCCCGATTGCCCGTTACACCGACCCGCAGTTAACCACCGTGCGTTACCCCATAGCCTCGATGGCGAAACTGGCGACAGAACTGGCGTTACAGGGGGCCGCAGGCCTGCTGGACCCGGATGCAACACACTGTTTCATGCCAACTTTAGTCAGGCGGCATTCTGTCTCTATTCGGCAAACTGTGGCTCCGATCACTAACTAATAATGTGGCGTGATGTAACCGTTTTCAATCTGTGAGTAAATTCACAGTATCTTAACAAGCCGCTGACTATGATGTCAGCGTTTTAGAGGCTGAAACGCTATGTAACGGTGATTAATCATTTTCACCATAGCCAGCGAGCCGAAAACAACGAATAAAACGCATTTCTGGAGCGTTACCGAACACGGAAGATAGACATTTTATAAGTGAACTTCGGCGATCAGTAACGTTTTATTAACACCTGCCCGCCGACCGTTATTCACAAGAACTACCCTGCATAAAAAAAACCGGAGATACCATGAATAAGAAGGTGTTGACTCTGTCTGCTGTAATGGCAAGCATGCTTTTTGGTGCAGCAGCGCACGCTGCGGATACCCGTATTGGCGTGACCATCTATAAATACGACGACAACTTCATGTCCGTTGTGCGTAAAGCGATTGAGAAAGATGCGAAAGCAGCGCCAGACGTTCAGCTGCTGATGAACGACTCCCAGAACGACCAGTCTAAACAGAACGACCAGATCGACGTTCTGCTGGCGAAAGGCGTGAAAGCCCTGGCGATCAACCTGGTTGACCCGGCTGCAGCAGGCACGGTTATCGAGAAAGCGCGCGGCCAGAACGTGCCAATCGTCTTCTTCAACAAAGAACCTTCCCGTAAGGCGCTGGACAGCTACGACAAAGCGTTTTACGTCGGTACTGACTCCAAAGAGTCCGGTATTATTCAGGGCGATCTGATCGCGAAACACTGGGCGGCGAACCCGAACTGGGACCTGAACAAAGACGGTCAAATTCAGTTCGTGCTGCTGAAAGGCGAGCCAGGCCACCCGGATGCTGAAGCCCGTACCACCTACGTTATCAAAGAGCTGAACGACAAGGGCCTGAAAACCCAGCAGCTGGCGTTAGATACCGCAATGTGGGACACCGCTCAGGCGAAAGATAAGATGGACGCGTGGCTGTCTGGCCCGAACGCCAACAAAATCGAAGTGGTTATCGCGAACAACGATGCGATGGCGATGGGTGCCGTTGAAGCCCTGAAAGCACACAACAAATCCTCCATTCCTGTGTTCGGCGTCGATGCGCTGCCAGAAGCGCTGGCGCTGGTTAAATCCGGTGCGATGGCCGGTACCGTTCTGAACGATGCCAACAACCAGGCGAAAGCCACCTTCGACCTGGCGAAAAACCTGGCCGACGGTAAAGGTGCTGCTGACGGCACGACCTGGAAAATTGAAAACAAAATCGTTCGCGTGCCATACGTGGGCGTAGACCAGTCCAACCTGGCTGAGTTTATCGGTAAATAAGATCTTTGTTTTGTCTTCACTGGGCGCAATTCGTTGCGCCCTTTTATAACGCGATATGCGAGGCCAACAAGGTATAATTATGGTCAGCACAACTACTCAGTCGTCCGGTGAATACTTGTTGGAAATGACCGGTGTTAACAAGTCTTTCCCCGGAGTTAAGGCACTCGATAATGTTAATTTAAAAGTGCGTCCTCACTCTATTCATGCCTTGATGGGGGAGAACGGTGCGGGTAAATCAACATTATTAAAATGTCTTTTTGGGATCTATCAAAAAGATTCTGGCAGCATTCTTTTTCAGGGGAAAGAGATCGATTTCCATTCAGCGAAAGAAGCACTGGAAAACGGTATCTCGATGGTTCACCAGGAATTAAACCTGGTACTGCAACGCTCGGTAATGGATAACATGTGGTTGGGACGTTACCCAACCAAAGGTGTGTTTGTCGATCAGGATAAAATGTATCGCGACACCAAAGCGATTTTCGATGAGCTGGATATTGATATCGATCCGCGCGCTCGCGTGGGGACATTATCCGTTTCCCAGATGCAGATGATCGAAATTGCCAAAGCGTTCTCCTATGACGCGAAGATCGTCATCATGGATGAACCCACGTCATCATTAACGGAAAAAGAGGTTAACCACCTTTTTACCATTATTCGCAAACTGAAAGATCGCGGCTGCGGCATTGTCTACATCTCGCATAAAATGGAAGAGATCTTCCAGCTGTGCGATGAAATTACCATCCTGCGCGACGGCCAGTGGATTGCCACTCAGCCGCTGGAAGGGCTGGACATGGACAAGATCATCGCCATGATGGTCGGCCGTTCCCTGAACCAGCGCTTCCCGGACAAAGAAAACAAGCCGGGCGAAGTGATTCTGGAAGTACGCAATCTCACCTCGCTGCGCCAGCCGTCCATTCGCGATATCTCGTTCGACCTGCACAAAGGCGAAATTCTGGGGATTGCCGGGCTGGTGGGGGCCAAACGTACCGATATCGTGGAAACCCTGTTTGGTATCCGGGAAAAGTCGGGCGGCACCATTACGCTGCACGGTAAAAAAATTAATAACCATAACGCCAACGAAGCTATTAATAACGGTTTCGCGCTGGTGACGGAAGAGCGTCGCTCGACCGGTATTTATGCCTATCTCGATATTAACTTTAACTCGTTAATTTCGAACATTCGTAACTATAAAAGTAAAATCGGTCTGCTGGATAATTCCCGCATGAAGAGCGATACCCAATGGGTCATTGACTCCATGCGCGTCAAAACGCCAGGCCACCGTACGCAAATTGGTTCGCTCTCGGGGGGGAACCAGCAAAAAGTTATTATTGGCCGCTGGTTATTGACCCAGCCCGAAATTCTGATGCTGGATGAACCGACACGCGGTATCGATGTGGGTGCAAAATTTGAAATTTATCAGCTGATTGCTGAGCTGGCGAAAAAGAATAAAGGGATCATTATTATTTCTTCCGAAATGCCGGAACTGTTAGGGATCACAGACCGTATTCTGGTTATGAGCAATGGTCTCGTTGCCGGTATTGTTGACACCAAAACGACTACGCAAAACGAAATTTTGCGTCTTGCGTCTTTGCACCTTTAAGATCAGGGGCTCCTCATGAGTGCGTTAAATAAGAAAAGTTTTCTCACTTATCTGAAAGAAGGCGGGATTTACGTTGTTCTTTTAGTATTACTGGCCATTATTATCTTCCAGGATCCTACGTTCTTAAGCCTGCTGAACTTGAGTAACATTCTGACTCAGTCCTCCGTGCGTATCATCATCGCGCTGGGCGTGGCGGGTTTGATTGTCACCCAGGGGACTGACCTGTCAGCAGGACGTCAGGTAGGGCTGGCGGCGGTTGTTGCGGCAACCCTGCTGCAGTCGATGGAAAACGCCAACAAGGTGTTCCCGGAAATGGCAACCATGCCGATTTTCGTGGTGATCCTGATTGTCTGCGCCATCGGTGCGGTGATCGGCCTGATCAACGGCATCATCATTGCTTACCTGAACGTGACGCCATTTATCACCACGCTGGGTACGATGATCATCGTTTACGGTATCAACTCCCTGTACTACGACTTCGTAGGCGCGTCGCCAATCTCGGGCTTTGACACCGGCTTCTCGACCTTTACGCAAGGATTTATCGCGCTGGGCAGCTTCCGCCTGTCCTATATCACCTTCTATGCGCTGATTGCGGTGGCCTTCGTTTGGGTGTTGTGGAACAAAACCCGCTTTGGTAAAAACATTTTCGCCATCGGCGGTAACCCGGAAGCGGCGAAAGTCTCCGGCGTTAACGTTGCCCTGAACCTGCTGATGATTTATGCGCTGTCCGGTGTGTTCTACGCCTTCGGCGGGATGCTGGAAGCGGGCCGTATCGGCTCAGCCACCAACAACCTTGGCTTCATGTACGAGCTGGATGCGATTGCGGCCTGCGTGGTGGGCGGCGTCTCCTTCAGCGGCGGCGTGGGTACCGTGCTCGGCGTGGTCACCGGTGTGATCATCTTTACCGTCATCAACTACGGTCTGACCTACATCGGCGTGAACCCGTACTGGCAGTACATTATCAAAGGCGCCATCATCATCTTCGCGGTTGCGCTGGACTCACTGAAATACGCACGTAAGAAATAATGACACCTCGCATTATCCGGCCCGCTCATTGAGCGGGCTTTTTTTTACGCTAGCGTGGATTCCTGTCCGGTGACTATGCTCTCGAACCAGTCAAGTTCAGAAAGCTTGCAGGCTACCCACTGTTCTGAAAAGGCTTCGCCTAAGCTGTCGGTGAGATACTGGCAGCGGGAAAACGCCTCGATTGCCTGCTGCTGGAACAGTGGCAGTTCTGGCTCATCATGCTGCGGTTGCGGTAAATCATCCTCATCGACATTTTCCAGACCGTACAACATGCCGGTCAGGATGGTTGCCGCAACGAGATACGGGTTAGCATCAGCGCCCGCCAGCCGGTACTCAATGCGGCGGTTGCTCTCATCCGAGCAGGGGATACGCAGAGCGGCGGTGCGGGTGTTATAGCCCCATGAATGGAATAATGGCTCTGTGAGGTTTTTACGAAGACGCCGGAAAGCGTTAACGCCGGGGGCCAGAATGGCGATGGAGGCGGGCATCAGCGCCAGCTGGCCTGCGATGCATAAGCGCATCATGCTATTGAGTTCATCAGCCGGTGAGGCAAATACGTTATCACCGTGAATATCATTCAGGCTGAAATGAAAATGCAGCCCGCTGCCGGACAAGTGGCTGAACGGCTTGGCCATAAAGTTAGCCTGAAGGCCGTGCTTTTCAGCGACAAACCGCGTTAACCGACGCAGTGCCAGGATATTGTCACAGACCTCCACGACCCGATGGCTGTGCTTCAGGTTTAACTCGAACTGACCTGATTCAGCCTCTGCCACAATTCCGGTCAGGGGAATATGCTGCTGGTGTGCCAGCTGTTCCAGCTCGTCAAACAGCGCAGCGTGGGCTGATGACGTATCCATGTGAAAGCAGCCCTGATTCTGCAGCTCCTGAGTGCCAGGCCCCGTCAGGTAGAACTCAATTTCCGGCGCAATAACCGGATACAGCCCGTGCTGATGAAAACGCGCCAGAACGTTCTGCAATATGACGCGTGGCTCAAGGGGGCAAGGTTGCCCGTCGATGTCCTTCATCGTCAGGAGGATCTGTGCGGTATGCAGCGGATCGTGCGAAGAGGGGCGGAGGGAACCGGCAACCGGCATGCAAAGTCGGTCTGGCTCATCGTCACGTGACGCGGCGACTTTCCCTTTTTGATCCATCGAATAGACCGAGAGAGGAAAATAACAGCCTTTCTCCAGACTTAGCATGCTGTCTACGGAAAGTCGCTTACCGCGCATAATGCCGTTGCTATCGTTGAGGCAGACATCGATGTGTTTGGTTTGCGGGTAACGCTCGAGATAATCCGCCACTTCCACCGACAGGCTCTGCTTCAGGGTGGCAAGCTTCTCCTCAAGATAGAGGCCGGAATTTAGCGCGGTCGGTAGCGCCAGGCCCGGGAAAGTAAAGTACGGGCGGATACTTTTCAGGAAAAACGCGTTCATTATCGAGTTCATAGTCAGTCTTCAATGAAGCCGTAGCGGCAGTGAACTCAGCGTAAAAGGTCAGGCGTAAAGAGGGGATAAAAAGCGCGGCACCCGGCGTAAAGAAACTATAAACGGAAGCTATTTTTTCTCTTTTTTCTGCAGATCGAGCAGCTGTTCTGGCGTCACCGCCGGGTAACCCTGCGCATCTTCCGGCACTTCGTGCATCGCCGGGATCGGCACCAGCGGGCCTAAAAAGCGCGGTTCACGTTTGAAGATGTAAAGATCGGCCAATGCGCCAAAGCGGGCACCGAACTCGCGCACGCGCACGCTCAGCATATCTTTTGGCGACGGCACGGCGTAGCACTGCGCCTGGATACCCATATGCAACGCAATAAACAGCGCGCGCTCGCAGTGGAAGCGCTGGGTAATGATGATGAAATCGTTAGTGTCGAACACCTTGCGGGTGCGTACGATGGAATCCAGGGTGCGGAACCCGGCGTAGTCGAGCACGATATCGGCAGGATCGACGCCAGCGGCAATCAGGTCCTTACGCATCGTCACCGGCTCGTTGTAGCTTTGCAGGGCGTTATCGCCGCTCAGCAGCAGGTAATTCACCTTGCCGCTGTTGTAGGCGTTCAGCGCGCCCTGAATGCGGTAGCGGTAATACTGGTTGATCACGCCGGTGCGGTAATATTTGGCGGTGCCGAGCACCACGCCGACCTGACGATAGGGCAGGTCCTGCAGATCGTCAAAAATGTAGGGGGCGGTTTTCCAGCTCATCCAGCGGTCGAGACCGAGCACGATCAACAGCAGTATGCCGACCAGGACAGACAGGCTGTAAAAAACGCGCTTTAACATGAAGATGGCTCGTTCGTGGATGAAAGTTCACTCAGGCTACTGTACCCGCCTGGTTAGCGCAAGAAACGGTGAATCAACTGAGGGCTTTTTCAGCAAACTGGCGGGCATTTCTGCCCGCCGGAAGGTTCAGGCAAGCAGCACGCGGTCAATTGTGGTGCAGCCCAGCGCTTTCAGCGTCGCGGCGGTGGCGTCCCACTGAATCAGCGGCGCATCGGCTTTTTCTGCCAGAATGGCGCGCTGAATGTCCGGATAGTCATAGCCGTTCAGGCTCAGCAGGTTAAGTGCGCCCTGCAGCGGAGGCAGCGTCGGGTTGAACGCGGCGTTTTCCGCATAGCTGCCGGTAAAGATACGCCCGTCACGGCACTGCAGCGCCACGCCGCTCGGCGATTTACTGTACGGCGTATGGCTCTTGTTCGCCGCACGAATGGCCGCTTCGCTCAGGTCATCGCCGGACAGGGCAAAACCGTGATCCTGCTCGTCCATCAGCAGCGTTTTAATCTCGAGATCTTTCGGACCGAAGGCGTCCGGCAGGTAATCCCCCAGCGTATGCGGCGCGCGGCCCGGCAGGTTGATGCGCAGCTGCAGCCCGCTGTTCAGCTCGTTCATAAACTGACGGCAGTGACCGCAAGGGGTGTAGTTAACGGTGATGGCGCTCAACGCTTTTTCACCGCGCAGCCAGGCGTGGCTGATGGCGCTTTGCTCGGCGTGAACGGTCTGCTGCATGGTCGCGCCGAGGAACTCCATGTTTCCGCCGAAGTACCAGGTTCCGCTTACGCCGCGCGCAATGGCACCGACGTTGAAGTGGGAGAGATCGGCACGCGCGCAGGCAGCAGCCAGGGGCAGCAGTGCGAAAGCCAGCGCGTCTTCATCCAGTCCCGTTGCCTGTTTCAGCGTCGTGACCTGCTCCGCCGTCAGCAGGGCGGGGAAATGCGTATCCGCCAGAACCGGAGCCAGGGCTGATTGCAAATTCTCTGCAAGCTGGGCGAAAGCAGCTTGAAAACGTGGGTGCATGGCGTTTGCCTCATAAAGGTTAATGGATCGGTAGTGTACGGAGCCGCCGAGGCTTTATATGTGATCCACTTCTCATTATGTATGCAACTTATGAAAACAAAATGAAAATTGCGCGACGCATCGCAAATTTTAGCCCATCACCGCCAGAATAATCGGGAAGACAAAGGGGGCAATCAGGGAGGTGATAATCCCGCAGATCACCAGCGCCAGCGAGCTAAACGCCCCTTCCTGATAGTCCACTTCGGCGCAGCGCGCGGTGCCCAGCGCGTGAGACGCCGTCCCCATCGCCAGACCACGTGCAGCTTTGGTGCGGATCTTCATCAGATTCAGCAGTGTATGGCCAAATACCGCGCCCAGGATCCCGACGAAGATTACGCACATGGCGCTGATGGCCGGAATGCCACCGATGCTGCCGCCCACGGCCATCGCAATCGGTGTGGTGACGGATTTCGGCAGAATAGAGGCGGCAATCTGCGGCGAGGCCCCCATCAACAGGGCCACCGACGTGCCGGTGATCATCGCCACCAGGCTGCCCACAAAACAGATGGTAATGATGGATTTCCAGCGGGCGCGGATCTGGTGCAGCTGCTCATATAAAGGAAAGGCGAGCGCCACAACGGCAGGCTGCAGCAGGTCGTTTAAAATTTTGCTCCCGGCGAAGTAGCGTTCGTAAGGAATGCCGGTGAGCAGCAGGAACGGAATAATCACCACCATCGCCACCAGCAGCGGGTTGAGCAACGGCATTTTGAAGCGTACGGCAAGTTTACGTGCAGCGAAGAACACCGCCAGGGTTAACGGCAGCGACCACCAGATATTGGCCATCATTTTTTTGTTTTCTCCCCGACCACTTTACGTTCGCCATGCACAATGTGCGAACTCCAGCTCACCACCAGGAACACCACCAGCGTACTGACCGCACAGGAGACGACAATCGGGCCGAACTGCGCTTTGAGCACGTCGTAATATTGCATAACGCCTACGCCGATGGGCACGAAAAGCAGCGCCATGTAGCGGATAAGGACGAAGCAGCCGGGATTGACCCACTTCGCGGGCAACACCTGTAACGCCAGCAGCACAAACAGGATCAGCATCCCGATAATGCTGCCGGGAATAACGATCGGCAGCAGCGAGGCGATGAAAATCCCGGCGTACAGGCAGGCGTAAATCAGGACGAATGCGCGCAGATACTGCCAGATTGTATTCAGTGATTTGCTCATGGTGAAAGTCCTTGATGAAACGCATTCATCATACAATTAAACCCAGAAATGTGCCACGGATCACATCATGAATTTTGAGCATACCAGACATTCCAGAATGGAACGCCGTGCTTTCCTCAACCATACAGAGCAGATACTATAGCGCGTCTTTTTTCACAGGTACTGCTATGCGTGTTTTACTGGCCCCTATGGAAGGCGTGCTCGACTCCCTCGTGCGCGAGCTTCTGACCGAGGTGAACGATTACGATCTCTGCGTGACGGAGTTTTTGCGCGTGGTCGATATGTTGTTGCCGGTAAAATCCTTCTACCGTCTGTGCCCCGAGCTGCACAACCAGAGCCGGACGACCTCCGGTACGCTGGTGCGTATTCAGCTGCTGGGGCAGTATCCTGAATGGCTGGCGGAGAACGCCGCCCGTGCGGTTGAGCTGGGCTCTTACGGCGTCGATCTCAACTGCGGCTGTCCGTCGAAGATGGTGAACGGCAGCGGGGGCGGGGCGACGTTGCTGAAAGATCCTGAACTCATTTATCGCGGCGCGAAGGCGATGCGTGAGGCGGTGCCGTCGCATCTGCCGGTGACGGTAAAGGTGCGCCTGGGCTGGGACAGCGACGCGCGGCAGTTTGAAATTGCCGATGCGGTGCAGCAGGCCGGTGCCACCGAGCTGGTGGTGCACGGGCGTACTAAAGAGGACGGCTACAAAGCCGACCGCATTAACTGGCAGGCAATCGGCGAGATCCGCAAACGCCTCAGCATTCCGGTTATCGCCAACGGCGAAATCTGGGACTACGAAAGCGCGCAGGCCTGCATAAAAGAGACGGGCTGCGATGCGGTGATGATGGGCCGCGGGGCGCTGAACGTGCCGAACCTCAGCCGGGTGGTGAAATATAATGAACCGCGTATGCCGTGGGCAGACGTGGTCACGCTGCTGCAAAAATACAGCCGTCTGGAAAAGCAGGGCGACACCGGTTTGTATCACGTTGCGCGTATTAAGCAGTGGCTCAGTTATTTGCGCAAAGAATATAGCGAAGCGTTAGGTTTATTTCAGGAGATCCGTACGCTACAGACCTCTGCGGATATTGCGCGCGTGATCCAGTCAAAATAATAAGCGTTAATTTGCTCACACTTTTTTAAAATATAAAACATTGCAGGTTTTCATGGTGGCGCGACGGTGTTAAGGTGCCACTGTTTTCAACGCAGGATTGTTACTGGTTAACAGGCAAAACCTAAGCGTTTCACAGCATTAACCGCTGTGGAGCGCTTAGGTTTTTTTTTGCCTGTCATTCACGCAGGAGAGCCACTTGGCCTAACGCTTTTTGCTGGAACGAATAATCAAAACACGACGGGAAATAGAAAAATTTCCTGCGAACGGTTACGCACTAAATACTCAGCTACAGGTTGCTAATATGACAAATAAAAATAATCTCTATGCCCTCGCTTTATTGATGATATCGCCTTTAACAATGGCGCAGGATTGGAATGGAACGGTATTAGGATTTGAAGCCCCGCCGGAGCCTGTTCTGGGCGAAATGCTCGGCATACGTAAAATCCTTAACGATAACGGTTTTACCTATAACCTCGGGTACCTGAATGAAATTGGCTGGAACGGCGGTGGCGGATATAACCACGACTCCCACGTGGCCTATATTGACCAGTTCGCGCTGACCTTCAACCAGGATCTGGAGCGCTGGACGGGTATCCCGGATGCGCGTATCGAGGGGAACATCGTCAACCGCAACCATAACGACGACCTCACCACCAAACGCGTGCAGGATCCGCGCGTGAACTTCAATGATTTGACCCAGGAGAGCTGGGGCGGGCAATCCATTACCCGTCTGGGCTGGCTGACGTTTGCCCGCAGCTTTGACGACCGACGCCTCACCTGGCGTATCGGCATGATGAACAAGGTGCAGACCTTCGACCAGATCATCCCGTGCGACTTTCAGCTGCTCTCCCAGTGCGGCGGGAAATCGGCCAACTCGCTGACCTGGAACAACTGGAACGTTCACACCTGGGGCACCACGCTGGAGTATAAGCTCACGCCAGCCGTCACCTTAAAAGGCGGCGTGATGGAGCAAAACCCTGACGCCTCCAGCCGCAGCCACGCGTGGAGCTGGTCGACGAAGGGCAGCAAAGGGGTCTTGCTTCCGGTCGAAATCGAAGCGCGTCCGCGGGTTAACGGCCTGCCGGGGGCCTATAACCTCGGCGTGGTGTTTACCAACGCGCCGCAAACCGATCTCTACCGCGGAAAATCCGGCGGGGCTGGGGCGAGCGATCCGGACGGTTACGAGAAGCATAACCGCACGTGGTTCATGTACGCCGGGCTTAACCAGCAGATCACGCAGCACAGGGACGATCCGAATCGCGGCCTGAGCACCTCCGTCAGCATGAGCCTTGCGGATCAGCGCAGCAATTACATGCATCAGGTGTATGCCGCCTCGCTGCGCTATCGCGGGCTGTTTGACGCCCGCCCGGAAGACTGGATTGGCTTCGGGCTAACCTGGATTGATATGAGCAGCCAGTACGCCCGCAACCAGCGCTATATGAACAGCCTGAGCGGCGTGTCGGACTATAACGATCCGGCGTATCACCCGGTGCCGGGCCGCTCCCTGAACGGTGAGTTTTACTATCGCTTCCGTCCGGTGTCGTGGCTGGAGTTGCAGCCGGGCATTCAGTACTGGCACCATCCGGGCGGCGTATCCCGGACGCAGGATGCCTGGGTGACGGAGCTGAAAACCGTCGTGACGTTCTAGCAATGTCGATCTGCGTCACGTTTTTTACCCGTGATGCATTGAGGCTACGAATGAAACTGATAGAGTGCCAGAACTGGATTGTTACTGCTTCGGCAGGCAAAACCTGATTTTCTGGCTTCTGCCGGAGGTCAGGTTTTTTTGTTTCTGGGGTTCCGATGAAAATCGCCAAGATACTCAATAATAACGTGGTGGTTGTTCAGGATGAGCGCGGGCGCGAACAGGTGGTGATGGGCCGCGGGCTGGCCTTTCAGAGGCGCGTGGGTGACGCGCTGGATACCGCGCTGATTGAAAAGGTGTTTGCGCTAAAGAGCGATGAGCTGGTGCAGCGTCTCGGTGAGCTGCTGAGCCAGATCCCGCTGGAGGTGATGACCACCTGCGACCGCATCATTGGGCTGGCGGCGCAGCGGCTGGGGAAATTGCAGGAAAGTTTGTATATCACCCTGACCGACCACTGCTACTTCGCGATTGAGCGCCAGAAGAAAGGTCTGGCGATCAAAAACGTGCTGCTGTGGGACATCAAGCGCCTCTATCCGAAGGAGTTTGAGCTGGGGCAGGAGGCGAGGGCCATTATCGCCAAACGCCTGAAGGTCGAGCTGGCTGAGGACGAAGCGGGGTTTATCGCGCTGCATCTGGTCACCGCGCAGCTGAACAGCGAAATGCCGGAAGTGATGCACGTGACAAGGGTGATGCAGGAGATCCTGCAGCTGGTGAAGTATCAGCTACAGCTGGAGTACGACGAAGAGTCGCTCAGCTATCAGCGTTTTGTCACGCATCTGAAGTTTTTTGCCCAGCGGATGCTGACCCGCACCGTGGTGGACGATGACGACGTCTCGCTGCATACCGCGGTAAAGGACAACTACGCGAAAGCGTGGAAATGCGCCGAGAAAATCGCGCAGCACCTGAACAAAAGCTATCAGCGCGAGCTGACGACCGAAGAAATTATGTTCCTCGCCATTCATATTGAACGGGTGAGAAAAGAGGGGCGTTAAGCCTTAAATCTGGATTGTTACTGCATCACGCAGGCAAAACCTGGGCGCGGCCTTCGCAAGGAGGACGTTCTCGGGTTTTTTTATTTTTTTATACTCAGTCAACAGGTGCCTGCGGGCATCGGATGTAAGGAAATCGAGATGGAATACCAGGCTTTAGCGACGGATATTCTCGGCCACGTTGGCGGAAAAGAGAACATTGTTAGCCTTGTCCACTGCGCGACCCGGCTTCGCTTTAAACTGAAAGATAACCAGAAAGCGGACGCCGACGGGCTGAAGAAAAATCCGGGCGTGATTATGGTGGTCGAAAGCGGCGGCCAGTTCCAGGTGGTGATTGGCAACCACGTGCATGACGTCTGGCAGGCGGTGCGCAAAGAGGCCGGGCTCACTGACGATGCGCCAGCCGTGGAAGAGAAGGGCGATAAGGGCAACCTGCTGGGCCGCCTGATCGACATCGTCTCCGGGATTTTCACCCCGTTTATCGGCATTCTGGCAGCCTCAGGTATTCTGAAGGGGCTGCTGGCGCTGGCGGTGGTCTGCGGGTGGCTTACCCCTGAAAGCGGCACCTATAAAATCTGGTTCGCGGCCAGCGACGCGCTGTTCTTCTTCTTCCCGCTGGTGCTGGGCTATACCGCGGGGAAAAAATTCGGCGGCAACCCGTTTATTACCATGGTGATCGGCGGGGCGCTTACTCACCCGATGATGATTGCGGCGTTTAACGCCAGCCAGCAGCCGGGGGCGGTTTCCGAGGCGTTTCTCGGCATACCGGTGACCTGGTTCAATTACAGCTCGTCGGTGATCCCGATTATTCTCGCCGCGTGGGTCAGCTGCTGGCTGGAAAAACAGAGCACCAGGCTGCTGCCATCCTCGATGAAAAACTTCTTCGCGCCGCTGATCTGCTTAGGCGTGACCGTGCCGCTGACCTTCCTGGTGATTGGCCCGCTGGCGACCTGGCTCAGCCAGCTGCTGGCCAACGGCTACCAGTGGATTTACGTCCTGGCACCGTGGCTGGCGGGCGCGGCAATGGGCGCGCTGTGGCAGGTGTGCGTCATCTTCGGCCTGCACTGGGGGCTGGTGCCGCTGATGATCAACAACCTGGCGGTGCTGGGGCATGACTCCATGCTGCCGATGCTGCTGCCCGCGGTGTTCGGCCAGGTGGGGGCGGCGCTGGGGATCTTCCTGCGCACCCGCGACGCGCGTCAGAAAATGCTGGCCGGGTCGTCCGTGACGGCGGGGATTTTCGGCATCACCGAGCCGGCGGTCTATGGCGTTAATCTGCCGCTGCGCAGACCCTTTATTTTCGGCTGCGTGGCGGGAGCCATCGGCGGCGCGATTGTCGGCTTCAGCGACACCCACGTGTATTCCTTCGGCTTTGCCAACGTCTTTACTATCGCCCAGATGATCCCGCCGGGTGGAGTAGACGCCACGCTGTGGGGCGGCATTATCGGCACCGTGGTGGCGCTGGTGCTGAGCTGCGTCCTGACGCTGGTGGCGGGCATGCCAGCACGCTCAGTGCCCGAGGCGGTTGCGCCAGCGGGTGAAAACGATGTGCTGGCACCGATGACCGGTACCGTGCTGGCGCTCGACCAGGTGCCCGATACGACCTTTGCCAGCGGCCTGCTGGGCAGCGGTGCTGCCATCATCCCCTCCGACAACAGGGTGGTTGCCCCGTTTGCGGGCGTTGTTGCCTCTCTTTTCCAGACCAAACACGCCATCGGCCTGCTCAGCGACAGCGGCATTGAAGTGTTAATCCACGTCGGGATCGACACCGTGAAGCTCGATGGTAAACCGTTTACCGCCCACGTGAAGGTGGGCGACAGGGTGCAGCCGGGCGACCTGCTGCTGGAGTTTGATCGTCAGGCGATTATCGACGCCGGATATGACCTGGCGACGCCGATCATTATCAGTAACAGCGACGAGTATCGCGAGGTGACGACCGTGGCGGCAACGTCCGTCAACGCCGGTGCACCGCTGCTCAGCGTAAGCCATCAATAACAGGAGAACGTGATGAAAACTTTCCCGGACGATTTTTTATGGGGCGGCGCGGTTGCCGCGAATCAGGTAGAAGGCGCGTATCTGGAGGATGGCAAAGGGCTGTCCACCTCTGACGTCCAGCCGCAGGGGGTGTTTGGCCCGGTGGTGGAGCGCGTGGCGGGCGACAGCGGCATTAAGGATGTCGCCATCGACTTCTATCACCGCTACCCGGAAGACATCAAACTCTTTGCCGAAATGGGCTTTAGCTGCCTGCGCGTCTCCATTGCCTGGACGCGTATCTTCCCGAACGGCGACGAGCAGACGCCAAACGAAGCGGGTCTGGCGTTTTACGACAGGCTGTTTGACGAACTGGCCGCGCACGACATCACGCCGCTGGTCACGCTGTCGCATTACGAAATGCCGTGGGGGCTGGTGAAGCAGTATGGCGGCTGGGGCAGCCGTCAGACTATCGGCTTCTTTGAGCGCTACGCCCGCACCGTGTTTGCACGCTACGGGGAAAAGGTGAAGCTGTGGTTGACCTTCAACGAAATCAACATGTCCCTGCATGCGCCGATGACCGGCGTGGGCCTGCCGGAAACCAGCAGCAAAGGGGAAGTGTATCAGGCGATACACCATCAGCTGGTGGCCAGCGCGCTGGCGGTGAAGGCCTGCCACGAGATTATCCCGGATGCAAAAATTGGCAACATGCTGCTGGGCGGCCTGATGTACCCGCTGACCTGCAGGCCAGATGATGTGCTGGAGGCGCTGCAGGAGAACCGCGCCTGGCAGTTCTTTGGCGACGTGCAGTGCCGCGGGGCGTACCCGGGCTATATGCTGCGCTTCTTCCGCGACAGCGGCATCCAGATTGATATCACCGACGCCGACCGTGAGGCGCTGAAATCCACCGTCGATTTTATCTCGTTCAGCTATTACATGACTGGCTGCGTGACAACCGATGAAGCGTTGAACCAGCAGGCGCGGGGCAACATCCTGAGCATGGTGCCAAACCCGCATCTGGCAAGCTCCGAGTGGGGCTGGCAGATTGACCCGGTAGGCCTGCGCACGCTGCTGAACGTGCTCTGGGATCGCTATCAGAAGCCCTTGTTTATTGTAGAAAATGGCCTTGGCGCGAAGGACAAACCGGACGCCGACGGCGTGGTGCAGGACGACTACCGCATTAGCTACCTCAACGACCACCTGGTGCAGGTGCGTGAGGCCATTGACGACGGCGTCGAGGTGATGGGTTACACCAGCTGGGGGCCGATCGATCTGGTGAGCGCGTCCAAAGCGGAACTTTCCAAGCGCTACGGCTTTATTTACGTGGATCGCGACGACAGCGGTAAAGGCACCCTGGCCCGCAGCCGCAAAAAGAGTTTTTACTGGTATAAAGAGGTGATTGCCACGAAGGGGGCATCGCTGAAAGCCTGACAGGAATAACGTCGCCCGGCGCAGTGCCGGGCAAATAGATCAGAAAATCATTTTGAATACGCCGGTAACCACTAACAGCCCTATCAAAAATATAATTAAAATAACCCACAGTAATATTTTCATTCCCTTCTCCTGCCCGTGTATGACAATGAATAAGTGTAGCAGCCAATTCATAATTGGTATGAATATGTTGAATTTATTCATTGTGATTGGGAATAAATTGCCGAATATGAAAATGTATGACAATTTGCGGATTGCCACGCGTTACTAAAAAACAGAATGGCATCAAGCGTAATTTGCGCCTTTAATTTTTTGAGTTATGGCGTCATGAAACGTTCTCTTATTTTATCTCTGAGTGCCCCTCTTGTCTTAATGCTGGCTGCCTGTGCGCCGGAACATGCCAGCGTGTCGCCGATTAAAACGCAAGCCGCTGCGGCGTCGGTGAATACACGGCTAAGCCGAACCAACTGGCCGAAAAACGAATGGTGGAAAGACTATGACGATCCGCAGCTTAATTCGCTGATTGCGAAGGCGCTAAATGATGCGCCGGATATGCAAATCGCCCGACAGCGTATTACGCTCGCGGAAGCGCAGGCGAAAGCCAGCATGGCGGCAGACGGCCCACAGATAGATTTTTCAGCCGATGCGGAACGGCAAAAAATGTCTGCGGAAGGGTTGATGGGACCTTTCGCCATTACCGATCCGGCCGCGGGTACGACCGGGCCGTGGTACACCAACGGAACATTTGGCCTGACAGCGGGCTGGGATCTCGATTTGTGGGGCAAAAACCGCGCGCAGGTTGAAGCCCGCATCGGCAAGGTCAACGCCCAGAAAGCCGAGATGGAGCAAACGCGTCAGCTGTTGGCCAGCAGCGTCGCGCGGCTTTACTGGGAGTGGCAGACCCAGGCCGCGGTGGGGGAGGTTCTCGCAGAGATTAAACACGAGCAGGAAAATATCATCGGTGCCGACCGCGAGCTGTATCAGCACGGGATCACCTCCTAGGTAGAAGGCGTCGAAACCGATATCAACGCCAGTAAAACCGAAGAGCAGCTTGCCGGGGTAAAAGGCAAAATGAAAGCCGTTGAGGCACGTCTGCAGGCCCTGACCAATACCTCCCCGATGAAACTGACTCGCCATGCGTTACCGACCGCGGAAGCGGCGTTGCCCGCCACGCTGGGATACGAGCTGCTGGCCCGCCGCCCGGATCTGCAGGAAGCGCACTGGTACATTGAAGCTTCCCTGAGCGAAGTGGATGCCGCCAAAGCCGCCTTCTATCCCGACGTGAACCTGATGGCATTCCTGCAGCAGGATGCCCTGCATCTGAGCGATCTGTTCCGTTCCTCTGCTCAGCAAATGGGCGTTACCGCCGGGCTGACGCTGCCGATCTTCGACAGCGGCAGGCTGAATGCGAATCTGGATATCGCCCAGGCGCAGAACAACCTTTCGGTGGCGAACTACAACAAGGCGGTGGTCAATGCCGTTAACCAGGTGGCGCGCACGGCCAGTGAAGTTGAAACCCTGACCGCCAAAAACCAGCAACAGCAGCAGGTCGAGAAAGATGCTGCGCGCGTGGTGGCACTGGCACAGGCGCGCTTTAGCGCCGGGATTATTGCCGGTTCCCGCGTCAGCGAGGCCAAAATTCCGGCACTCAAGGAACATATCGCTACGCTAACCCTGAAAGGGCAGTACGTGGATGCCACGCTACAGCTGACGTCCGCGCTGGGCGGTGGCTATCATCACGGCTAAAAAGGCTGATTATCTATACTTACCTCTTTGCACATTTTCAGGAGGTGAGTATGACCCGAGTAGCAATTGTGACGGCATCGGATTCCGGTATCGGTAAAACCACCGCGCTGATGCTGGCAGAACGCGGGTTTGATATCGGCGTCACCTGGCATTCCGATGAAAGCGGCGCGCGGGAAACCTGTCGCGAGGTTGAGGCGAGGGGGCAACGTGCAGAGGCCATCCAGCTTGATCTGAGCACGTTGCCGGACGGTGCAAAGGCCATTGATACGCTGATTGCGCGTTTCGGTCGGCTTGATGTACTGGTCAACAATGCCGGGGCGATGACCAAAGCGCCATTCCTTGAGATGCCGTTTGACGACTGGCGGAAGATTTTCACCGTCGACGTGGACGGCGCGTTTCTCTGTTCGCAGATTGCCGCGCGGCAGATGGTGAAGCAGGGGGAAGGGGGGCGAATCGTGAACATCACCTCGGTGCATGAGCACACGCCGCTGCCTGACGCCAGCGCCTATACCGCGGCAAAACATGCGCTGGGTGGCTTAACCAAATCCATGGCGCTGGAGCTGGTTAAGCACAACATTCTGGTGAACGCCGTTGCGCCCGGTGCGATTGCCACGCCGATGAACGACATGGACGACAGCGAAGTGAAAGAAGGCTCAATGCCGGAAATCCCGCTGGCAAGGCCGGGGCATACCAAAGAGATCGCCAGCCTGGTGGCGTGGCTGTGCGACACCGACGCCAGCTACACGACGGGGCAATCCTTTATCGTTGACGGCGGATTTATGCTGGCGAATCCGCAGTTTAAGCCGGAGGGGTAAGTTTCCCCCTCACCCTAACCCTCTCCCAGAGGGAGAGGGAACTTAAAAACCCCCTCTCCCTCTGGGAGAGGGCCGGGGTGAGGGCACCAGACCGCACTTACTCCTCATCCCGCCTCTTCTCCCTGTGCCGCATCCACAGCCTGACCCCAATCACCGCCACAACCACCAGAATCAGCCACGCCCAGTGTTTAATATGCTGATCGAGATTATGCAGCCACGGTCCGATCACCTCTCCGCCCACGTAGCCGAGCGTGGTGAAGATCAGCGCCCAGGCCATCGCGCCTACAATATTGAGCGGCAGAAATATTTTGGGCGGTAGGCGGCTGGCACCGATCAGAATCGGCCCGATAATGCGAAAGCCATACATAAAGCGGGTGCCAATGACGAACAGATAGGGATGACGCTGAATGAGGCGTTGAGCGCGGCGGATTTTCTTTTGATGCTTTGCGAAACGCTTAAGCAGCGTCGGCCCGAAGCGCAGCCCCAAAAAGTAGAGCAGCTGATCGCCAATCATGCCGCCCAGGGCGACAGCGGCGACGACCAGCGGGAATTTCAGCAATCCCTGATGCGCCGCAACGCCGCCTAACAGCGTGATGGTTTCGCCTTCTGCCACGCTACCGATGACCAGCGCGGCATATCCATATTGTTCAATGAGTCCGTTGATATCCATTACGTCTGAGTTATCTCCCTTTTCGAGCCTGTATTAATCATATACCCCCAGAATCAACCGTGCGGCAATCAACGGAATTTTCCCGCTGTACATAAAATAATCTAAAGCCTGCATTATACTTAGAGTATCGCTGACGGGCCGACAACAAGGGGGCGCTATGAACCATGTCTGGGGACTCTTCTCCCATCCCGATCGTGAAATGCACGTGATCAGAAGCGAGAACGAAACGGTCGCGCATCATTACACGCACCATGTGCTGCTGATGGCAGCGGTGCCGGTAATCTGTGCGTTTATAGGCACAACACAAATCGGCTGGAACTTTGGTGATGGCACTGTGGTTCAGCTCTCCTGGTTTACCGGGCTGTATCTTGCCGTGATCTTTTACGGCCTGATGCTGGCGGGTGTGGCGGTGATGGGGCGCGTTATTCACTGGATGGCGCGAAACTACCCGCAGCGTCCGTCGCTGGCCCACTGTATGGTCTTTGCCGGATATGTCGCGACCCCGCTGTTCTTAAGCGGTATTGTTGCGCTCTATCCACTGGTCTGGCTGTGCGCGCTGATCGGTACTGTTGCCCTCTTTTACACCGGTTATCTGCTGTATGTGGGGGTGCCAACCTTCCTGAATATCAATAAAGAAGAGGGCCTGAGCTTCTCCAGCTCCACGCTTGCCATCGGGGTTCTGGTTCTGGAGGCGTTACTGGCTCTGACGGTTATTCTGTGGGGTTATGGATACCGTCTCTTTTAAGCTCACTGCATTGCTGGCGTAAATGCCAGCAATGCAGCATCTGTTCACGATTCTCCGCTGGCGACAACGCACGGTGACCGCTATGATGCCGATGCCAGCCTGCGTTTATCCGTTGACGCAGGCGGTGTACGTCATTACGTGCGTGAATAATTATCAGAAGTCTCACCATGCTGAAATTCCGAGTTTCATTACTGAGCCTGGCGCTGCTGCTGGGTGCGTCCGTTGCCGCGCCAGCCTTCGCTAAAACGCCCGCGGTAACCTCCGCGGCGGCACAACCGCAGATTGCCTCCGGCAGCGCGATGATCGTCGATCTCAACACCAACAAAGTGATCTATGCCAGCCACCCCGATCTGGTGCGTCCGATCGCCTCTATTACCAAATTAATGACCGCGATGGTGGTGCTTGATGCACGACTGCCGCTGGATGAAAAACTGAAGGTCGATATCAGCCACACGCCGGAAATGAAAGGCGTCTACTCCCGCGTGCGTCTGAACAGTGAAATCAGCCGTAAGGATATGCTGCTGCTGGCGCTGATGTCCTCCGAAAACCGCGCGGCAGCCAGCCTGGCGCACCACTATCCGGGCGGCTATGATGCGTTTATTCGCGCGATGAATGCTAAAGCCAAATCGCTGGGGATGACTAATACCCGCTACGTGGAGCCCACCGGGCTGTCGATTCATAACGTCTCAACGGCGCGCGATCTGACGAAGATGCTGATTGCCAGCAAGCAGTACCCGCTGCTCGGCCAGCTTAGCACCACGCGTGAGGACATGGCGACGTTCTCTAACCCGTCCTACACGCTGCCGTTCCGCAACACTAACCATCTGGTGTATCGCGAGAACTGGAATATTCAGTTAACTAAAACCGGGTTTACCAATGCGGCAGGCCACTGCCTGGTGATGCGCACCGTGTTTAACGGCAAGCCGGTGGCGCTGGTGGTGATGGATGCCTACGGCAAATATACCCACTTCGCGGATGCCAGCCGCCTGCGGACGTGGATTGAGACAGGAAAAGTGCAGCCGGTTCCGGCCGCGGCGCTGACGTATAAAAAGCAGAAAGCAGAACAGATGGCGACGGCGCAGAACGACTGAGTCGTTTGTCAGCGCCGGGTGGCGGCTTCGCCTTACCCGGCCTACAAAGACCTCGACACGTAGGCCCGGTAAGCGAAGCGCCACCGGGCGAAAGCGCCTACTCCGGCAGCGTCCAGTCACCGTCGTTGAGCGGGCGCTGCATTATCAACGTATCCCGCCAGTCGCCTTTCTTATACCCAACGCTTCGTAATTGACCCACGACGTCAAAACCGTGCTTTTTATGTAAGCGCAGCGAACCGGAATTGTTGTTCCCGTCACCCACAACGGCAATCATCTGCCGCCACGGGCCCTGCTCGCAGCGTGCGATCAGGGCGCTCAGCAACGTTGAGCCAAATCCACGGCCCGTGGTGCTGGCATCCACGTAGATTGATTCTTCCAGCGTATAGCGATATGCCTGTCGCGGACGATACGGAGTGGCATAGCAATAGCCGACGACGATACCGCGGTACAGCGCGACCAGCCACGGCAAACCGCCGTCGGTGACGTTTTTCATACGCTTACGCATTTCGTCTACGGTGGGGGGAACTTCTTCGAAGGATGCGCGACCATGGAGTACATGCCATGCATA